>Ga0315900_10000671_pt1 | contig 57829 bp, 58 predicted proteins | sample LakEriMetagenome_FD_203521 | JGI IMG/M metagenome (GOLD analysis project Ga0315900, IMG submission 203521) | Freshwater fungal communities from buoy surface, Lake Erie, Ohio, United States - Buoy 12 MA114 | ecosystem: Environmental > Aquatic > Freshwater > Lake > Lake biofilm | place: USA: Lake... | reverse complement strand
ATCTTGAGCAGGTCTGAAAAACAGAAAGGTAAGCGATACTGGTGGCTAATGCTGGACTCATCTGTATCGCCGACTAACAGTATTGTCGTTCATGAGGTTTAGCGGAAAGTTTGATTTTGAATATGAAGCTGTTTTTGCGTAACCCTGTTGTTGGAGATACGCAAACGATTGGAGAAAACGCACTCGCCCGTCAACAAATAACGCAAAACGTAATTCCGTCCAGCGGGGTTAGGCGCAAACACGCAACAGCTACGTCCCAGCAAACTGCATTCTGTACAAACCAGCGTATACGCCATTTGCAGCGAGCAAGTCGCGATGTGATCCGGCCTCAACAATGCGCCCGCTGTCCAGCACCACAATCCGCGATGCGTTTTCAACGGTGGATAGACGATGTGCAACAACAATCGTCGTGCGACCTTGCATGAGGGTATCCAACGCTGTTTGCACTGCTCGCTCGGATTCGGTATCGAGCGCGGAAGTGGCCTCGTCCAACAGCAAAATAGGCGCGTCTTTGAGCAGCGCCCTGGCAATCGCCAAGCGTTGACGTTGGCCGCCGGATAACTTGGCACCGTTCTCACCGATGATGCTGTCATAGCTTTGTGGGAGCGCCTCGATAAAGTCTGCGCAATGCGCCGCTTTCGCCGCCGCGATGATTTGGTTATGCGTCGTGCTTTCTTCTCGACCGTAGGCGATATTGGCTGCAATGGTGTCATTGAACAACACAACATCCTGGCTAACCAACGCCATCTGCCGACGCAGATCATGTAACTTCAACTCGGGTAAGGCGATGCCATCTAGCGTGATGCGGCCGCTGGTCGGGCGATAAAAGCGAGACACCAGATTTACTAGGCTTGACTTACCGCCGCCCGATGGTCCGACCAGCGCGATGGTCTCGCCATGGTGAATAGTGAGGCTCACATTGTCGAGCGCAGGCTGTGGCTTGTTTGCGTAATAGAGCGACACGTTTTCAAACGTGAGCGAGCCCCGTGCGCGTTCTATCGTCTTAGTACCTTCGTCCAATTCGGGTATGGCATCAATCAGTGCAAACACACTTTCGGCAGAGGCTAATCCACGCTGAATCTGTTCGTTCACACTCGAGAGCGCTTTGATTGGCGTCATGAGTGTTCCTGCCGCCGTAATGAAGCCAATAAATTCCCCCACCTCCATGCCGGTGCCGAGTGATTTGCTCGCGGCCAGATAGACGATGAAGGCAATTGCGGCGGAAACAACAAGATGTGTGAGCGGTGTTGCTGCTGCCGCAGCCGCGCTTTGTTTCATATTGAGTTGGCGAATCCGGTTTGCGGCTGCGTCGAATCGCTTGCGTTCGTAAGCCTCACCCCCAAATATCTTGACCACTCTGAGGCCGCGTATCACTTCCTCAAGTACGTCGGTAATCGCAGCGTGCGCAAACTGGCCCTGGCGATTGATTTCCCGCAAGCGTTTGCCAAATGCACGAATCACCAATGCCATCACTGGCACAGTGACAAACATGATGAGGGTAAGCTTCCAGTTCAGGTAGAACAAGGTGGTTAACAACATGCCGAGTGTCGCGAAACCACGTACCACGGCATTTAGTGCGGTGGTGGCGGCGGCTTGCAATCCGATCACATCGTTGGTCACCTTCGACATTAGGGTTCCAGTCGATAGGGCGTCAAAGCCATCCATCGGCAGCCGAATGATGTTTTCGAACATACGATTACGTAAGTCGAGCATCATCTTGTTGCCGACCCATTGCATCCCGTATCCGGCGATGAAGTGTGAAAGGCCGCTTAAGAAAAAGATAATGACGATGCCGAGCGCCGCGTAAGCCGCATATCGTTCGTTGCCTTCCACAAACAGCTCATTGATGATCTTGGTGAGATACAGCGCTACCGAGCCTTCCACCACACCACCGACAAGCATCGCCAAAACCGCACCGGCAAATACCCATTTGTAGGGAAACACATAACCAAGCAAGCGGCGATACAGCGCGGCAGACGAGGGATGACCGGCGGGAGGGGTTTGGTTCATGTCGCTATTTTACGTGCTGCTGTAAGCTGCCGGGCCGCTGTTGTCCACGCCGGTAGCCACGTTTGTGCCCAGCAGCTCACGGTAGAGCGCCACGTAGTTCGCTGCCATCGCACGCGGCGTGAGTGGGGCAACCTTCGCGGCGGCGTTTTTGCCCATCTGGTTGTCGCTCATCGCCGAGGCGAGTGACGCTTCAATGGCATCGGCGATCGCCGGGGTATCGAGGGCGTCGACGACAAAACCTTCCATGCCGTTGGTGATCAATTCCGCCGCACCCGAGCCTGTGCTCGTGATCACGGGCAGCCCACACGCCATCGCTTCCAGGCAGGCGTTGGGCAGCGGGTCATACAAGGTTGGCAACACAAATATGTCGGCCGCTGCGTAGAACGGTCTGACGTCATTCACGCCACCAACAAACGAGACCCGGTCGGAAAGCCCCAGTTGATCGGCAAATGACTGGAAGCGTGTCAGATGTTTGTCGTGACCGACGACAACGCCGCGCACACTTTCACGCGTCAAACGCGCATGGCCGGATTGATCGGCTAACCCCATCAGAAATCCGATCAAGCCTTTACGCTCGAAGCCTGAGCCAACGAATAACGCGACCGGTGCGGCCTTCGGGATTCTTAACGACTTGCGCGTCTGGGCGCGATGCAACTCACGCAGCCCCGAGTGGAAGACGGTTGTGTCCACACCCGAGAGGATGACGCGCAGCTTGGCGGGGTCAATATCGAAGTGCCGAGAGATGTCGGCTTTGACCATTTGTGAATTACAAATGACGGCGCGTAGTTTCGGCGACTCAAACATTGCCCGCTCGGTGGCCAACAAGTAACGATGATGTGGGTTGAGTCGTACGCCCAGCTGTTTCAAACCGCCACTCACGCGCCGACGCTGTTCCAGCCAGGTTGCATGGACGCCATCGCCCGCGCGAAAGACGTCGCAGCCAACAATGCGTTCGTGTGATTGCACGAGGTCGTAGTGGGTTTGCGAAAGATGTTGTTGAACAGCAGCCGCAAAACTTTTATCGCGCCCGGTTGACGTGAAGTACCGAGGATTGAGGATGACGTGATCAACTGCAGGAGCCCCGCCACTGGCAGCGCTGGTTTCGGGCCACGCACGCGTCAACACGGTCATGGAGACACCTTCGTCCGCCAGGGCCGCCACCGCCGTTTGTACAAACCGTTCGGCACCACCGAACGGGTTGTATTTGGCGCGTATCAACGCGATTCTGAGCCGCCGGTCAGCCCCGGCGTTTGGCTGTAATTCAGCCGGCGAGGAGTTCATTGACCGCGTCGTGGACCTGTTTCACCGGCAGTGTCACCAGACAATCACTCACTTTCGAGCCACCGCATCCATCATTGCCGCACGGGCGGCAAGAATGCTCAGATCGTGTTGACGCCACCACGCGAAACTTCACGCCCCACGGGCCCCAATGTTTTTCACCCGAGGGGCCAAACATGGCGATGGTGGGGGTCTGCATGGCGGCGGCAATATGCATCGGCGCGGAATCAACACCGACAAAAGCGCGTGCGCGGGCCGTGAGCGCCGCCAATTCCTTGAGCGACAACGAGCCGGTCAAATCAACCACCGGCGCCTTGAGGTGCGTCTTGATGGCGGCGACCATTTCACGCTCGTCGGCACTCGGTGCAGCCGTCAACACCACACGATCACCCTGCCGACCCAGTTGCAGAATCAGCTCGGCAAATTTTTCCGGCGGCCAGGTCTTGAAGAACCAACGCGAGGTCGGGTGCATGTGGATAAAACGCTTTCGCTCGACGCCATGGGTTGCCATCAATGCGTCAACCCGCGCTTCAGCAGCAGCGCCTGGCACGAGTACGAGGCGTTTTTCTTCCTCGGTGGGGTGAATGCCCAAACGCCTGAGGGCATCGAGGTTTTGCTCAACGGTGTGGCGGAAGGTGGTGCGTGGCAGCGGGAAGGTGTGGGTGAAACTCGCGCGCCACCAGCCGGAATTGCGTCCTTCACTCATGCCCGCTTTTCCCATCTCCGCTCGCGGCGCGACGGAAATTTTTGGGCTGAGAATACGGGTTAACCAGGCACCACGCGGGTGTTCGGTTAAATGAAAGACGATGTCGTAGCGACGCCGGCGCAGTGTGGTGACGAGATTCCACTCGGCCGAGACCTGGCCGAAGATGCCAAGGTGCTTCCATTCGCGGTCGATGGTGTGCACCATTGAGACGGACGGGTGTTCCGTCAGCATCTCACGGGTATCGGAATACACCAGCGCGTCAATCTCTGCATGTGGCAGCCGATTCTTCAGCGTTTTGAACACCGGGGAGGACAATAACACGTCGCCTTGATGGCGAAGTTTGACGACCAGGATACGGTGGACGGATTGGGGGTTAAAGGCGAGCTCAAGCATCTTGTGACGATAGCAGAAATTGTTGTACTCGCCACACTCTGGTTCACACGCCTCGTGCTGGCCGCGCCATCAGCAACGCCCTGTTCCTTTTTTGAGCATTCGCCTCCGTCAAAGCTACCGGTTCAGGCGATGAACGAGAAGTAAAGTCTTTTATCGATGAGCGCTTTCAGGCGCTTTTGCTTGAAAACGCCCGTCTTTACTAGTGTTTGTAGCTTCTATTATTTCCCGGTGAAGCGCACCGTGAATTGCAACTGACGACCCAGCGTGTTGTAACCACGCGCGAGTTCGTACTTGCGATTCGTGAGATTGCTGCCTGTGATGTCGACCGACCATTCGGGGTCTATGCGGTAGCGCGCAAAAGCGCTCCAGAGCGCATAGCCCGACATTCGCGAGGTTGGCGCTTCGTTGGCCGAATCGAATCTTGCGCCGCTCATCGTTAAATCAGAGCCCAGCTTCCACGCGCCGATAGTGGTCGAGCCGCCAAGGGTGCCCAGCAACTTCGCGCGACTGCGCAGCTGTTTATCGGTGTCGGCATCTTCCGGGCGCTGTGCTGTGATGCGCGTGCGCCAATCGATGCCTGCCCAACTGGTATCCACGCCAAGTTCCCAGCCACGAATGCGTGCGCGGCGTATGTTTTGCGGGCGCGACGTTGCCGAATCAAAAGCGATGAGATCCTCGATCTTGTTTTCGAACACCGCAAGGTTCAATTGAAACGCCTTGCGCGTCAGCCGCCAGCCAAATTCGCCTGACTCGGATTTTTCAGGGCGCAGCAGCGGGTTTGAAAAGCCGGGGAAATACAAATCGTTGAAGGATGGTGCGCGAAAGGCGCGGCCTGCAGAAAGATAGACAAGTTCGTCTTTCCACAGCTGATATCCCCATGACACGCCGCCGGTGCTGCGGCTGCCAAACTGGTCCTCTTTGTCGTGGCGTGCGTTCACGGACAGCGATTGTTCGCCGACTGTTTGCGAAATTGAGCCAAATACAGAGTCGGTCGTTCTGGTGTTGGTAGTGTAGTTGATGGTGGCTGCAACTTTCTCATTGCGTCTTTCAAAACCCAGCAAGGCATCGCCGGCAGCCGTCGCGAACTGGTTTTGCCACACAAACTGATCCTGCGTGGTTTTGAATTTGCCTGGGAAGTTTGACGTTACGACGCTGTCGTCGCTGGTCGAGCCGATCATCAGACGTGATTTCCACCAATCGGTGAAGTTGTTGTCTGATGCCAGTTGCACGCCGCGCAGCGTCTGGGTGCTTTCCGCGTTGTTGCCGGAGCCCGAATCGAAGCGGGTTTTGCCGCGCGACTGCCAAGCGGAGAAGGAAACAACTTCACCCTGCCACAGTTGGTGCGTGAGTTTGACCGCGGCGCTGGTGTTTTCGTAGGCGTCACGATCCGGATTAAACGTGAAGCTACCAGCCAAGGGGTTGGTGGCGGAGGGTGCGTCGATGGTGCGACGACTCGCGGTCAACAACATGCGAGTTTCGCCGAGATTTCCCTCAATGCCAGCCTGCGCGTGACGCGCGGAATATGCGCCTATTCCCGCACTTGCTGTCACTCTGGTGTCTTTGTCCGCTGCGCGATTGCCACCTTTACGTGTGAAGATTTGAATCACGCCGCCGATTGCCTCAGAGCCGTAGAGTGAGGACATTGGCCCGCGTACCACTTCAATGCGGTCGATTAAGTCGAGTGGGATGTTCTCGAAAGCGGTCGCGCCGGACGTGGAAGACGCGATGCGTTGTCCGTCGATTAGTACCAGTGTGTGAGTGGCGTTGGTGCCGCGGACAAAGACGCTCGAGGTCTGGCCAGGGCCGCCGGTGGCACGGATGTCGAGGTTGGCGCGTCGTTGAAGCAGGTCCACGAGAGTTAGTGCGCCTACTTCGTCGATGTCGAGCCGTGTGATGACGCTGACTTGTGCAAATACTTCATTTACGGACTTGGCAGTGCGCGTCGCCGTGATGACGATGTTTTCGGTGGCAATTGGCGACTGTCCGGCCGCTGGCAACACGACGGCAAAAAGGAGGGGGCCAAGAAGAGCGCCAAGCGCTGCCTTGCGCAGGCAGATCGATTGCTTGGTGGCATGGTTTGCCGACTTGGGGTGAGGCAATTGCGACAGATAACGCGAGTGTGGCGCAAAAAACAAACAGGGGCGTTTAGCGATTTCCATGATCGATGGTTGATGTGTCGCAAGCGTCCCCGCAAGCAACGAAACAATTCGCCTAAACAAAACTAAGCAAAACTAGGCTCAGCTTTGTGTCGACGTCGCGTCGGCCACATGGATCGTGTGGCCAACGATGCGAAGGCCGGTATCCGGACTGATGGACGAATGCGACTTACGCCGAATTCCGCTTAGTCACCTTCCCAGATCCAAACAGGCATCCAGTGGTACACCGACTAAACGTATTCCAATCACCGTTGCGGGGGCAGTGTGCGAATGTGCCGATGTTGCGCAGTGCGCACTTCCCGTTTAACTTGATGTCACTGAAACCAAAGATGGCGACCTCAAGCACCTTGCATACGGGCATTTTACGCAGATGCGCACGGTTGCCCAAATCACAGCAGCCCTGCTACGATTAAAATGAGCGTATGCAGGATTCAATTTCAAGTGCTGCCCGTCCCTTTTCAGCCGCGCATCTCTCTACCCCGCTCGCTGCGCAACTTAAGGCGCTTCCGCCAGTGCGTGAACGCGCCATCATCATCAATTGCAGCACCAAGCTGGTGACAACGCTGGCACTGATGAGTGCACTTCGTTATGCGGGAATGCCTATTCTGCTGATTGATTGTGAATCTACCGACGGCAGTCAGGATTGGTTTCGTGGTTTAGCCGAGCAACACGAATTTGACCTCGCTTTCGCGCCACTGCGACCACACGGCGAGACACTTGACGTGATCTTCGCCGCCTCGCTTGATGAGTCAGTGCTGTTGATCGACTCTGACTTGGAGATATTGCAGGACAATCTGCTGCCGAAACTACGCGTCGAAATGTCGGCAACGGATTGTTATGGCGCGGGTTTTTTGCACCGAACGGAAGTCATGCTCAAGTCGGGACATACGCTGACGAACCCCGGTCGTTACATGGAACGTATGTGGATTCCACTTTGTTTTTTGAAGACCGCTGCAATCCGTGACGCACTGAAGGCTGGGGCGACCTTTATGCACTCACGCGATTACCTCGAATTTCCATGGAATAAGTCCGTTTCCAAATTGCTCTATGCGCGGCATCGTATCCCGTTTTTGCGCGGTGTTTCAATCGAGGGTTTCGCCGACGCGCGCCAGAGAATTCATGGCGAACGGGCCGCGTTTCGAGAGTACGATACGGGTGCTCGCATTCATAAGGCACTGCTTGGACAGGGCCGACGTCTGGCCGACTTGGGTGAACCGTATTGGTCGCAGAGTGTGCGGCACTACCATGGGGTGACGCGGGCGACGTTATCTGAGGGGCAGGGAAATGCCACCGCGCCCGGCGCAATTCTCGCGGAAGTTGCTGAACGACTCCGTGCCGGGTATGGTTTGGTTGTGAGCTGACGGCCACGGGGCTAGCGCCGTAAATCGAAATTACCTTCAAAATCTTTCCTTGTGCATTGACGCGAAACGTGTTTTTCGCTACGCTGTGAGTCTATGGAAGCCGATATCCAACGCTTTGAGGAAAAGCTCAGCCACTTTGTCACGTTATTCCAGCGCTTGCGCTCGGAAAACAATGATCTTCGCCAGCAGCTCGCCGCCAAGGGGGATGAAGTGAAGCGGCTAGCGGAGAAGTTAGATCACGCGAAGATGCGTATCGAAGCCTTGGTAGAGCAGTTACCAGAAGCTGAGAGCGAACAGTCATGACCAAAACTACTGATGTCAAGGGTATGGCAATTTCAGTCATGGGCCGCGAATTTCGCGTTGCCGCGCCGCCCGGCGAAGAGCGTCAACTGCTGGCCTCTGTTGACCTGCTTAATCGCAAGATGAAAGAAATACGCGACATGGGCAAGGTGGTCGGCAACGAGCGTATTGCCATCATGGCAGCCCTGAATTTGGCGCACGAGAACTTGCATACCCTGGGTGCTGCGCCAATAATCCCGCGAAATGAACGCGAAAACGCACCTTCCTCAACCGTTTCGACGATTGACGAAGCGTATGTGAAGAGTAGAATCGCTGTGTTCGAATCGATTTTAGAAAAAGCCGTTGCCGAGCAGGAAAAACTTTTCTAAGCTGATTTGAGTTGGTGTGGTTTGTGCTCTCCTACTGTCGTACGCAGTTTGTTGCGACCTGCGGGTGAATTTGAGCGTTCGCTTGGTGCTTACATCCTTTGAACCAATAGACTTTATGTCGATGGTTGCGCGCCCAAGTGTTGCCGGTGTGATCGCCCCACGTGGGTGAACCTAAAGGCAACCGGTGTGCTTCCTCCCTTGAACTCCGCGTTCAAGGTGCGGCTTCAAGCGAACCCTCAAGTTCACCCTTATTTTTTGTTCTGGTTTTTGCCTGCTAGCGATGGCCTATTGGTTAATGAAGTCCGAGCCGTCGGAGTTTTCCATCGACGATCTCGTCAAGGCGAAAAATCAGACAGTTCCTTGGTTCGGTGTGCGCAACTATCTTGCGCGCAACTACATGCGAGACCACATGGCGGTAGGGGACGGCGTCCTCTTTTACCACTCATCCTGTCCGGAGCCGGGCATCGCAGGTCTGGCAAAAGTGTCGTCAACGGCGTATCCGGACGAAACCCAGTTCAACAAAAAGAGTAAGTACTTTGACGCCAAGGCTACGCAGGAAACGCCGCGCTGGATGTTGGTCGACGTTCAACTGGTGCGCAAGACCCGGCTACTCCCGCTATCAGAGATGCGTGATACACCTGCATTGGAGACCATGGTGATCCTGCAGCGGGGCAATCGGCTGTCGATTACGCCCGTCACAGCAGCCGAGTGGAACTCGGTGGTTAAGCTGCTGGGCAAGTAATAATGGCGAACTGCGGCCTTCAATGATCGCGAAGTCGTTGCGCTGACCTGTCGAGGTCGCACCTTTTGTCACGCTGTCTTTCTAGTCTGTTCTTCTTCTGCATCCCGAACTCCAATTTTTGCTGATCTACCTCCTCGCGGGTTGTTTCGTGGGTTTTTTTGCGGGCCTGTTGGGTATTGGTGGCGGCGCAGTGATGGTGCCCATCCTCTCATTGACGTTTGTGGCACGGGGGTTCTCCTCCGAGCACGTCATTCATATGGCGCTGGCCACCTCGATGGCGACAATTTTGCCCGGGGCTTTTGCGAGCGCGCGTACCCACCACAAACTCGGGGCGGTTAATTGGCTTGTCGTCCGGCAAATGGTGCCGGGAATCTTGCTCGGGACGGCCTCTGGGACGGTCTTCGCCTACTTCTCAAATACCGCGTTTCTGAAGTCATTCTTTGTCGCGTTCATTTGCTTTCTGGCGTTTCAGATGGCGTTTGGGGTCAAACTGGCGTCGCGCTTTCAGCGCGATCGCGGGCTGCCGGGCTGGTTGGGTATGGCGGTGTTTGGCGCCGTAATGGGCTTTGTCTCGGCGCTCGCAGGTATCGGTGGCGCGGTGCTGAGTATTTTGTTCCTCACATGGTGCAACGTGCGGATGCACGATGCGATTGGCACGGCGGCCGCTATTGGCTTGCCGCTTGCGTTGATCGGCACGGTCGGCTTTGTGGCCACTGGACTCACGGATCACGAGCTGCCGAAATGGAGCGTCGGTTATGTCTACCTGCCAGCGTTTTTCGGTATTGCGCTGACAAGTTTTTTGGTTGCGCCTTACGGGGCTCGTCTTGCACACCGGCTGCCGGTAGACACGCTTAAGAAAATCTTTATGCTGTTCCTAATCGGGCTTGCCATCAAGATGGCGATATCGGTTTAGTCGATACGGGTTAGATTCCGTTCCATTCGCGCATGACGCGCTCAAAGATTTGCACCGATTCGCCCAAGCGGCGCATCGAACACCATTCGTCTGTTTGGTGGGCAAGTTCCGGCTGACCGGGGCCAAGAATAATGGTGGGCACGGTGCCACAGCCGTTTGCGACGTAACCGCGCTTTAAGTCGGCACCGTCGGTTGAAAACATGATGGTTTGTGGTGCGGTAATCGAGGGTTTGTTATCTGCAAACGGCATGCTCGCCGCGAACACGCTCTCGATCCATTCGTCGGGCTCTGAGTAAAGCGGCGGCGTCTCGACGATTTTGCGCAAGGTGCCCAGATCGCCAATCAATGTTTGAATGGAGTGGCACAGGTGCACGTGGTCAATGCCTGGTACGGTGCGCATGTCGACTGTCATCTTCACCGAGTCGGGGACCGAGTTTGTGTTCAGTCCGCCGTGAATGGTGGCGAGGTTCATCGTGGGTTTGCCCATTACATGATGGCAATCCGTGCCGCAGTGATGTTTCCAGTTGAAGTGTTCAAGCTCCGTGACGACCTTGTTCATCTTCAAAATTGCGTTCTCGCCTTGTTCCGGCATCGAGGCATGTGCGGTCTTGCCACGGCTTTCGATCTCAACCCAAATCAACCCTTTGTGCCCGACGTACGGGTAGTTCGCGGTCGGCTCAGCCACAATGATCGCGCCTGCGCGGTCGAGCAGCTTTGTATCGGCGAGAAATTTTGCGCCTTCGCAGCCAACCTCTTCCGAGGCGGTTAACACTAACGTGACGCCCGGCTTGTCCTTCAAGTGTGGCGCCAGGTTGATTGCCGCAATAACAGACGCGGCAATGCCACTCTTCATGTCAGTGGATCCACGACCGTAGAGCAGATCACCATCCATTTCCCCTGAGAAAGGGTCCTTGGTCCAGTTAGCGGCACCGAGTGGCACGATGTCGATATGCCCTGTGAAACATATTGGCGGTTTCTCCTGCCGCCCACCGATGGTGGCAATTACACTTGTTCGTGCCTCTGCAAATTCGTGGTATGCGACGCTGAATCCAGCATCTTCCAGCAACCTCCCCAGGAAGCGCGCACAGTCGCGTTCCATACCCGGAGGGTTGATGGTATTGAAGTGGAGTAAATCGCGCGTGAGTTGGACTGGCCCCGAATGTGGCATTTGTATGTGCTCTCGTGGACGGTAACGACATCTTAACAAAGCACGCTGATGCTAGCCTGAACATTTCATGGCGGCGCGTTCGAAAGTGGGCGAGTAGGTGAACAGGCGAGCGGTTTTTTGCCTGACCGACCACAGCATAGCGGGCTATGCTTCGGCAGCAAGGCGCAAAATTGCCATCCAATCGCCCACAGGCAACATCCTGCTAAGCAACCGGCGACCTATGAAATATTCAGTCTAGCTGCTGCGGCCCAGTATTCGCCTTGGTGCTGCCTTGGTGCTATAGGGCAGTAAGCTGGAAAAGGAACTGCGCACCCATGACCTACCCCTGGTGTGCGCCCTAAGCTATGTCGCGGATCCGCCCGTAAACCGTTGCTGCGCTTCAGTCAGTTGTGCACGGTCGTAACGACTACTTGATTTGGGAAACGCGCTCAAGCGTTGCATATGTGAATCAAACAGGGTGATCTCAACAGGCGCGTCGTCGAAAACAATGTCGTATCGAATGGGCGGTGGGATCGATCGGCCTCGGCGATCTTTTCCCTCGCCCCTACCATCACCCGCGCCCATCCTTGTGGGAGAGCCGCCATGAATCTCGAACAGCACGTCTTCGTTGAGCAAAAACAATTCAAATGCCTTTGCGTTAATGCCAATGAGATCCAGCTCAATTGCGCTGAATTCATTAGCGGTTCCCGTTAATACCGGACCGCTAATCCAGGGCGAAAAATCTTTGAGCCACTGCATGGTGCGCAGCGCCGCGCCGCGCAGGGCGCGCAGCGCCGCAGGCTGGGTTTTACTCGCGAACAAATTGTTGTATTGGCGCAGCGCGGCTTCAATTTCGGCATTGTCGGGGAGCGCGTTTAGGCCGGTGTAACCAACTGAGTGTGCGGCCTTCAGCTTGGCCAGTTGGTAGTCAGTTAACCCCTCCGCAACAAGGCGCGCCGCAGCTTGTGCTATCGTTTGATGCCGTGCAGCTTGCCCGGCATCGAGCCCCGATGATGTCGACACTTTGGAGCGTGTTTTGCTGCGGCGACGCATGGTTGTCTGGGTATTCCGCGTAATAAGAAGCAAGCTAGAAAATTTGGTTCTTAACTTCTTCCGAAGGCTTATTGGCCTCCCGCAACGCCGATGGCCCTTGCGCCTCGTTACCGGCATTTTCGCTATAAATATATTCAACGGCGGGCTTACCGTCTCTTGTTTCGCTCCCAAGCGGGACTAGAGTAATTCCGGTCGGTGGTTCGAGAGGTGTCTCTTTCACACCTTTCATCGAGCGAGCCATGTAGTACATCCAGATTGGCAGCGCAGCCTGTCCACCGGTTTCGTTGTTCCCCATGTCAGTGGGATTGTCAAACCCGATCCAGGCGATGCCTACCTGCGTTGAGCTATAACCCGCAAACCATGCATCGATGTGGTCATTTGTGGTGCCGGTTTTCCCGGCAAGATCGTTGCGGCCAAGACTCATCGCTCTTGCCGCGGTACCGTAGCGCACAACATCACGCATGATCGAGGTCATGATGAAGGCGTTTCGTGGGTCTAGTACGCGTTCTGCCGTTTTTGCGACCGCTTCATCGGTAGTGGCGATGGCAGGGGTTGCTTGAAACAAAAGAGCACCCTTGTCGTCGGTGATTTTGGCAATAAAGTAGGGTTTTACTTGGAATCCACCGTTGGCAAAAATCGCGTATGCGCCGGCCATTTGCAGTGGAGTAGTCGATCCGGCACCCAGCGCCATCGTCAAGTAGGGAGGATGTTGCTTCGCATCAAAGCCGAAGCGGGTTACGTAGTCTTGCGCATATTGCGGGCTGATTGCTTGCAGCACACGGATTGAAACCATATTTTTGGATTTTGCGAGCGCCTGGCGCAATCGCATGGGCCCCTCGTACTTTCCGTCGTAGTTCTTGGGTTCCCAGATTTGCCCTCCATTGCGGCCCGGGTCGAAGACAATTGGCGCGTCGTTCACGACGGTTGCTGGCGTGAAGCCCTTTTCCAATGCCGCCGAGTAGATGAAAGGCTTGAATGACGACCCCGGTTGTCTACTCGCTTGGGAAACATGGTTGTATTTGTTTGCAGCAAAATCAAATCCGCCCGCTAGCGCTCGGATCGCCCCGTCGATTGGGTCCAACGAAACGAATGAGGCTTCAACTTTTGGTAACTGCGAGATCGATAGCGCGCCCTTTTCATCAAGTGCGAGGCGGATCACCGAGCCTCGGACAATCTTGCTAGGCCCGGCTTTTTCGGCCAGCGCCCTTGACACAAATTTCAAAGCGTCGCCGGTGAGCACCACATTTTCGCCGCGCTTCGTTAGAGCAAACACTTGCTTTGTATCAGCGCTGGTAACAACTGCTGGCATCAAATCGCCAATCACATCTTTGTCAGCGAGCGCCTCTTCGATCACATCATCCGCTTCGCTTTTGTTGTTTGGGAGACTGATGAGGCCCTCAGGACCACGATATCCGTGGCGCCGATCATATTCCATCACGCCTTTGCGCAATGCCAGCGTGGCGGACTCTTGATCGGCTTTGCGAATCGTGGTGATGACGCGAATGCCGCTCACATAGGCCTTTTCGCCGTACTGCTCAAAAATCTCCTGCCTCGCCATTTCCGCAACGTATTCGCCGCTCACCGAGTACATCTGGCGCTCACGGTTGAATTTCAATACCTCTGCGCGAGCGGCCGCTAGCTTAGCTTCGTCAAGAAACTTCAGCTCACCCATGCGTCGCAATACATATTGCTGCCGTAGCGTCGCGCGCTTCAGATTGTTAAACGGGTTGTACTGCGAAGGCGCCTTTGGCAAACCGGCCAACATGGCAGCCTCGGCGGCAGTCAGTTGTGATACGTCCTTGTTGAAATAGACGCGACTGGCTGCGGCAAACCCATAGGCGCGGTTACCGAGAAAAATGTGGTTCAGGTAGATTTCGAGAATCTGCTCCTTAGATAGGCTCGACTCAATTTTGTAGGCGAGTAACCACTCCGACACTTTTCTTGAAATAGTCACCTCGTTTGTCAGGAAAAAGTTGCGGGCGACTTGTTGGGTGATAGTCGATGCGCCACCCTTTGACTTGCCGGCCATCAGTGCTGCCATTCCAGCGCGGGTCAGGCCAAGCCAGTCGACGCCGCCGTGCTGGAAAAAACGTTCGTCCTCAGCGGCCAGGATCGCCTGCTTCATGACCGGCGGGAAGTCCTGAATTCTTACGAACGAGCGCTTTTCCTCCCCAAATTCGCCGATGAGATCACCTTCGATAGTGAAGATTTTCAAGGGCAATTTGGGCCGATAGTCCGTTACAGCGTCAATCGAGGGCAAGTTGGGGTAGAGCAAAACCAGCGTCAAGGCGACGATGCCTAAGGCAACAAGGACGAGGGAGCCCAACAGAATAAGGGGGTAGAACCACCAACGAAGCACCATGCGTAACGGACCGAGGACGCCAACCACGCCCTGAAGTGATGAAGAGTTGCGATTATATCGGCAGCCCTCGACCCGCCAGCTGGTTCAACCGCGCAAAGATGGCGACATTCTGACAACCAAAGAGAACGCCGACCCTCTCGGTCGACGGAGCACTGCGACTCGTCGCTTTCGCGAAGAAAAGCGCAAATAGGGCTTGAATAGGGGTGACTTGCCGACCCAATATTCTGAAAAAAACCTTTACACGTCAGCTACTTGCTGCTACGATTTAATGTGAATTGTAAAAATTGTTTGTCTAAGGCCACCCATAGTTAACATAGCCTTTAGCGGGGCGCTAAGACATCTGGGCGCGAGGTTGAATGAAAAAGCGGTCATCCTAGGATATTGGTAAACAAGTGCAGCGCGCGGTCAATCCACAAAAATGGCACTGCGTTGGTGAAGAAATTCCACCTCACCCACATGAAGGTGTAGTCCTCCATGCTTAAAGAAAAACTGGCGGATCAGTTTGAGTTCCTTCGATCAAAAGCGCCCCCACTGATCGGGGTGGACATCAGTTCGTCTTTCATCAAGATGGTTGAAATCGCGGAAGTCGGTAAGGGGCTCTACCGTGTCGAGCGGTACGTCATCGAGCCTTTGCCACGTGACACCGTCTCCGACGGTAACATTGTGAACATTGAAGTGGCTGGCGAAATCATGAGGCGTGCGCATAAATTGCTCGGCACACGCATCAAGAACGTTGCGTTGGCTCTTCCGGCTGCCGCGGTCATCACAAAAAAAGTACTGTTAAAAGGCAACCAGCGCGAAGAGGATATGGAATATCAGGTCCAGTCCGAGGCGAACCAGTACATCCCGTTCAGCTTAGATGAAGTGAATCTCGATTTTCAGGTTATCGGCCCGGCACCGAATAGCGAAGATGAGGTTGAAGTTCTGATTGCTGCCTCACGGAAGGAAAAAATCGAAGACCGGGTCGCCGTAGCAGAGGCTGCGGGGCTAAAGACCATCGTCATGGATGTCGACTCGCATGCAGCGTTAGCGGCTTTCGAGATGATTAAGGGTTCAGCAACGGGTATCGAAAACAAAGACGTGACAGCAATCATCGACATCGGCGCGCAGACGACGCGTGTCACGGTAATGAACGAAGACCAGCAGGTGTATTCTCGCGAGCAGCAGCTTGGCGGCTACCAGCTAACCCAAGACATTTCTCGACAGTTTGGCATGCCAGTTGAGGAAGCAGAAGTTGCCAAGAAAACCGGCGGACTCCCAGAAAATTATGGTCCAGACGTGTTGCAACCTTTTAACGAGAAAATCGTACTCGAAATCTCGCGGGCACTACAGTTCTTCTTTACATCAACACAGTTCAGCACAGTTGACCATATAGTTCTAACCGGCGGCTGTGCAATGCTGGATGGCCTAGAAGAGATGGTGGCGCAGCGTACCCAAGTCCACACATTAGTGGCTAACCCATTTGCGAATATGGCGTTGTCTGCAAAAATCAAGCCGCGACAACTGACGGTTGATGCCCCTGCCCTCATGATCGCTTGCGGTCTTGCGATGCGTAGGTTTGATCCAGCATGACTCGCATAAATTTACTACCCCATCGCGAGGCAAAACGAAAGGCACGCCAGCGGCAGCTGGCGACGTTAGCCGGTCTGTCGTCCGCGATGGCTTTAGCACTAAGCGCCCTTCTATGGGTTGTCTTTACCGCCCGGGTCGATAACCAAAAGTCGCGCAACCAGTACTTGAGTAGTGAAATTGCGAAACTTGACAAACAAATAGAAGAAATTAGGAAAATACGCGAAGAAACCGCTTCTCTTCTGGCGAAGAAGCAGGTTGTTGAAGGCTTGCAGAGTAACCGGTCAGAGCCGGTGCAATTACTCGATCAGATGCTGCGGCAGTTGCCAGAAGGTTTGTACCTCAAGTCGATTCGTCAATCCGGCAACAAGATAAATGTGACTGGTTATACGCAGTCCCAAGCGCGTGTTTCGGCATTCATGCGAAACATCGAAGCCTCCCCATTCCTTGAAAATCCAAATCTAATCGAGATAAAGGCTGTGACGGTCGCCGGCCAGCGCGCCAATGAGTTTAATCTTGATTTCTTCGTTAAGCGGGTGAAGGCAGATGATAAGTCGGGTGCGAGAAAAAGTGCCCCGCTTGCTCCTGCAAAACCGCCGGAGAAAAAAGTATGAACAAGTGGATCGAAGAACTAAAGCAGTTAGACCCGAAGAATCCAAGCAACTGGCCATGGCCCTTTAGAGCTGGCGGGTTGTTACTGCTGTTTCTCGCCGTTCTCGCGGCAGGCTGGTTTGGTTTGTTCAGCGTGCAGCTAGAAGAACTCGATAAGGAAAAGCGCAAAGAAGCTGAACTCAAGAATACCTTTCTCGAAAAGAAAAAGCTGGCGGTAAACTTGGAGGCATATCAACAGCAACGTGCGGAAATTGAGCAGTCGTTTGGTGTGCTCCTGAAGTCGTTGCCCACGAAGTCAGAGATCGAAGCGCTGATTATCGACATCAATCAGGCCGGGCTAGGACGCGGTTTACAGTTTGAACTCTTCAAGCCTGCGCAAAACGAGAATATCACCGAGTTCTATGCGGAGAAACCAGTCGATCTCAAAGTCACGGGAAATTACCATGATCTTGGCGCATTCGCGAGTGACGTTTCCAAGTTGCCGCGCATCGTGTTGCTGCATGATCTAAAAATTGAAAACGTAAAGGACGGGCTCCTTTCGATGGAAGCGAAGGCAAAAACTTATCGCTACTTGGATCCTGAAGAGATTGCCGCGCAGCGTAAGACGGCGAAATCAGCAGCAAAGCCGGGAGGCAAGTAATGATTTCCTTCCAACAGAGACAAGTGCTGGTTGCGCTGGCCATGCTGTTAATTCTGGGCGCGTGCGGCGAAGGCTTCTCGGATTTGCGCTCATTTGTCAAAGAGTCGGAGAAGAGCGTAGGCCGCAAGATTGAGGCGCTACCGCAGGTGAAGCCATTTGCGCCATTTGCGTATGAGGGTTTTGATCTCCCTGATCCGTTCAAGCCGAGAAAGCTGGCTATTAAGCAAGACAACGCAGGGGCGAATGCGCCGGATTTGAATCGCCGCAAAGAGCTGTTGGAAGCCTTCCCTCTTGAACAACTGCGCATGGTGGGTACGCTATACCAGTCTGGAACGATGTTTGCGCTCGTTCGCGCCGAACGAACACTCTACCGGGTTAAGAAAGGCAATTATCTGGGGCAAAACTTCGGCTTGATCGTCGATATCACCGATTCCGAAATCAAACTGAAAGAAATTGTTCAGGATACGGCAGGCGATTGGGCAGAGCGCGAAAGTGTTCTGCCGTTGCTTGAAGGCCCTGCTCAGGGAGGAAAATAAAAGTGCAAGCTACGCTTACTCAATCGAGATTCCGACTGCCGACCCCTAGTCTCCTGACGACCGTTACAGAAATGGTTGGCGTTGCGATTCGCTTTGCGACCGCAATTTTGTTGACGCTTGGCATCATCGGGGTGGCTGGTTACGTGACGGATGCGAAGGCGCAGCAAGGCAACAGCCTCGAGTCACTCAATGCCAGTACTCAGGCTGGTGGTAAGGTGATTATTCGGGCAACGTTTAGGTCTCCCCTGAGCGCGGTGCCAAACGGTTTCACCGTGACAAATCCGCCAAGAATCGCGATCGATTTGCCGAACATTGTTAACGGCCTCGGGAAAAATGTTGTTGAAGTTGGCCAAGGTGATGTGCGTACTATCAATGTCGTCAATGCCGACGGTCGTACACGTCTTATCATAAACCTCACAAAGACGCTTACCTATTCCGCTGCACTCGAAGGTGCGAATTTAATCCTCACGCTTGACGGTGGCGCGCAAAGTGCATTGAAGGAAACTACGCAGGTAACCCGATTTGCAGAGCCTGCGCCGGCCTCAGCAGCGACACGTCATTCGCTTCGCGATGTTGACTTCCGCAGAGGGTCCAATGGCGAAGGAAGGGTCATCGTAGATCTCTCCTCAGCAATGACCGGGATCGATATCCGCCGACAGGGCAAAGTCGTGATCATTGACTTCGTCAACACAACCGTTCCGAAGAGTCTGATTCGCAGACTCGATGTCCTAGATTTTGCGACCCCGGTGAGAACGGTTGATGTGATTGACCAGGGCGCAAACACCCGCATGATCATCGAACCGCGTGATGTGTGGGAGTACTCTGCGTACCAAACCGACACAAAGTTTATTGTGGAGGTTAAGGCGATTAAGGAGGACCCTAATAAACTGGTTCAAGGCACCGGTTATAGCGGAGAAAAGTTGTCTTTGAATTTCCAGAATATTGAAGTCCGTGCTTTGTTGCAGGTAGTCGCCGACTTTACCGGGCTCAACATCATCACGTCGGACACCGTAGGCGGAAGCCTGACATTGCGCCTAAAAGACGTTCCTTGGGATCAGGCGCTTGATATCATCCTTCAGTCCAAGGGACTCTCGAAACGCAAGAACGGAAACGTGGTTTTAATCGCTCCATCGGACGAGCTAGCAACAAAAGAGAAGCTGGCGCTCGAAGTTGCCCAGCAAACAACCGAGCTTGAGCCATTACGAACAGAAACCTTTCCTCTTTCCTATGCCAAAGCTAGCGATGTGCGCGGACTATTGAGCGACGGCCAGCAAAAAATTCTGTCTAAGCGCGGGTCTGTAACAGTAGACGCGCGGACCAACAACATGTTTGTACAGGACGTTCCAGCGCGGCTTGATGAAGTACGACGTCTCGTTGCACAGCTTGATGTGCCTGTGCGCCAAGTCCAAATTGAAGCCCGTATCGTGATCGCCGACGACAACTTCCGCCGCCAGCTCGGCGTACGGTTTGGCGCGTCAGCCGGCTTCACTGCAGATGGACGCAACGTCGGCGTTTCAGGCAGCGCTAGTCAGGCCAACAGGATCGCACGTGGCACCCTTCCGACTGGCTACTCGGAAGGCGACCTAAACGTAAATCTTCCAGTCGGTGCCGCTGGTACCCTTGGCCTTACGTTTTTGAATCTTGGAAATGGTAACGTCGTTAATCTTGAACTATCTGCGCTGGAAGCAGACAACCGCGGCAAGGTGGTTTCCAACCCGCGTATCGTCACCGCAGATAAGCGCAAGGCAACAATTACGCAGGGTACCGAGATCGGCTTTCAAACGCAGGCATCAAGCGGTGGTACGACGACCCAGTTTAAACCCGCGGTGCTCTCCCTTGACGTAACGCCGCAAATCACGCCGGACGACAAGGTCATCATGGACCTTGATATCAAGAAGGATAGCGTGGGCGCGCTAATCGGTGGTATCCCATCGATTGAGACACGCACGCTAAAGACCCAAGTGCTTGCCGATAATGGCGAGACGGTCGTGCTTGGCGGTATCTATGAACAAACTACCCGCACCGACGTCACCAAGGTTCCCCTGCTGGGTGACATCCCGATCCTGGGCAACTTGTTCAAGCAGACGACGAAGCGTGATGAAAAGACGGAGTTACTCATTTTCATTACACCGCGCATCATCAAGGAGCAACTGTCGGTTCGTTGAACGATTGATCGAAAGGTCGTCCAACGGGGCGCTTGCAGCGCCCCGTTGTGTTTTTTGGATGGGTAGCATGACTGTTTCAAGAAATGTGTTTCTAGTGGGAATGCCGGGTGTTGGCAAAAGTACGGTAGGTCGCCTGCTGGCAGGCGCGCTCGACCGGGAGTTCATCGATAGCGACGAAGAAATCGTCCGGCGCAACGGAGTTGAAATCGCAACGATCTTTGAGATCGAGGGTGAGGCTGGCTTCCGCGAGCGTGAAGCGGCGGTGATCAATTTGTTCACGATGAGAAGTCCGATTGTCCTTGCAACGGGTGGCGGGGCGATACTGCGCGAAGATAGTCGGCGGATCCTACGTGAGCGTGGACTGGTGGTATACCTTCGGGCGAGCCTAGATATGCTGGAGGCTAGGACACAGAAAAAGCGCGGCAACCAGACGACATCGCGTACCCGCCCACTTCTTGAGGGCCCAAATCGTCGTTTGACGCTGGAAACATTTCTTGCCGTGCGGGGCCCCCTTTATGAGGAAACTGCTCACGTCATTGTTGACGTAAGCGCGGCACCACGGGGAAAGTTTCTACAAACGTTGCTTGATGCCATCGATGATGCGACTTCAGGTCGTGCTACACCAACCAGCACATAACGCCGCGTCGGAAGTTTGCCAAAACCTTCATTAGCCAAAGCGGCAGCACCTCTGCGACAATGCAGTCCCAGTCAAACGCAATTTTTACAACCCTTAAATGTCTACTGAAATCTCGGAAAGAATAGCTCGCGTGAAAGTCGAGCTAGGCCATCGCAGTTATGTAATCGACATTTCTGCTGGCCTGCTCAGTCAGCCCATCCCGTCTAACGTTCTCGAGGGAGTCAGCAAAGTTGTCTTGGTCTCGAACAAGGTCGTTTTTCCGCTTTATGGCGAACTGCTGTGTGCAAATATCGCGGCAAGTGGCCTTTCCGTTGAATCGGTTGTGCTGCCCGATGGGGAGTCCCACAAGGACTGGCACACTCTAAACCTTATTTTTGATGCACTTCTCACCAGCGCGAGCGACCGGAAGACCCTGCTGGTAGCCCTGGGCGGCGGCGTTGTAGGCGACATAGCCGGCTTTGCTGCGGCGACATACCAACGGGGTATCGCATTTGTGCAGGTGCCAACGACACTTCTTGCGCAGGTCGATTCGTCGGTTGGAGGCAAGACAGCAATCAACCATCCGCTCGGCAAGAATATGGTCGGTGCCTTCTACCAGCCGAAGTATGTGTTGGTCGATACGGACGTTCTGCAGTCTCTACCGGACCGGGAATTCAAAGCGGGACTTGCAGAAGTCATCAAATACGGCGCAGCGCTTGATGTGAAGTTCTTCGATTGGATTGAAGGCAATATCGACGCGCTTAATGAGAGAATGCCCGCTGCGCTGGCATACGCCATTCGCCGTTCCTGCGAAATCAAGGCTGGCGTTGTTGCCGACGACGAATTTGAATCAAGCAAACAGGGTGGACGCGCTTTACTGAATTTTGGTCATACGTTTGGTCACGCTATTGAAGCTGCGCTTGGTTATGGTGCTTGGCTACACGGCGAAGCAGTGGCTTGCGGCATGGCGATGGCCGCTCGTTTGTCAGCGGAACTGGGCAGAATTTCCACTGGCGACATGCAACGAGTTCTCGATTTGATCAAGCGTGCGGGCCTGGTTGCCGAGTTGCCACCGATTGCCGCCGACACGATGTTGGCTCACATGTCGCGCGACAAGAAAAATGAAGCTGGCACGATCAAGTTAATCCTGTTATCGACGCTCGGAGTGTCGTGTATTGATGCAACCGTTTCGCGCGAAGCGCTTCTTGCGTTCCTTCGACGCCAGCGCGCTTAGTTTCGTCGCTAGCCGCGCAGCTCCCCATTCAAACGAATTACGGCAATATCCACGTAGGTTCCGCCGTGACGAAAGCCGGGTTTGAAAGCGATGGTGACGCCTCCAGCGTCCACGCGCCCAAGTGCAGAAAGTGATTTATGCAGTGATTCCCGGGTCACTTCCCGCCCGGCTCGTTTCATTCCTTCCACCAACACTTTTGCAGCGATACAAGCTTCAAGAGCGGTCACCGACATTGATTCATTTTGGCCAGCGGCGCGCCAGGCTTCCGTACATTCTTGAACAACGGGCACTTGAAGCTGGTTGGGTGCTGGTACGGTAAGCGCCACCGTAATACCTGCAGCGTCTGGGCCGAGCGCCTTGGCAACTTGGCTGGCTCCGGCAAATGAAAGCGCAGTCACCGAATAGGGGCGCTTTATCGACTTGAGTTGTCGAACCATTTGTGCGACCGGGGCATATAAAGTTGTCGCAAGCACAATCTGCGGGTTTGCGGCGATGATCGCGTTGATCGCCTCAAGTGGGAGGTCGGCGTTGCGTTTAATCGCTATCGAACTCGGTTGCTTGCGAAATTTGGCGAGCACCTTTGCGGCGGTCGCAAAATTCTGCCTGCCGATGTCGTCATCGTAGTGCAGCACCGCCACCTGTGTCACGCCAAGTGGGGCCCAAAACCCAATCAACGACTCAATCTCTTCCGCATAAGTCACGCGAATCGTGTAAACAAATTCATTCTGTTTGCGAATCGCATCAGCGCCGGTAAAGGGCGCAAAGAATGGGACTTTCGCCGCCGCGACGGCCGGCATGGCTGGCACACTGAGTGTCGACGACGCAAAGCCAAACAGGGCAACCGCACCTTTCTTTTGAATCAGCTCTGTCGCATTTTCGCCGGACTGCTTTGCTTCGTTCTTGTCGTCGAGTGTGACCAACTTTATTGCGCTGCCGTTTATACCGCCGGCATCGTTTATTTTCTTGAAGTAGGCGAGTGCACCCTTCCGGATATCGTTCCCAAGCTCGGAATTTGCGCCCGTCAACGGGGCCGACTGGCCAATTACGATCTCCGCAGTTACGGTCGACGCATAGGTACCGAGTGCGCCGACGACGGTGGCGACATAAAGTCTGAAGCGAAGCGAAATCAACATGGCGATTCTTGTAATTTGCGTTAAATATGTTTTATAGCACAAGTAAAAAATACGAGCGCCCACAGAAAACAATGTTAACGCAAAAAGGACTCGCTGTTTTGTCGCGCGTCTACTCTGCGTCAGCGCGAAATACCCCCTTAAAGCTGGTGTAGTGGGTTATTGCGTATAGCGGAACAAAGATCAGGAGCCCAAGTCCCCACGGAATGAGCGCAAGAAACAAGAGCCCCAGCATAAGTATTCCGAACATGGCGAGTGGCACAAAGTTGCCAATAAGAGCAAAAAAACTCCAACGTATAGCGTGTGAGGCGGGCATCGGCTGATGCGCGATCAGAGCGGCAGTGAACCAGAGTACACCTTTAATCACGAATACCGCCGCCGCTGCGGCGAACCATTGCCACCCTAGCGGCGAGAAAGCGGCCGCAATCGCCTCGACAGACGGATTGTTTCGATCAATTGCCTTCAACGCGTCGAAGAAACCAAAGGCACCCAACGTCATCATGACGGCAAGCTCAGCGAGAAGCGAAACCGAACCAACTTGAATCAGCGACCGACCACTCAGGCGGAATCCGGCAAACAGGTGTGCGGTTGATGTAGGCAGCCCAAGAGCCTGATCGCGACACGCCAATACAAATCCGGCAAAAAATGCTGGCTGTGTCATTGCCATCAGCGGTGGGCCAACTAGCGGAATCAGCGTTATCAGCAACGAAACAAGCAGCCAAGCAGAGGTAAGCGAGATCCACGCAAGTGGCCGCGCCCAAAACATCGTAAATGCTTCACTAATCCACGCTGCACTGCTTGCAGCGGAAACATCAACGACGCGCATGATCTAGTCTGGCAGTAGTGCGCAAGTTTCCCTGCCTTGGGCAACAAAATAGCGCAACAAGTTTTCAGAAAACAGATGGTCTTTTGTGTGTGTCAGTGTAGATGATCTCGGATAGTAGTGGTAGCCGAGCCTTCCAAGCCATGTTCGAAGCGCTGCTGCTCGAAGCATCTGCGGCCAAGCTTCTCTTTCGGCCAAAGTGAGCCGTCTTACGCTAGCGTAACCTGCTAATAAAGCTCGCGTATTTTCGCCGTCAAGTCTTGCAACCGGGTAGGCGCTGAAATCAAGGCACCAATCATTGACTGTTATTGCAACATCCCACAACAACTGCTCGTTGCACGCAAAGTAAAAATCGATCATCTGCGGCTGATGCAGTTCGTTCCAGAGAACGTTGTCACGAAACAAGTCGGCGTGGACGATTCCGCGTGGAAGCCGGAGCTCATCAAAGCCGGATTGATATCCGACTTCACTTTGGATGAGCGCATTTTCCGCTCGTGTTGCAAAACCTTCAAGGCTCTCCGCCTCATGCCGCCACCATGCAAGACCACGCCAATTCGCTAGTGACATCTTAAATGAAGATGTAGCAGCATGCATCAGCGCCAGCGCCGTGCCGACTACAAAACAGTCCTCAGCCGTTGGGTGTGCAATATCTCCGCCCGAAAGCCGATGTACGAGGGCGGCAGGTTTGCCCTTTAGATTTTGCAATACCTGCCCGTCACTGTTGGCGACCGGTGCGGCGCAGCGCACACCTGCTCGATGCAAGTGTTGCATCAGTTCCATATAAAAGTCGAGATCGGCGCGGGGTATTTTCTCGAATATGGTCAGCACATATCTACCACTCGTGGTGGTAACGAAGAAGTTGGAATTTTCAACCCCTGCCGCGATGTCCTGAAAATCGATAACATCGCCGACGTTATACGGGGCAACAAATGCGCGCGCCTCGCCTAGAGTAACTGGGGTGAATACACTCATGCCGGCGTTTTGTGATGGTGTACCATCACCAAGAGTGAATTACCCACATTGGCACTGAGATTTTCGTGCCGGGTTCCCCGGCCGGCACAAACTTTCCTTCACCCTTTTCATCTATCATGATGTAGCTCGGCCCCGACTTTGGTTTGATGACCATTTTGTACAACTTGCCCTTGAGCCGGTACTCAGTCACGGTCAGGGTCTCGGCATCACCGGCGCGCGTGGTCACTTTATGGTCGCGATCGAAGTCCGCCTTGGTTTTTCCTTTAGGCAATTCGGGGAGCACGAGATTATCAATGACCTCTGCATTGGCCGGACGACGAGGCTTTTCTTGCGTGGATTGCGCGTTGACCGTGAGAGCCAACATAAGCAACATTATCAATAAACTGGTTTTCATACTGCCCTCCAAATTGGCGCGGAAATCGCGCATCGCTATAGGCTCATTTCCAACGCCTTTTCGTCGGCGTTTGGACGGATTGACCGGTTGGTGTAGTGTTCGAAGATGGTGCCGACAACCTCGTCAGGGTCATCAATGACTTTAAACAAATCAAGATCCGCCTCGCTGATCACTTTTTCTTCCAGCATGCGCGTCTTAATCCAGGAGATCATGCCTGCCCAAAACTCTGAACCGACCAAGATGACTGGAAATCTGCGCAGCTTGCCAGTTTGAATAAGTGTCAGCGCTTCCCATAGTTCGTCCAGAGTACCGAAGCCGCCGGGCATGACAACATAGGCTGACGCATGTTTGACGAACATGGTCTTGCGTGCAAAAAAGTGCTGAAAGGTGAGAGAAATGTCTTGAAAGCCATTGCCACCTTGCTCATGCGGAAGCAGGATGTTGAGTCCGATAGACGGCCCTTTCCCCTTCAACGCACCCTTATTTGCAGCCTCCATGATGCCTGGGCCGCCGCCGGACAGAACGCCAAAACCAGCGTTGGATAGTTTCAAGGCAATTTGTTCGGTAACGCCGTAATACTTATTGTCTTCCTTCAGGCGCGCACTACCAAAGATCGCCACCGCAGGCGAGATTGCGGAAAGTCGATCTGATGCCGATACCATTTCCGCGATAATGTTGAACATCCACCAAGACTCACGCGCAGAGGTGAGGCTCTGTTGACGCAACTCTGGGTCTGCTCTCTTGGGGATCTTGCCGCCGGCGAGCCTGACTGATTCAACTGTCTTATCCTGATTTCCCAACGTATTCTCCAATGGCTGCGATGTCACAACTGCCCGATCCTGAAGCGCACGCTGCACTTTCGTCACCGTCAATTCGCAAGCGACTGCTGCTTGTTGATATATCGAGCTATTTCTACCGTGCATTTCACGCGATGCCAGATTTCAAAAGCCCATCTGGTGAGCCGACCGGCGCGATCTATGGCGTGGCCAATATGTTGAACCGTTTGCGCGACGATTACCCTTCCGATTATAGCGCCTGTGTTTTCGATCCAAAAGGCAAAACGTTTCGAGACGACATCTATCGTGAATACAAAGCCCAACGCGCGCCGATGCCCGAAGATCTGGCCCATCAGATTGGTCACATCAGAGAAGTTTGTGAGGCGCTTGGCTGGCCATGTATTGAGGTTGCCGGGATGGAGGCTGATGACGTTATCGGTACGCTTAGCGTCCATGCCGCCGCTCGTGATGTGGAGACAGTCATCTCGACGGGCGACAAGGATTTGGCGCAGTTGGTGAACGACAAAGTCACGCTGGTAAACACCATGTCGAACGAAAAACTCGACATAGCGGGTGTGATTGCAAAATATGGCGTTCCACCAAATCGTATCGTCGACTACTTGACCCTGATGGGTGACGCAGTCGATAACGTTCCTGGCGTAGAGAAAGTTGGGCCCAAAACCGCAGTGAAGTTGCTTGCCGAATTCGGCACACTCGACGGCGTGATCCAAAACGCAGAAAAAGTTAAGGGCGTCGTGGGAGCCAATATCGTTAAAGCCCGTGATTGGTTGCCGACTGGCCGTCTGCTTGTAACAGTGAAATGTGATGTGCCACTGCCGTTTGATTTCGACACTATCGACCATAAGGCGGTGGACATTTCGCGTTTGGATATGCTTTATGAGTCGTTTGGATTTCGCACCTTACGCAATCAGCTCAAACGCGGCGACCAACTTGGCGCGAAGGAGCAGCCAAGCGACGCAGAACCGTTAGCCACCGCCAACGATGCCGAAGGCTCAGCCACAGGTGTTTTTCGGCAGGCAAACAAGGATAGTGGTGCCTCGCGTTGGATATCTAGCGAGCCATCCGCCCGGCAAACACCGTTTGTCAGTACGCGCCACTATCTCACCATTTCCAATTTGGCTGAACTTGCCAACTGGGTCGAAAAACTCAATTCGGTTGGCCTCGTATGTCTGGATACGGAAACAACCAGCCTTGATCAAATGCAGGCGAGCATCGTCGGTATTTCGTTCGCATGTGTGGCGGGAGAGGCGGCGTATTTGCCGCTGCGCCACAACTATCCAGGAGCACCAGATCAACTGGATTTCGATGCTGCCATTGGTATGTTGCGGGTTTGGTTGGCAGATCCTACTAAGAAGAAGCTAGGCCAAAACATCAAATACGATTTGCACGTGTTTGCCAATCACGGCATCGATGTGCAGGGTTATGTGCACGACACGCTGTTGCAATCGTATGTATTGGAAAGTCATCAGCGGCACGATATGCAATCGCTCGCTGCACGACACTTGGGCGCGAACGATTTGCTCTCATTCGAAGACGTCGCCGGCAAAGGGGCGACGCAGATCAGTTTTGACCAGGTTTCGATTGAGACTGCGACCAAGTACTCGGCGGAAGATTCGGACGTAACGCTACAGTTGCACTCCGCGATGTATAGCCAAGTCGCTGCGGATCTAAAGCTCAAGTACGTGTACGAAGCCATTGAAATGCCGGTTTCACGCGTGTTGCTGACAATGGAACGCAATGGGGTATTGATAAATGCGGCGCTCTTACAGCAGCAATCGTCTGAGCTCGGCCTCAAGATGCTGGAGTTGGAAGCGCGGGCGCATGAGATTGCCGGACAACCGTTCAATCTTGGTTCTCCTAAACAGTTGGGCGAAATCCTATTTGAGAAACAAGGTATTAAACCGATTAAGAAAACGCCGGGTGGGGCTCCGAGCACGGACGAGGAGACGCTGGAAAAATTAGCGCTCGACTATCCGCTACCTAAAGCAATTCTTGAATACCGCAGTATTTCGAAGCTGAAGAGCACCTACACCGACAAACTGCCGCGAATGGTGAATGCAAAGACCGGCCGTGTGCATACCAACTATGCCCAGGCCGTTGCGGTGACGGGACGACTGTCGAGCACTGATCCAAACTTGCAGAACATCCCTGTGCGAACAGCGGAAGGCCGACGTATTCGAGAAGCCTTCATTGCGCCGCCGGGAAGCGTGATTGTCAGCGCTGACTATTCGCAGATCGAACTTCGTATCATGGCTCATTTATCCGGCGACCAAGGTTTGCTTGAAGCGTTTGCAAAAGGAGAGGACGTGCATCGCGCGACGGCGGCCGAAGTATTTGGTACCACACGCGAAGAAGTTTCCAGTGAGCAGCGCCGTTACGCCAAAGTGATTAACTTCGGCCTCATTTATGGCATGAGCGCATTTGGGCTCGCCGCCAACTTAGGCATCGAACGCAGTGCGGCAGCAAGTTACATTGACAGATACTTTGCGCGTTATCCCGGCGTAAAGGCCTATATGGACCGCACCAGAAATGCCGCGCAGGACAGTGGTTATGTCGAGACAGCGTTTGGACGGCGACTATGGCTGCCCGATATCCGTTCCGGCAACCAGGGGCGCCGCCAAGGTGCGGAGCGCGCGGCGATCAACGCGCCCATGCAGGGTACGGCGGCGGATCTCATCAAACTCGCAATGATTGCGGTGCAGGGCTGGCTTGAGACCTCAAAACTTCAGACCAAACTCGTCATGCAAGTACACGACGAATTGGTGCTGGAGGTCCCTTCAGGCGAGTTGGACTTAGTAAAAGCTAATGTGCCGGGCCTGATGACCAATGTCGCGAAGCTCGATGTGCCGCTCGTTGCGGAACCAGGCGTCGGCATTAACTGGGACGAAGCGCATTAATTGGCTTGGCCGGGAAGCTGGCGCGAAATGCCGCTACTTCCCAATAGCGGCAACCAAACCTTCCGGATCGGCAACGCTCACCCACAACATTGAGTGTTTCTTGAAGCCAAGCACGCGCGGGATTTTCTTCATGAACACGATGCTCACACCTCTTTTGTGATTGGTGCCAAAGGTGATGCCGTCGTCAGTCAGGCTCAAGCGTAAGCCGACCGCAGTGTACCAGCGGTGTGGCCCGGTGATTTCAGTAGACGCAACGTTTGTTAGCGTGGTTTCGATGCGATAACGACCGAACGTGGCAACAAGCGCACCTTTGCCGGTGATCGTAACGCCGTCAGCCTTCGTCACGCCGAGCGCAAGAAAGAGTGGTGCCCACCGTGTATCAAGGCGATATGGAAAGTGTCTGGGTTTCAAATGAGTGGAGGCTGTGGCGTATTCCCTGCTTTACCGCAGACTATCTCGCGTTGGCGCTTAGTTCAAGTTCGACGGCTGATTGGTCTAGTCAGACGCTTTCTGGCTGGATCGACCGAGCGTCCAAACTCCACCTAAGCCAAAAGACGCACCGCCGTTTTTGATGTGTAACGGACTCTCGGTATTTGCACCGCGGCCGGCAAAGTCGTAGCGGGTGAATGCAAACAGGCGAATATCATTGGTGAGTTTGTGTGACAGCGTGAACTGAACGCGTGGCGTTACCACACCAGATTTCGCCACATATACGCGACGTGTCGGCGTGGCAAAGGCGCTTGGCACGCCATACAAGTATTCGTTAAATTTGCGGTCACCAAAAACGACGCTGGTGCTAGCACCCAGTCCCCAGCCGGCACCAATGTCGCGGTTTTCATAGGCTAACCTTGGCTCAACTGCAAATCCACGATTTTTAATTCCATCCTTCAATTCAAATACACCGCGCAACGGTAGGTCTAGCCTCACCACCGAGCTAGGCGTTGGGCGCGCAACATTGACACGCATCCGGGGACCGAATTCAAACTGAAAGCCGAGGTCTGGCATCCCTTTACGTACCGCGACGTCGTCGCTGGATGCTCCAAGAGAACCGGCAAAGCCCACGTCAAATTGAACCGTTCTAGTTTTGAGCAGGCGCGCACCAACAGTATCTTCATCAGCACGTAAGATTGGTCCGCGATAGATGAACCACGGCAAGATCAAGCCCCGGCTTGTTCGGTCCGCCGCACCCGGATAGGCGGGGCTGCTGACGCCAATGCCCGATAAACCTGCTTCCCAAAGTGGCCGATCAATGGACTCCAAATTCGGTTCAATTTGTGCGTTCGCAAGATCGCAAAATGCTGTGCAGGTGAGCGCGACAGAGATGGCCAAAAAAAGCGGCGTGCGACGCGAGCGAGTGGTCATTTTAGTTCGTCCAGATTCATGCAGCTGCCATTGCTGAAGTGCAGCCAAGTGGGGAATTGTGAGCGTTCGATTGAGGTGGCGAGAAGAGTCATAAAAACGCTGACGTTGGACAATCAACGGCGACGTCACGTCTTTTCGCCACAGGTAGACCTGCGTCCCCGCTCAAAGTTCAGCATTCAGCAGAAGACGTTGGACGTTAGGCTAAATTCTGCGTGTGCTCGCCACACTTGGCCCTCGTGGGGTCGAGGTGCCTAGGCACCTCGACTACTTCGCTACAGGACTAGCCGCAGGGCTCGTTTTCGGAGCAGGCTGCGGTGCATCCACCGCGATGATCGACACAATGGTTAACGGTGGCCCGGCAGCGAGCAGCGATTTGGTCGCTGCAGATACGGCGAAGGCATCCCGCTTGTCCTTCGATTCAAAACTCAGCAACACGACGCGGTTATAGAGGGCATCACCTTCAAGCGGAATAACTGCCGTTGCACTAAACGGCGCAAGCAAGCGCGCACCAGTGGCTGTTGCGGAGTCAATCCAAGCCTGCGCAGCGCCTACATCCGAAGAGCCGACAGCCGGTATGGACATCGTGCCGATCAGCAATGCTCCCGCATCAAAGGGCGTAGTGTTGGTGATAGCCTTCAGCCCCACCACGGTGAAAACGCCGGCACCATCGCGAAGTCGGATTGCTTTGCGGTAGGCGTCGCCCCACCAAAATGCGTCGATGCCCTTTTGGTCTGCCCAGCGTGCTATGACTGCGCTGCGTCCTTCGCAGAGCCCATATACACAACTAACACCCCCGCCCGGACGGCCAATGCCAATGTAGTGTCCACCGGTTTCGGCGTAAATGGGTGGCAAGGCAGCCGAGTAGGCGATGATCTTGTTGCGGTCGAACGAGCGGCCCAGTACGACCAAGTATCCGGGCGCGATCGCTTGCGACTGACCTTGTGATGGGGCTTGCGCCTGTGCCAATATTGATGTGGACGTGACCGCCACTGCGAGTGCGGCGAGGCAGCAACGTGCGATTGGGTTGATGAGTAGTAGGTTCATTTTCTATTTGGTAAGACAGCGCGCAGCACGGAAGGTCGATTCTAGTCAACTTCGGCGTCAAGCCGGAACGTTTGATATTTGACGACAAATTATCCATATCCGGCAGATAATTGCCGAATGGAAAGCACTTCACATCATTCGGGCGCTATGTATGGCAATGGCAATGGCTCACTTGCGCTGCACCGTATCGGCATTGATACCTATCGGGAGAATGTCGCCTACATCCATCGTGATTGCGCCATCTACCGCGCGGAGGGGTTTCAAGCATTGTCTAAGATCGCTGTCACTTTTGCTGGGCGGCGATTACTGGCGACGCTCAATGTTGTTGATGATTCAGCAATAGTAACGCCAGAACAATTGGGTTTGTCGGAACAGGCCTTCGTAGAGATGAACGCGCCCGAAGGCGCGCGGGTCCATGTCGCACATGCCGAGCGGCCATCTTCAATGGACGCGGTGCGGCGCAAGATTGGGGGGGAGCGACTCAGTCAGCTGGATTACAAGAACATCATTGATGATATTGCAGGACATCGATTTACGAAGACCGAGATCGCCGCCTTTGTGGTTGCGACGGCGCAAAATGAGTTGGATCGCGAAGAGGTTTTCTATTTGACTAAGGCCATGGTGGCTAGTGGCGAACGCCTGGCTTGGCACGAACCGCTGGTTGCCGATAAACACTGCATCGGCGGTATTCCCGGGAACCGGACATCAATGCTGCTAGTGCCAATTCTTGCGGCGCATGGAATGTTGGTGCCAAAAACCTCAAGCCGGGCGATTACCTCTCCTGCTGGCACGGCCGACACCATGGAAGTCTTGTGCGAAGTCGACCTGCCGCTTGATCGCTTGCAGTTGATCGTTCGTGAACAACGTGGTTGTTTGGCGTGGGGTGGAAAGGCTAATCTCTCGCCGGCAGACGATGTACTGATATCGGTCGAGCGGCCCCTAGGCATTGACTCACGCGGCCAAATGGTTGCATCTATTCTTTCAAAGAAAGTTGCCGCAGGTTCTACGCACCTCTTGATCGATATCCCGGTTGGGCCTAGTGCCAAGGTACGACATATGGCAGAGGCGCAGTCGCTGCGGAAAGTGTTGGAGTACGTTGGGCATCGACTGGGACTGCAGATGGAGGTGATCATCACCGATGGCAGGCAGCCAATTGGTCGCGGCATCGGGCCGGTACTTGAGGCCCGTGATGTCATGCTGGTGCTGCAAAACGACCCTGAGGCCCCGCATGACCTCAGGCAAAAATCCCTAAGACTCGCCGGTCGAATCATTGAATTTGACCCTGATGTCCGCGGGGGCGAGGGGTTTGCCATTGCGCGGGAAATTCTTGATTCCGGGCGGGCACTGAGCAAGATGAACGCGATCATCGATGCGCAGGGCCGTCGGCAGAAACCATTATCATTGGCTAGGCGGACCATCGACGTGTTGAGTCCCTCCTCCGGGGTTGTTGTTGCAATCGACAATTTCCAGCTTGCGCGTATTGCACGTTACGCCGGCGCACCAATGGAGAAGGGGGCCGGGGTGGATTTGTTTCGGAAGGTGGGTGATACAGTTGCTGCGGGAGACGCGTTGTATCGCGTCTATGCCGAGTATTCTGCAGACGAGAAATTCGCACGTGTGTTGAGCAGCGACAACAGTGGCTATACCATCGGCCGCATTGAGGATATACCACGTGCATTTGTTGAACCATGAAAACCAAGGTGATGGTCATTGGGTTCTCCGTTGATGCCGTATGCGCGAATCGTTTCGCGGCCGCAGTCGGGGCCGGCTTCGCAACTATCGCGCGGCATCAGTTTCCCGACGGCGAAACGCGGATTACACTGCCTCCAGTATTACCTCAGCAGCTGGCCATCTATCAGTCGCTGAATAACCCGAACGCAAAACTTGTCGAGTTATTGCTCGCGGCAAAGACTGCACGTCGGAGTGGCGTCAAGCATCTGACGTTGGTTGCGCCATACCTTTGTTACATGCGACAAGATACTGCATTTTTGCCGGGTGAGGCCGTTAGTCAAACCATCATTGGTGAATGGCTAGCACAGCATTTCGATGCGGTGCTTACCGTTGACCCTCACTTGCATCGTGTTCATCGGCTGGCAGATGCGGTACCTGTTAAAAGTGCGATTGTCCTATCTGCTGCGACCGCGATTGGGGAGTTTTTGTGCGAGCAAAATCGTCGAATAGTACTCATTGGCCCTGATGCCGAGTCCGAGCAATGGGTGAGTATTGCCGCTGCCGTTGCAGGGAGTGAGTTTGGCGTGTGTCACAAAGTTCGACGCACCGACCGTGCAACGACCGTGGTGTTACCAGAGATCAGCGTTGCTGGTGCCAGCGTTGTTCTTGTCGATGACATCGTTAGCTCTGGTGGAACGCTAATGTCAGCCGCGCGCGCATGTGTGGCAATGGGAGCGGCAAGGGTTGATGCGGCCGTGGTGCACGCGCTGTATGGCGATGAGGTAACCGCCGAATTGACATCCTCAGGCATCACAACGGTCTGGAGCACGGATTCTGTTGTGCATCCGACAAATACGATTTCTCTCGCCCGTTTGCTCGCATCAGGATTTAAAGATTTTGTGCAATATCCTCAAGACACTCGCGCCCCTTTGCGGTGACCACGTAGTGTCCCTCGCTTGTGTCGGCGATATGTCCCTTGCGACTTAGAAATTGCGCAACGTCGCTATCAAGCCGTGTGGTCGGCTCGTCCGCAAGGGCTTGCAGGCCACGAATGCAACGATTCACAAATAGCGCCTCGCTGCCTTTGTCCGTTAACGCATAGGTTCCGTCCCGACGCGGGATCAGAAGTTTGATGCCGACGAGTTTCTTCGCATTACGCCCAATACATGCGCTTGGCTTAGACCCCTTCGACATCTTGCTGACTTGCACCAGCGCGTCCATTTCATCCCTGCTGAGACCGCTGATCATTTTTGTGTCCATCAAGTGTCGGAGGTGCAATGGTACGAGATAAAGGCGTTGCGCGCGAGCAGATGACGGTGATCTTGCGCGCGCCAAACAAAACGGCGAACCGAAGTTCGCCGTTTTTTGAGCCTGCTATGTTTGCTGGTGCTGGATCTACGGTTGCTAAACCACCGGGACCGCTCCCGAATGAAGTGTCTTCGTTTACTTCAACCGCGTAGCGGTTATTACGATTGTGTCGCTGACAATTTTAGTGGTGGCGGGAACGCTCGACTGTGCCTTTGTCAAGGTGCTGGCGGTTCCGGTGGCTTTTGCATCGGCGCTGCCACTAAACATGGCTACGGCGATAGTGAGAAACATGCCTGCAAGCAGGGTGGTGCTACCTACGTTGTCTTTGCTGATTGTTTTGGCGTTCATGATGGTTTCCTTTGGGTTCGGTTGGTGGTTTGTATTGCGTTTGTTGATGTGGTTACTTTACGGACGCGACTTCTTGCTCTCAAACGCCTTCCGACGGATCGCAAAAATAGCGGCGCGAATTGAAGCGGGAGGCGATGATTCGAATTTGTTTTCCTGCGAGCATCGCGCAACACGAGTAGTATTTTCGACATGACACGTCGAAATCAGGAGAAATCACGATGAGATATGGGCGAATGTTCGCACTGCTGTGTACTGGGTTGCTGTCTGCGTGTGCGCAGGTAACCCAAACCACTTCTTCACTATCGAGTCAGAAAGGCGATTGGTTTGTTTTTCTTGAGACAGGCAAACCGACACCGCCCGACAAAGATGCGGTGGCGGCAATGCAGAAAGGGCATCTTGCCAATTTCGGAAAATTGTTCGGCGAGAAGAAGTTATCTGCGGCGGGGCCGCTCACCGATCCCACCGGGTTGAAGCGTGGCATTGTGGTGGTGAACGCGCCAAATTTGGAAACCTTACGGGGTTACTTTAAGGCAGATCAATACGTCAGTGATGGCTACATGACGTTGAACGCCAGACGGGCAATGGCGCAAAAACCACTCAACACGGTGGGGATTGATCCGAATCAGATAGAAGAGGGTCGCATCATTCAAATTTCAAGGACGGCGATCGTGCTCGATGCGGATACGGATACCAACGGCAAGGCGTATCTCCAATCGCTTGTCGATAATCAGTTGGTTGGCGCTTGGTACACGCTAGCCGACGGGCCGGTGGCCGAAGTTCTGTTCGCTCGCGGGCGGGACAGCCGGCGCCTACAAGAGATTTTTGCCCGACATCCGTGGGCAAGCGCAATGGGTGCGACCGTGGCCGTTTGGCCGCAGTGGCTGAGTAAAGGTGTGGTGCCTTGAGTGTAAGTGACGGGAACAAAACAAAACGGCGGACTTAAGTCCGCCGTTTTGTTTTGGCATCGCGCCGCACCTATCTACAACACCGGGACCGCTCCCAAAGTTGCTGTCGCTTATTTCAGGCGCGTTGCGGTGATGATCAGTGAGTCGCTCAACGTCTGGTTGGTGTTCGTTTGTGTCACAGCCGTTGTTAAGGTCGCGGAGGCGTCAACCGCCTGCGCTTGTACATTCATGCCGCTGAACACAGCCGCGCTGATACTAAGGATCAGCGCTGCGAGAAGAATGGTGCTGCCGGTGTTGTCCTTATTCATTGTGGTGGTCTTCATTTTGTTTTCCTTTGGGTCGGTTGGTGGTGTTGCGCTGTTGATGTAGAGACTTTAGGGTTCTTATCGCTGACGTACGACCGGATTGCGACGAATTGCCAAATACGGTGCGCCAGCCGACAAAAATGCCGACAGGTTTGCTAAACGAAGTTGAAGCTCGAGGCCTCTGCGGCCCGCAAGACCGGGTTTCAGGATTTATATCTGAAATTCAAGCTTCAATTAAAAACTTGGAAGTAGGCCGAGACGGTGGGGCCGGTGCGGTAAACAAATGGCTCATCAACTGAAGAAGGAGGCCGTATGAAAAGAGTCGTTGGTGTAGGTGGTATTTTTTTTCAAGAGCCCGGATCCTAAGCGGTTGCAGGCTCGGTACCGAGACCATCTTGGGCTGGAAGTCGCCGAGTGGGGCGGCGTCGCGTTTGGGTTAGATGAGCAACTCAAGACCAACCCCAATGCAGTGGTGGTGTGGAGCCCGTTTGCACATGACACGTCCTACTTTGAACCGAGTACCGCGTCGTTCATGATCAACTATCGCGTCGAGGATCTTCACGCGCTACTGAAGCAGTTGCGCGAGGAAGGTTGCCAGGTCATGGATAAGGTCGACGAATCCGAATATGGCAAATTCGGTTGGGTCGTTGATCCCGACGGTAACAAACTGGAGCTTTGGGAACCGCCACCCCCAGCGACAAAGTCTTAGGCGAAGGGTGCTACCTGGCGCAAACAACGGCCAGAAGCTCCGAGAAAATCGAAAAGTCGTCTACTGGCGGGCGTTTTGAAAGGTATTTGCTCCAAGATTCCCATATGTGCTTGGGTTTGCCTAAACAAGTGCCTGCCGAATGCGCCGCGACAGCGCGTCAAAGGCGATCACCATAACAACGATTGCAATCAAAAGTGTGGACAGGCGACCCCACTGGAATAGTGATACCGCTTCGGATACCAGCAGCCCAAGGCCACCGGCACCGATCAGTCCGAGCACGGTGGAGTCGCGGATGTTGTACTCCCACAAGTAGAGGTGGTTGGAAGCAAAGGACGGCATTAGGGCCGGCCAGACGCCAAAAATGAGCACCTGGAGTGGCGTCGCGCCGGTGGCGCGGATGGCTTCCACGCCACGCATATCCAGTGCTTCAATGGCCTCACCGAACAACTTTCCACAAGTTCCCATCGAGTGTAGTGCGATGGCGAGTACACCTGCCATCGGGCCGAGGCCGATCACCCCAACCAACAGCAGGCCGAAAACCAGTGTGTGAATTGATCGACTGACATCGAGGATGCGACGTGCCGCCCATGCAATCGGTGCAGGAGCGCGCATGTTTTTAGCGGCGAGAGTCCCGAGTGGGGCACCGAGTAGTGCTGCCAGCAGCGTGCCGAGAGTGGCGATTTGAAACGTTGTCCATATCGCGCGGCCAACACCCGCCAAATACTTTGTCTCAGTCTCCCGCTGATTTTCGGTACGAAGCAGTCGGCCTTCGTCGTTACGAAACTCGAGTGCGGCGTTGCCAAACCAAACATTGACAAACGAGGGCACCGACAACTCTTGTGCGGTTGATTTCAGATTCTCCCAGGGTTTGCGGCCAAACGAAAAGTCACCCGCCTGGATCAGGCTGGCCACACACGCAGCGATGAGCAAAGCATAAAGTGCGAGAAGTGTTGCGGACCAACGCGATGAAAAGCGCGCGTGCCGTGTTGCTAAAGAAGCTGAAACCGCAGCCACTGGGCGGGTGGACGCACTGCCGCTTCGCGCAGTTGTAGTTGTCACAATCGACACCTTGGTTTCACCGGCTACCGACATCAGTTGATCCTCGTTGTGAACAGCGTATGGGCTTCGATGGTGCGATTCTACTTTTTCGGTTGCAACCAACCCAGCGCCAAGGCTGCGTCCTTGATCGGCGCGTAGTACTTGTTGTCCTTACTGACAAAACCCGTGTAGTTGTTTGGCAAAAGGTTTGGCTGCGACTTCATCACTCCGCCAATTTCTTCCAGAGCCGCGGCTAACTTCGCGGTGAACGCCCTATCTTTCGCCAGAGCGGCGGAAACGGCAAACGCATCATTTGGTAATGGTGCCGAAGTCCAAATGATTTTTGAGTCTGCGGCTTTGATCAACCCCTGCTCGATCATCGCGTCACGATTACGGTTGTAGTCGGCGCCGGCGTCGAGATCGCCTCGCGTGACTTGAGTCTCAATTGCTTGGTGTTTAGTGTTGATCACTTTGGAAAAAAACTTCTCTGGCTCAATCCCACGCTTGAAGAACTCATGCGACGGAATCAGAAAACCGGAAGTCGACCCTTTATCACCAAAGGCAAATGTTTTGCCTTTGAGGTCTTCAATCTTGCTGATGCCGCTCTTGGGGTTCGTGATCATGATGGCGAAATACTCTGGCTTGCCCTGGTAGAGGATGGTCGATACCACCTCGGCCCCAGCATTGTGATTGGCCAACACGTAACCCCAGGGGCCCATCAGCGCCATATCCGTTTCCCCGGAGGCCAGCGATTTCGCCAGACCTTCCCATGTATCCACCGTCCGCAGCTTCACTTCGCGCCCAAGCTTTTTGGATAGGTATTCGGCAAGCGGCTTATAGGTGGCGTCGTTCTTTTCCTTGTCAGGCTGGAACAAACCCACGCCAAATTCGAGCGGCTTCTGCGATTGTGCGGCGACGCCGAACGAAAAAATGGTGAGTGACGAGGCGGCAAGAAGTGCGCGAATAAAACTCAAAGGTTTGAAAGTCATTGGGAGTCTTTGGGAGTCTTTGGGGTGTGGGAGGACTGATCGTTGGAGGATACGCATTATTGACGCAACTAGATGTGTTGCCTCAACGACCAAATTGCAGGCGCAAAGATTGCGGCGCGAGTACTTGCGGCAGATGAATTGGTGGTGGGGCTTGACAAGTTATGTTATTTCGATAAAACTAGAAATATGGAAATGACAGCAAATACCAAACAAGCCCTCTCAGCGCTGGCGGCGCTTTCACAAGAAACGCGACTAGCGATATTCCGACTGTTAGTCGAAACCGGGCCGGAAGGATTACAAGTCGGCGCAATCGCAGAACGTTTATCACTGGCGAATGCAACGCTGTCTTTTCATTTAAAAGAGCTGTCCAACTCGGGGCTGATTGTCGCCGCCCCAAACGGTCGCGCGATCATCTATTCCGCAAATTTTCCCGCAATGGATGCGTTGATTGGCTACTTGACCGAAAACTGTTGCGCCGGGGCGACTTGCGCCACCACCGTGGCTTGTAAACCAACGCGGGCAAAACGGCACTACCAGCGAACTTAACCAAAAGGAAAACCGAATGAAACGATTTCACGTTCACATCGCTGTTGATGACCTTGGCGCTTCCACAAAGTTCTATGCGGCCCTGTTTGGTGCGCCGCCAACAGTGGAAAAGGAAGACTATGCAAAGTGGATGCTGGACGATCCGCACCTGAACTTCGCCATCTCAGCACGCGGCAACGCCATCGGAGTAAACCATCTTGGGTTCCAGGCAGACAGCGCGGAAGAGCTGGAGGGCATCCACGCCCGGCTACAGACGGCTGATGCGGCAATCGTGCTGGAAGAGGGCGCAAGTTGTTGCTATGCAAAGTCGGACAAATACTGGGTGACCGATCCTTCCGGCATCGCATGGGAAAGTTTTCACACACTTGGCACGATTCCCACCTTCAATGGAAACGTAGATGCGCAAGCTACGACTGCAACTGAGGTGCAGGCAGACGCCGCCGCGTGCTGCGCGCCCGCTACTCGGGTTATGAAGGTCGCCATGCCAACGATTTCTGCCAAATCAACCAAGGGAGCTTGCTGTGGCTGATCGTTTCTTTAACGTTCTATTTCTCTGTACCCACAACTCCGCGCGCTCGGTGATGGCCGAAGCGATTTTGAACAAAATGGGCGCAGGTCGCTTCCGCGCATTCAGCGCCGGCAGCCATCCGAAGTCCTCACCTAATCCGTTCGCGCTGGAGCAAGTCGAAAAACTCGGCTTCGACCGCAGCCAATTCAAGTCAAAGTCGTGGGAGGACTTTGCGGTAGTCGGCGGGCCAGAGATGGACATCATCATTACCGTGTGCGACAACGCAGCGGGAGAGGTCTGCCCCGTCTGGATCGGTCATCCTGCAACCGCGCATTGGGGCTTCCCAGACCCGTCAGATACAGAAGGCGACGACCAAGCCAAACGCGTTGCCTTCGAACGGGTCTTTCAGTCGATCAAACACCGCATCCAATTCTTGGTTAGCCTGCCCATCGACAAATTGGAGCACTTGGCCTTGGCCAACGCGCTGAAGAAAATTCACGTTGATGCCGCAACCGCAGGTACCAACGAAACAACCACAGCCTGATGGCATCTTCACTTCCACAGCGCCTTGCTGCCGAGGCGCTTGGCACCGCGTTTCTGCTCGCCATCGTGGTGGGTTCCGGCATCATGGCCGAGCGACTCTCGGGCGGCAATGTTGCAATCGCATTACTGGCAAACACCATCGCTACCGGAGCCGGTCTTGTTGCATTGATCCTGACCTTCGGCCCGGTGTCGTCGCATTTCAATCCCGTTGTCACACTGATGGACGCCGCGAATCGCGCTTTACCATGGCGCGAGGTCCCGGCGTATCTGGTTGCACAAGTTGCCGGCGCAGTGGTCGGTGTTTGGTCGGCGCACCTCATGTTCGCTGTTGACGTGTTGCAAATCTCGACCAAAGTACGCAGTGGCGGAGCGCAGATGTTTTCAGAATTTGTCGCAACCCTTGGTCTTCTGGTGGTGATCGCCAGCGTGGCGAAACATCGCAAAGAAGCGATTGCCTATGCAGTCGGCTGCTACATTACTGCGGCGTATTGGTTTACCGCTTCGACGTCGTTTGCCAATCCTGCGGTCACACTTGCACGTTCACTCACAGAATCGTTTGCCGGCATTCGGCCGGCTGACGCGCCGTGGTTCATTGCGGCGCAGTTATGCTCGGTTGTGGTGGCGATCCTCGTCGTGCCAAGATTGTTCGGCCAGAACACAAAAGTGCAATAGGGACGGGCAGTTTCAGGCAAAAAATGCTGGAAATGCCCGCCAATAGGCGAGTTTGTGCAGAATTTGCTTACTGCGAGCGCGGCAAACAAACCGTCATGGCTTGGCCCTGCTTGTGTATTTCGAGCAGGCCGCGTTTCTCCGCGTCTTCCAAAATTTTGCCAAACGCTTTGTAACCAAAAGCGGATTCGACGAAGTCAGGACGACGACGCTTCAGCGCGAGCTTTACGTTTGACGCGTGAACCGCATCCAAGTCTTTTTCGCTCATCAACGCTTCGACGGTGTCGACTACTAATTCGATTGCCTCCAGACTGCGCGCATCATCTGTTGCATCTTGTACAGAAGGCTCATCTGCCGATGCTTTTTTGTCCGGTGAGCGTTTGGCTTGCTGCTTCTTCGCGTTCGCCTCCCCCACTTTTTTGGCAGAGGCTTTTTTGCGTGCCTCCTCCGCCTTCACCAGGTCGTCGTAAAAGATGAACTCGTCGCAGTTTCCCACCAGCAAATCGGAAGTCGAGCTGCGAACACCGACGCCGATCACGATCTTGTTGTTTTCGCGAAGTTTGCTGACCAGCGGCGAGAAATCCGAGTCTCCGCTAATGATCACAAACGCATCCACGTGCGCCTTGGTGTAACAAAGATCGAGTGCGTCGACGACCATACGAATATCCGCGGAGTTCTTGCCTGACTGGCGCACGTGGGGAATTTCGATGAGTTCAAAAGCAGCCTCATGCATGCTGCGTTTGAAGTCCTTGTAGCGCTCCCAATCGCAATAAGCTTTCTTGACGACGATGTCGCCTTTCACCAGCAGGCGTTCGAGAACCTTGCGGATATCGAACTCCGCGTATTTGGCGTCGCGCACACCGAGCGCGACGTTTTCAAAGTCGCAGAACAAGGCCATGTTCTGAATTTCATTGCCGGAGGTAGACGCCATAGTTGCCCTAAAAAGTGACCCGCAAAAAAAGAATGACCCATAACGATCATGGTACAAGGATTAAGGCGGTAGTGCAGAGCGCAACAAACAGCACTATGTCTGCTTGGCCTTGAGATGGGTGATCAAGTGTTCCGCCATTCTGTTGCCCAGCTCTCGCTCAGCGACAAATACGGTGCCCGCACCTTCGCGTTCGAGCAAGTTTGCCTCTTCATCGCTGCGGGCACCGGCGTCAACGCGAATCACAATCTCAATGTTCGGATTCAGCGTCCGTGCGGTTTCGACCATCTTGCGGGCCTGTAGTATGTCTGGTGTGGCAATCACCAGCGCCGCCGCGCGTGCCACATGCGCCTGTACCAACGACAACGGCTCGTTGGCGTCGCCGCTCACCGCGTCAATGCCCTGAGCGCGCAACGCCTCAACCACTTCGCGCTGTTGCTCGACCACGACAAAGAAAATCCCGTTTGCCGCGAGCGTCTTGCCAATTCGGCGACCTACCCTCCCGTAACCGACGATGACTACCTGCCCGCTCAAATGCGAGTGCGGGGTCTCCATCGGCAGAGCGGCCAGCGGGTCCGCCGGGCGGTCGAGGCGGCGAGCCAGGAAAGACCGCGCGCGGATCCACGCTTGGGCTGGTTCAATGGCGGCAAACAACAGCGAATTACACGCAATCGAAATGAGCGCGCCGGCGAGCACCAGACTTTGCGCTTCTGTCGGGACAATCTGCAATGTCACCGCGAGGCCAATCAAGATGAATGAAAACTCGCCGATCTGGGCCAGGCTGACGCCGACCGTGAGGGCGGTGTTGAGCGGATATCGCAGCAACAACACAAGGGCGATTGCGGCAATGGTCTTGCCAATCATGATGATGGCGACCACGCCGATCACTTTAACGGGGTGTTCGATCAGAATCCGCCAATCAAACAACATGCCGACAGACACAAAAAACAGCACGGAGAATGCGTCTCGCAACGGTAGCGATTCTTCCGCTGCGCGGTGACTGAGGGGGGACTCACGCAGCACCATGCCCGCGAAAAAAGCGCCCAGGGCAAACGACACACCGAATAGCGCCGCCGCACCGAAGGCGATACCCAGCGCGGCGGCAATCACGCATAAGGTGAATAACTCGCGTGAACCAACCGCCGCGACTGCCCACAGAATGCGTGGAAACAGCTTGCGCCCGACCACCAACATTAGCCCCACAAACGCCGCAACTTTAAGTAGCGTAACACCGAGCACCCTGCCAATGTTTGACACATCACCGGCAGCGGTCGAGGCGATGGTTGGTGCCTGGCCGCCGAGCAAAAACGCCAGCGGCGGCAGCATCACCAACACAATCACCATCGCGAGGTCTTCAACGACCAGCCAACCAACGGCGATTCGCCCGTTGCCAGACTCGAGTTGTCCCCGAGTTTCCAGCGCCTTTAGTAAAACTACTGTACTAGCGACCGACAACGCGATACCGAAGACCACCGCCGCGCCGGTTGTCCAACCCCACCACAGTGCAATACCCGCACCGAGCGCGGTGGCCACGAACATCTGCACGATCGCGCCGGGAACAGCGATGCGCTTCACCGACATCAGGTCGCCCAGCGAGAAGTGGAGACCCACGCCGAACATCAACAACATCACGCCGATTTCGGCGAGTTGTGTCGCCAATCCAACATCCGCCGTGAATCCGGGGGTGTGCGGGCCGATGAGTATTCCGGCGATCAGGTAGCCGACCAGCGGGGGAACCTTGAGCCTCGCCGCCATGTAGCCAAGCACCATGGCGAAGCCAAAGCCTACGGCGATCGTGCTGATCAGGTTTATTTCGTGAGGCATCTAAGGTCGACCTGAAAGTGGTGCTGAGGGAAAAGGACAAAACTTCTGATGATGTGTTCGGAACTTGGCATCCCGTTGGTAGACGCCAACTTGGAGGGCTAGTTCGGTGTGGGCGGAAAATTAGTAACAAAGACGCACACAACAGGGCTGTTCAGAAGCACCCGCTGGCGCGGGAGAGCCGCTCTAATTGTCCTGCCGCGCCGCCTTGTATATGGCAAGCGCTTTATCGCGTTGAACCGCGTGATCGACAATCGGCGCTGGGTAGTCGCGACCCACTACAAAGTTGGTCGTTTGTGCGTCCAGCGGGGGCAAGGTCCAAGGTGCGTGGATAAATTTATCCGGCAGGTTGGAAAGCTCGGGAATGTAGCGACGGATGAACTTACCCTTTGGATCAAACCGCTCACTCTGTGTGATCGGGTTGAATATCCGAAAGTAAGGCTGCGCATCACAACCCGTCGAAGCCGCCCACTGCCAGCCGCCGTTGTTTGCCGAAAGGTCAAAGTCGTTGAGGTTGTCAGCGAAGTATTTTTCGCCCCAGCGCCAATCGATCAACAAATCCTTGGTCAAGAAGCTTGCCACGATCATTCGCAGCCGATTGTGCATATAACCGGTTTGGTTGAGCTGGCGCATGGCCGCGTCAATAATCGGATACCCGGTACGCGCTTCGCACCACGCGGCGAACAGTTCTTGGTCGTTTTGCCATGCGAGCTGAGCATATTCAGGCTTGTAGGCGCTGACAGCCGCGTGTGGTGAATGCCAGAGGATCTGAAAATAGAAGTCGCGCCAAATGAGCTCTGCGAGCCATGTCTCCGCGCCGATGTTCTTGCGGCGCACCGTTTCTGCGTGCGCGACCGTCGCCAGCTCGCGGATGGAAATGGTGCCAAAGCGATTATGTGTACTCAGATACGAGACGCCTTTGACCGCTGGAAAGTCGCGGGCATCTTTGTAGTCCGCGATACGGTTAATGAAGTCGTCCCTAAGTTGCGCGGCACCCGACATGCCGCATGTCAGTATCGATTTGATGTTAGTCGTCTCGAAACCCATCGATGCCAATGAGGGCATGGCGGCGGGAGAGTCGACAGGTGCTAACCGGTCGAGGAGCTGCTCGCTGGGAAAAGGCTTGAGATCCGCAGCACTAAGCTTTTTCAGCCAGGCATTTTTGTAGGGTGTGAACACGCTAAACGGCTTTCCCGCCAACGTCAGAACTTCGCTCTTTTCAAAAACCACCGTGTCCTTAAACGCTTCAAAGCCGATGGAATGTTTGTTGAGTTCCACGGCAACTCCGCGATCACGCGCGATCGCCGCCGGCTCGTAGTCCTCGTTGGTATACACCGCATTCACGCCAAGCTCTGCGGCAAGCTTGGGAATTTCGCTCTTGGCCGACGCGTGACGTACGATGAGCCCGCCACCATTGGCGACGAGCTGTTGGTGAACTTCTTGCAACGACTCCCAAATAAATTCGACCCGCCGATCCGCCTTGGATGGTAGTTTGTCCAAGATGTCGCGGTCAAAGATAAACGTGCAGTAAACACGCCCACCAGATTCAAGCGCGTGATAAAGCCCCGCGTTGTCAGCTACGCGCAGATCGCGCCGAAACCAGAACAAGACACTTTTCATAGGAGATTTCTTGTCATCAATGCGCCAAAACGCTGGCGCGCAGGGGGGGATTCACGTAAAATTTCATTTTGATGGAAACCATCAATTTGACCAACCATTTTTTGATCGCCATGCCCGGCATGGCTGACCCGCATTTTTCCAAAACGCTGACTTACATCTGTGAGCATTCGGACAAAGGTGCGATTGGGTTGGTCATTAATAAGCCGATCGATATCACGGTCGGCCACCTATTTGAGCAGGTCAATATTGCCCTCGAAGATGACGCCGTGAAATACGACGCGGTCCATTTCGGCGGCCCTGTGAAAGTCGAATGTGGTTTTGTCCTGCATCAACCGCTGGGTGACTGGAACTCGACCCTGAAGATTGATGAGGATATCGGCATGACGACGTCGAAGGATATCTTGGAAGCCATCGCCCGCGGCGAAGGCCCCAACCGCGTGCTCGTGACGTTAGGGTACGCGGGATGGTCGCCGGGCCAGCTTGAAGAAGAAATTAAGCGAAACGGCTGGCTGACGGTTGAGGCGGATGCAAATTTGATTTTCGACCTTCCCCCCGAAGACAAGCTGCTGGCGGCAATGCAAAAGCTGGGGTTCCATCCGGCGATGTTGTCGGATACGGTGGGGCACGCTTGAGCAGCGCTGCGCAGTTGGGAATTAAGTCAGGGTTGACAGAGCATTCCACAGTCATGGGTTTTGATTTTGGCGAGAGGCGTATTGGTGTCGCAACCGGCAACGTGAGCATTGGCTTAGCCGCACCATTGACCACTATCCACGCCGCATCAAATGTCGATCGGCTTGCGGCGATCGCAAAACTCTTTAATGAATGGCAGCCGGATCAGTTTGTCGTCGGACAGCCGCGCCACGCGGACGACCAGCTGCACGAGATTGCGCACCTGGCAAAAAAATTCGGCAATCGGTTGCAAGAAAATTTCAAGCGACCTGTGGTCTACGTGGACGAAACGCTAAGCTCTACCGAGGCCTCACGGCAGCTGGTTGAGCGGGGCATTACCGGCCGCGAGCAAAAGGACAAGCTCGACGCGTTTGCCGCGGCGGTCATTTTGCAATCGTGGCTGAACGAATATGCACTGCAGGCGCAGGGAAACACAAACCATGCAACTTGATGCGGAACAGCTGATCACCGTACTGGCCGAAAAAATCGGTGATACCGCGCCAGATATTGGTGTCGTTGGTATCCATACGGGTGGTGTTTGGGTGGCGGATAAACTCGCCGCCAAGATCGGTGCCACGCGAGTTGGTCGCGTCGCGGTCACGTTGCACCGCGACGATTACGCAACCCGCGGTTTACATCCGCAGAAGAACAAGACGAAATTTGGCTTTGATGTTAACGGCCAACATATTCTGCTGGTCGATGATGTGCTTCAATCCGGGCGCACGATCCGCGCCGCTCTTAACGAGCTGTTTGATTTTGGGCGACCAGCCAGCGTGAAGCTCGCGGTGCTGGTCGATCGCGGTGGGCGTGAGCTGCCAGTGCAGGCGGATTACATTGCGATCACAATGCCGCTGGCGGGCTCGCAGAAACTCGAACTCACCAATACGGGTGGTGCGCTGCGATTCGAAATTCTTGAAGGTTGAAAGACAAGGTAAACCGGATGTTGACTGTGAATCCCCAACTGACGCCTGACAAAAGACTCAGACACCTACTCACCACAGAGGGTCTGCCCAAGGCCATCATCGAAAACATTCTCGATACCGCCGATCAGTTTGTCTCCGTTGGTGATCGCGAGGTGAAAAAGGTGCCACTGTTGCGTGGCAAATCGGTCTTCAATCTGTTTTTTGAAAATTCCACGCGCACCCGAACCACTTTTGAGATCGCCGCGAAGCGGTTATCCGCCGATGTGATCAACCTAAACATCAACGCATCGTCAACTTCCAAGGGTGAGTCGCTGGTTGACACGATCGATAACCTGATCGCGATGGATGCAGACATGTTCGTCGTGCGACATGCACAGTCAGGCGCGGCGCACTTAATCGCTAAGCATGTCAACGCAGTCCGGCCGAACGTGGCCGTCATTAACGCCGGGGACGGGCGCCACGCCCACCCGACGCAGGGCCTGCTCGATATGTATACGATCCGGCACTACAAAAAGTCCTTTCACAATTTAAGCGTTGCCATCGTCGGCGATATCCTGCATTCGCGGGTTGCGCGCTCGGGAATTCATGCGCTAACCACACTCGGCTGCCCCGATGTCAGGGTGATCGGACCGAAAACACTAATCCCAACCGAATGTGAGCGGATGGGTGTGTCAGTGCATCACGACATGATGCGCGGCATCGAGGGCTGCGACGTGGTGATGATGTTGCGCTTGCAAAACGAACGTATGGAAGGCCCGCTGCTGCCCAGCGCACAGGAGTTTTTCAAGAGTTATGGGTTGACCGCAGAAAAACTCGCACGCGCCAAGCCCGATGCGATTGTGATGCACCCTGGTCCAATGAATCGTGGGGTCGAGATTGAATCCACGATTGCGGATGGCAGGCAGGCGGTGATACTGCCGCAGGTCACGTTTGGCATCGCGGTGCGGATGGCAGTGATGTCGATGGTCGGTGCCGGCCGGGGAGAGGCCGCATGAAACTAGAGATTCGAAATGGACGCCTGATTGATCCCTCCATTGGTATCAACGCTCGTGATGAACACGTCAATTTGTACATTGAGGACGCCATTGTTTCTTCAGTGGGCAACGAAGCGCCGAGTGGTTTTGTGGCCGATAAAGTCATCGATGCTGCGGGCAAGGTCGTCGCCCCGGGCTTGGTTGATTTGTGCGCGCGCCTCAGAGAGCCTGGTTATGAACATAAGGCAACACTCGAGTCAGAACTCATGGCGGCTTCAGCCGGAGGGGTCACTTCGCTCGTGTGCCCGCCCGACACCGAGCCGGTGCTTGATGAGCCGGGCTTGGTGGAAATGCTGAAGCGTCGTGGCTGGACGCTGAATCAAGCCCGCATTTACCCGCTTGGTGCGTTGACGGCGGGTCTGAAGGGGGAAAAATTAGCCGAAATGCTCGAGCTAGCCGAGGCTGGCTGCATCGGTTTCTTTCAAGCGGATCGACCGATTGTTGATACGAGTGTGTTGTATCGCGCGATGCAGTACGCTGCAACTTATGGTTTCACCATCTGGCTACGGCCCGAGGATGCATTTCTCGCGCGTGGCGGTATTGCGCATGATGGGGAAGTTGCATCGCGGTTAGGTCTTGCGGGTATTCCGTCTAGTGCAGAAACGGTTGCAATTGCCACCATCACAACCCTGATGCGCGAGACCAGAGCGCGGGTCCATCTGGCGCGCCTTTCTTCCTCAGCGGGCGTCGAGCTGGTCCGCCGTGCAAAGGCCGAAGGTTTGCCGCTGACAGCCGACGTGGGTATCCACCACCTGCTGCTCACCGATCGCGATATTGGTTACTTTGATTCGCAGTATCGTTTTTCCCCACCGCTGCGTTCGCCCTCGGATCGGGATGCATTGTCTGCTGGTGTGATCGACGGAACAATCAACGCCATTTGCTCGGATCACACGCCGACCGACGAAGACGAAAAAAATGTGCCGTTAGGCGAAGCCACACCCGGTGCCTCTGGCCTAGAAATGCTGCTGCCGCTAACGCTGAAATGGGCGGCACACGCAAATGTGCCAGTGGCTACTGCACTCGCGCGAATCACCGTCAATGCCGCAGAGGTACTCGGTAAGTCTCAAGGGCGATTTATTGCAGGAGCGCCAGCTGACGTTTGTATTTTCGATCCGCGCGCATTTTGGGCCGTCACCCGTGAAACCCTGGTCTCGCAGGGGAAGAACACACCATATCTGGCCCGTGAAATGCAGGGCAAGGTTACGCATACAATTTGTGCAGGGCGCATCGTTTACACAGCATAAGTCGCTCCCTAGTTTTTTCGATTCACACCATAACGCATTGGATGGGCGCGCGATGAATTCACTTCTTGATTTTGCAGGACTGCCCAAATTTCATTCTTTTTCCCCCGAACTTGTGAAGCCCGCCATCGACGAGTTAATCGCAGATGCAGAACGGGTGGTGGGGCAAGTCACCGCTGCGAATGAAGCGCCCACCTGGGCCAACGTGGTGACACCGATTGACGATGTCACGGAGAAGTTGGGACGCGCTTGGGGCGTGGTGGGGCATCTAAACGCGGTGGTGAACTCTCCGGCGCTGCGTGATGCGTACAACGGCATGTTGCCGACCATCACACAGTTCTGGACACAGCTTTCGCAGAACGAGGCGCTGTTCACAAAGTACAAGCAAATACGGACATCTTCAGACACATTTGCCGCAAACGGCACGCCGGTCGGCGATTTTGGGGGTGACCTCACCGCGGCGCAAATTCGAGCCCTCGACAACGAGATTCGTGACTTTCGCTTAGGTGGCGCTGAGTTGAGTGCGGAAAAGAAAGCGAAGTTCCAAGCTATTCAAGAAGAGCTCTCGACGCTGATGTCGAAGTTCAACGATAACGTGCTGGATGCAACGAATGCGTTTGGAAATGTAGTCGTTGACCAATCCGAGTTGGCGGGGCTCCCCGCAGATGTAATCCAAGCGGCAAGCGAATCTGCCAAAGCCGATGGTCAGGCCGGTTGGAAGTTCACATTGCAGGCACCGTCTTACATGCCGGTGATGCAGTACGCCGACCATCAGCCGCTGCGGGAGCTGATGTACCGCGCCTATGTCACAAGAGCATCTGAGCTTGGCGCAAAAATCGAGTGGGACAACAGTGCGGTGATCAAACGCATTCTCGAGCTACGCAAAGAGTCTGCCTCTTTGCTGGGCTACAAGAACTACGCTGAAGTCTCACTGTCCGCAAAGATGGCAGAAACACCGGGTGACGTCGTCAATTTCTTGAACGAGATGGCGACGAAGTCACGACCATTTGCCGAGCAAGACTGGCGAGAGTTAAATACGTTCGCACATGAGCAGCTCAATATGGCCGAAGTCAATGCTTGGGATGTTGGATACGTTTCTGAAAAACTTCGACAGCAGCGATACGCGTTTTCAGATAATGACGTTAAGCAGTACTTCCCGGAGAGCAAAGTCATCGCCGGCCTGTTTAGAGTCGTAGAGTCGATCTACGGCATCACGTTCGCAAAATCTACGGCGGAGACGTGGCACACCGACGTACAGTTCTATGATGTTCGCGACAAAGATGGCGCGCTGATCGGCCAGTTTTATTTTGACCTGTATGCGCGCGAGAACAAACGCGGTGGCGCATGGATGGACGACGCGATCAATCGACGTCGGGCGCATGGAAAGTTACAGCATCCGGTTGCGTTTATGACCTGTAACTTCCCGGCACCCGTTGGCCGTGGTGATCAACAGCGGCCGGCGTTGTTCACACACGATGATGTCATCACGTTGTTCCACGAATTTGGTCACGGGTTGCATCAGCTGCTGACTGAGGTCGACGAGTTGGGCGTGTCGGGCATCAACGGCGTGGAGTGGGATGCGGTCGAGCTGCCGTCACAATTCATGGAAAATTTTTGCTGGGAATGGGATGTGCTGCGCCACATGACGGCGCATGTTGAGACGGGCGAACCGTTGCCACGATCGTTGTTTGACAAGATGATCGCGGCGAAGAACTTCCAGGCGGGGATGCAGTTTCTGCGGCAGATTGAATTTGCACTGCTTGATATGCAGTCGCATACTGACTTTGATCCGACACGCGAGGACATCATGGCGCTGGTGCAACGCGTCCGCGAGCAAGTCGCGGTAGTGCAGTATCCAAGCTTTAACCGGATGCCACACGCCTTCGGCCATATCTTTGGTGGCGGGTATGCCGCCGGTTATTACAGCTACAAATGGGCCGAGGTGTTGTCGGCTGATGCATACGCTGCCTTTGAGGAAAGTGGTGTGCTTAATCAAGAGACGGGGGCGAAGTTCCGCCGTGAGGTGTTGGCCCGTGGTGGCAGCCGACCTGCAATGGAATCTTTCATCGCGTTTCGTGGGCGCAAGCCCGAAATCGAACATCTGCTACGCCACAACGGCATGAAGTTGGCCGCTTAACGAAACTTGTTAGATGCAAATGGTGCACAGCGCACGACGGCTGCCGCTCCCGCGAAGGCGGAAGCCTAATCTTGGTCATCAACCGGTTAATCACAAACTTGGATTCCCGCCTGCACGGGAATGACAACAATGAAACTCGCTACATGGAACATCAATTCGCTAAATGTCCGTTTGCCTCATGTTCTGGAGTGGTTGAAGACATCCCCGGTCGACGTGCTCTGCCTGCAAGAATTAAAGCTCGAAGATGCAAAATTCCCGCTGGAGGCTATTGAAGATGCCGGGTATCACGCCGTTTTCAACGGCCAAAAGACCTACAACGGCGTGGCAATACTTTCGCGCAGTAAACCCGAAGACGTCGCCAAGGACATGCCGGGTTATGCGGATGAACAAAAGCGCGTTATTGCGGCAACGATTGATGGCGTGCGTGTCGTCAACGTTTACATTGTGAACGGCCAATCGCTTGATTCTGAAAAATATCAGTACAAGATGGCGTGGCTGACCGCGCTGCGCGGCTACATGGCAAATGCCATTGCAGAATTTGGCGATGTGGCGCTGCTGGGCGACTACAACATCGCACCGGAAGATCGGGACGTGCACGATCCCAAAGCATGGGAGGGCCAGGTGTTGGTGTCGGTGCCAGAACGCAAGCACTTCGAGGCGCTCATTGCACTTGGCTTGGTCGATAGCTTTCGACTATTCAAGCAAGCCGAGAAGAGCTTTACGTGGTGGGACTACCGGATGAATGGTTTCAAGCGCAACTTGGGATTACGCATCGACCATATCCTGCTCACGAAAAATTTGGCGGCGGAAACGAAGGGCTCGGTCATCGATGTCGAGCCGCGCAAGCTCGAGCGGCCGTCTGACCATACGCCAGTCATTTCCACTATCCGAGCCTAGCGCAAACCGAAGAATGCCTAGTTCAGATCAAGCATCAACTCGATGTTCTGCATCGCCGCCCGCCCGGCACCTTTACCCAGATTGTCGAGCCTCGCCACTAAAATCGCCTGTTCCGCCTTTGGATTGTCAAAGACGAATAACTCAAGCTGATTGGTGTGGTTGAGCGCTTCGGGATTGAGCTCAGCCGGTGGCTCCGCTGAGTACGGTTTGACATCGACAAACTTTGATCCCGCAAAGTGGTTCGCGAGTGCGTCACGCAATGTCGGCCCGGCCACTCGATTGGGCAGTGACCAAAGGTTGAGCGGTACCTGTAGCAACATCCCCTGCTTAAAACTACCAACTGAGGGTGTGAACAGCGGCGCTCGTTTCAACATCGCGTAGCGGGTCATCTCGGGTAGATGTTTGTGATTTAACTTCAGCCCATAGTCGATGAAGCGTGTCTGATTGTCAGGCGCTTCAAACTGCTCGATCATCTGTCTGCCGCCGCCTGAGTAGCCGGAAACGCCCCAAGTGGATATCGGAAAATCCGCCGGCAACAATTCTGCTTCCACCAGCGGGCGGACCAAAGCGATGAAACACGTCGACCAGCAGCCGGGGTTTGCCACACGACGCGATTGCTTGATGCGTTGCGCCTGGCCAGTGTCCATTTCCGGAAAGCCAAACGTCCAATCAGGCAATACTCGGTGTGCGGTGGAAGCATCCAGCACTTTGGTGTTGCCGTTTTCGATCATTGCAACGGATTCACGAGCGGCGTCGTCAGGCAGGCACAGCACGGCAATGTCGACGGCGTTCAAGAGACGTTTGCGTTCAATCGCGTCTTTACGCTTTTCCGGCGCAATGCTGACCACCTCGACGCCACCACGGTCGAGCAACAAGTCACGAATCAACAGACCCGTGGTGCCGTGCTCGCCGTCGATGAATACGCGTGGAGTGGTCATTTAGAATATTGGACTTAGACCGCAGCCAACAGTGTCTCGGCATTCGATACTTCAAATTTGCCGGGGCCTTCAACGTTGACCAACTTGACCACGCCATCGTCGACGATGAGTGCGCAACGTTGCATGCGAACGCCGAAGTTACGCGCTGTAAGATCGAGTTCGAGGCCAAGTGCCTTCGCCCAAGTTGCGGAGCCATCGCCAAACATACGAATCTTGCCTTCGCTGCCCTGATCTTTTGCCCACGCACCCATGACAAACGGATCATTCACCGAAACGCACCAGATCTCGTCAACACCCTTGGCTTTGAAGTCCGCATAGTGCTTGAGATAACCTGGAACGTGTTGTGCAGAACATGTTGGTGTGAATGCGCCGGGAAGACCAAAGATTACGATCTTCTTACCTTTGACCAGATCTTCCACTTGGAATGTATTCGGGCCTAATGCGCAGCCTTCAGTTTCAACCGCGATGAATTCGCTGAGTGCGCCGCCTGGGATTTTGTCGCCGACTTTAACCATGCTGTTCTCCTGTATGGGGGATGTTGAAAAATCTGTTTTATTAAGTTGAATAAGTAAACGAATCTGCGAAGAATTCATCTTCCGGCAGACCTTGCTGAATAAATGAAGATTTAGCGGCATCGATCATCGGCGGCGCACCACAGGCGTAGATCTGATACCCGGCAAGGCTGTCGAAATCGTCGAGCACCGCTTGATGCACGAAGCCCGTTCGTCCTGTCCAATTATCCTCTGCTTTCGCGTCTGATAGCACTGGGATAAAGGTGAAGTTAGGGTAGGCTTTTGCCCATTCGGCAGGCAGGTCTGGCATGTATAAGTCAGCACGCGAACGACATCCCCAGTACAGCACCATTTCGCGATCAATGTGTTTGAAGAATGCGTGCTCAAGCAATGCCTTAATCGGCGCAAACCCAGTGCCGCCGGCAACTAGGATGATCGGTTTGTCGGAATCTTCGCGCAGGAAAAACGAGCCTAGCGGACCTTCAAAGCGAAGAATGGCCCGGTCGCGCATGTCGTTGAACACGTAATTTGTGAACTGCCCATCGGGTACGTGGCGGATGTGGAGTTCAACAAACTGATCACGGTGCGGTGCGTTCGCAATCGAAAAACTGCGCCGCTTGCCATCCTTCAACAGGATGTCGATGTACTGTCCGGCAAGAAACTGCATGCGTTCCTGCGCCGGAAGTTTAAGGTAAAGAATGGCGACATCAGCCGCCGGCTTCTCTACCCTTTCGACGCGGCATGGCAGGGTGCGAATTTGGATGTCGCCTGTGTTGCCGATTTCCCTAATCTCCAGTGTCACATCGGAACGCGCCTTGCCGACACAAAACAGCGCCTTGCCTGCGGCCTTTTCCTCGGGCCGTAAGGTGCGCTCCTGATACTCGCCGTAGTCGAAATCGCCCGCGAGCAAGGTTCCCTTGCATGATCCGCATGCGCCGTTTCGGCAGCCATACGGTAGCCCGATGCCTTGGCGAAGCGCGGCATCGAGAATGGTTTCATCCGATGTGGCCTTGAAGGTGTTTCCAGAGGGTTTCAGCGTGACGGTGAATTCTGTTGCCATGATTCGAAAGTTGTCGCCGCTGTGGAGTGCGCGGCCAAAAAAAGACCTCTACTATACTTTGCCGATATGACGAAAGGAATTGCATCAGTGGGGACCACGCCAACCGTATTGATCGCAGGCTTTGGGGACATCGGCGAGCGGGTGGCTAGGTTGCTTTCTCCGTCGCACGGGGTCATGGCGCTAATCCGCAACCCAGACCGGCAGGCCGCCGTAAAGAATGCCGGTGCACAGCCGTCGCTTGGTGATCTTGATGATGTGGCGTCGCTTGGGGCAATCGCTGGCCTGGCGTCCACCGTCTTTCACTTCGCGCCGCCGCCGAATAGTGGCGCAGACGACCCGCGTACCGCAAATCTACTAGTGGCACTCTCGGCGGGGGTTTTGCCCGAGCAGGTTGTATACATCAGCACCACCGGCGTCTACGGCGACTGCAAGGGCGAGTGGATCGACGAGAGTACGGGTGTAAATCCAGAATCCGATCGGGGCCGACGCCGTGTCGCCGCCGAACAGCGTCTGACTGTTTGGGCACGCAACAACGGCGTAAAGCTGGCAATTCTGCGTGCCCCTGGGATCTACGCACTCAATCGACTCCCGCTAGACAGGATTCGCGCGAGAACGCCCGCCATCATCGCTGCGGAGGACTCATGGAGTAACCACATCCACGCCAGTGATCTGGCGCGCGTCGCGGTTAGTGCGTACGAATTTTTGGCGGGCGGCGGCTCTGGTCTTGAGCGCCTTGTGCTCAATGTTGTTGATGATAGCCAACTAAAGATGGGCGACTACTTTGACCTTGTGGCCGACCACTTCAAGCTCGAGCGACCGCCGCGGGTTTTGCGTGCCGAAGCGGAATCAAAAGTGTCGACGGCGATGTTGTCGTTTATGCGCGAATCACGACGAATCCGGAATGAACACCTAAAGACCGTGCTGCGTTTCTCGCTGAACTACCCAACTGTGGGCGACTTTCTTGCCGGGTTGGCGGAAAGTGACGTTTCTAATCGCGGCGAAACTCCCCTTCGATGACGCTTTGGTTGCCGCTGCCGGCGGTGCACGGCCGGGTGGGTGTTGGTCTAGCCTGAGGGCGCGAAACTCCGCCACGGGCGAAGGCTGGCTCTCGGATTGGAATCAACAAAATTGCAAGTGCCATGACATCCGAAATGAAACCAGGGAAAATCAGCAACAATCCGGCGATCACGGTACGGAAGCTATCCACCAAAGCCGAAATTGAAAACTGTCCCTGAGATAGCGCCAGTGCGAGCCGCGAAACGAGCGAGAACCTAGCTTGTTTAATCAGCACGACACCAGCAATCGCGGCAAAGACTAGCCAGGCAAGCACCCACACGCCGCTGCCGTGTTCGCCGGAAGCAAGCTTGAACAACAGGGCACCCTCCAATAAGGGAAAGCCCATTAAAATTGCAAGGATAGCAAGACGCATATAGATCCAATTGTGAACAGTGACTCATCGCCTGACAACGGTTAAGTGTGTGCAATCGTCGTAATTACAACAGGTACCGGGAATATCCCAACTGGGCGCAGCGCTGACAGGTAGACAGTTAAGCTCGGAATTTCGTACTTACACTTACACTTACTTATATCGGCCCTTTGATCGGCGAATTTAGCCGGGTACAGGATAGGCGGGTGATTGGCGGTAAAGTGTATCGGTAAGTACCCGACCCGTCGATAGTTTCTACCAGCACCTCGATCACTTCTTCGGAAAAACAATGCCTGCTCCAATAATGCGGCCCTCTTCAAATAAGTTAGCACTCGCTCTTATTTTTTTTACTATTACAGCGCTTGGCAATTCATTTGCTGTCCCTGCCGCGCCGCCAGCGATGAGTGTGTTTTCGTCGACTTCTCCGTCGACAAATGAGGTACTAGATCCTGCGGTGGCTTTTCAGCCCCAGTTCCGTATGCGTGATGCAACCAGTGCGGAAATCAAGTTTGATGTCGTGCCAGGCTATTACCTTTATCGGGATCGGATTCGTGTTGAGGGAGTGGTGGTCGAACCACAAATCGGCGGACGCGGTGGCAAACCCCGACAGGGTACTGACACTCCAGGCGCGGTAACACCGCTCGTAGTGGCCATGCCCGTCGGACGGTTTGTCGACGATCCAACGTTCGGTCGAGTGGAGATTTATGACCGAAGCGTTGTATTGCACGTCGACCTCGCGGCGTCGGCTGCCACCCCGAAGTCTGTAGGTGCAAACAACAGGCGGGTGGCGGGAAAGCTACCAACCATGTTCCGACTGACGTCGCAAGGCTGTGCTGCCGCTGGCGTCTGTTTCCCGCCTCAGCAGCACGAATTCGCGCTCCCCGCGACGGTCAGCGGTTCGCGCGAAGCCCGAACAACCGAAAGTGCATGGGTGTTGCCAATTGCTGCCGCAGCATCGCTGGGATTCGGCCAGCTCAAGAAACCGAGTGCGTCAACAATCCCGTCGAAGTAGCATCTTGAATAGTCGACGCGCCACTCTCGTATTTGCGAGCATCGCCGGGATGGTCATTCTGCTTCTGTTCGGTGCTGCATTGCTTGTCGGTCGACTTGAGACCGAGCCATCGGTAAGCAATGCCGTTAATCGCGGATCTGACGCGACTGCTTCAGTCATTTACGCCACATCTTTCCCAGATTTAACGGGAAAGCAACAACCTATCGCGCAATGGAGTCAGCGACTCCTTATCATCAACTTTTGGGCAAGTTGGTGTGCGCCATGCTTGGAGGAAGTACCTCTTCTCGTGCGCATGCAACAAAAATATCAGGGTCGAGGGTTGCAAATCATAGGTATTGCGGCAGATTCTCAGTTAAATTCCGCTAAATTCACTCAAAAGCTGGCAATTAACTATCCAATACTGCCCGATGAAAGCCGTGCAATTGCGTTCTCAAAGCGGGCGGGTAACCGACTAGGGCTGCTACCTTTTTCAGTTGTATTGGGCGCGGACGG
>Ga0315900_10000669_pt1 | contig 57952 bp, 57 predicted proteins | sample LakEriMetagenome_FD_203521 | JGI IMG/M metagenome (GOLD analysis project Ga0315900, IMG submission 203521) | Freshwater fungal communities from buoy surface, Lake Erie, Ohio, United States - Buoy 12 MA114 | ecosystem: Environmental > Aquatic > Freshwater > Lake > Lake biofilm | place: USA: Lake... | reverse complement strand
TGGCGAGATGGGTGATGTCGATGCCGATCCACGCCCGCCCGAGCTTCTGCGCGGCATGGATGGTGGTGCCGCAGCCGCAGAACGGGTCGAGCACCACGTCGCCGGGGTTCGACGAGGCGCTCAGGATGCGTTCGAGCAGCGCGACGGGTTTCTGGGTGGGGTAGCCGAGGCGCTCCTGGGCTTGGGAGTTGATCGGGGGAATGTCATCCCAAAGATTATGGATTGCGCGCCCTTGGCTATCGTCCAGATACAGTTTGAGCCGAATGCGTCCATCCTGTTCTTTGGGAAAGTAAAGTCGCCCCTCGGCGTCATACTTTTCCATTAGTTCGCGAGAGATTGACCAACCATTCGGGTGAGGTTTGTAGCCCTTATAGTCGTAAATCAAGTTGGGCCTGTAGCCGGGATTGCGTAGGTCGCGCGTGGTATAGCGTCGCCCGTCAGCCTCAACGTAAGCGTATTTCTTTGCGATATTGTCGGCGGTTAGAGGAGCATAGGGTTTATTCCACTGCGGCTTACCAGCCTTCGAGAAATACAGAATGGTGTCTGTCACATCCCCGTAGTTCGCCGAGACGTTGCCGTGCGCGCTAGTTCGCTTCCAAATGATCTCGTTGTGAAAGTTCTTCGGACCAAACACCGCATCCAGCAAGATCTTCAGGTAATGGCTCGCCGTCGGGTCGCAGTGCAGATAGAGGCTGCCGGTGGGCTTCAGCACCCGGTGCAGCTCGATCAGCCGCACGGCCATCATGGCAAGGTAGGCCATCATGTCGTTCTCTCCCAGAAACGCGCGCAGGGCCACGATCATCTGGGCCGCGTCCGAATGGGTGCGGTGGCGGCGGACATCCTCATAGGCGGCGGCGGCCGCGTCCGTCCAGTGCCAGGTATCCTCGAAGGCCTCGACCTGCGCGGCACTCGTCTTGCCGTCGGGCGACTTGAAGAGCTGGTTGTAGGAGGCGTTCGAGTTGAAGGGCGGATCGAGATAGACGAGATCCACGCTCTCGGCCGAGAGGGTGCGCAGGACATCGAGATTGTCGCCGTAATGGAGCTGGTTGGCCATAGCAATACCGCAGGTTGAATCGCGGCACCCTAGCAGCGGGGTGGGTGTCTGTCATCCCCGCCGGGGTGGCGATGGACGGGGCGCAGGGGCTGCGCTATGGCGCGCCGAGGCGGTGACGGGGCGGCAGCGTGGCGGGACGGGCGGCGATGGGCGGGCGCGAGCGGGCAGGGTGGATCGCGCTGATCTGCCTTCTGTGCGCCCTCATGCTGCCCGGTCAGGCGCGGCTGCCGGTGATCGACCGCGACGAGGCGCTGTTCGTGCAGGCAAGCCGCCAGATGGTCGAGGACCGTGCCCCGATCGACATCCGCTTTCAGGACGAGGCGCGCTACAAGAAGCCGGTCGGGATCTACTGGCTGCAATCGCTCGCGGCGCTGGCCTCGGGCGAGGGGGCGGCGGCGCCGCTCTGGGTGTGGCGTATCCCCTCGCTTGCGGGGGCGATGGCGTCGGTCTGGCTGACGGTGGCGCTCGGCGCCACGCTCTTCGGGGTGCGGGTCGGCTTGCCGGCGGGGGCGCTGATGGCCGCGGCCTTCGTGCTGGGCGGCGAGGCGCGGATCGCCAAGACGGATGCGGTGCTGCTCGCGCTGATCCTCGCGATGCTCATCGCGCTCGCGCGGCTGGCGGTGCGGCGGGGCGGGGGCAGGGCCGAGGCTTGGGGCTTCTGGCTCGCCTTCGGAGCTGCGGTCCTGATCAAGGGGCCGATCGGGCCGCTCTTTGCCGCGCTGGCGGCCGTGGGGCACGCGGCGGCGGTGCGCGACCTGCGCTGGCTGCGCCCGCTTGGGGCGGGGTGGCCGGTGCTGGCAGCGCTCGCGCTGGTGGCGCCGTGGCTCATCGGGATCAGCCTTGTCGGCGGATGGGCGTTCTGGCGCGAGGCGGTGGTGGGCGATCTCGCGGCCAAGGTGGTGGCGGGGCAAGAGGGCAAGGGTGCCCCGCCCGGCACCTATCTGGCGGTGATCTGGCTGGCGTTCTGGCCGGGGGCCGCACTTCTGCCCATCGCCGCGCGCCGGGTCTGGCAGAAGCGGGACGATCCGCGCGTGCGCTTCGCGTTGGCCGCGATCGTGCCCGCCTGGATCGTGTTCGAGGCGGTGCCGACGAAGCTCTTCCACTACACGATGCCGACCTATCCGGCGGCAGCCATCCTGATCGCGGCGGCCGCGGTCGCGATTGCGGGGCCGGTCGGGCGGGGCTGGCGCGCGGGCGTCGCGGTCGCGCTTCTGCCCCTGCCGCTGGTCGCGGTTGCGCTCGGGGTCGTGCAATGGCGCACCGATGCGCCCACGGTCGCGGTTCTGGCCGTGGCGGCGGCGGTGGCGGCGGCGCTGGCCGGCGGGGCGGGGGCGCTTGCGCTGCTGGCGCGCGGGCGGGGCGCGGCGGCCCTCGGCGTGCTGGCGCTGGCAGGCGGCATCTTCAACGCGAGCCTGCTGACGGGGCTCGCGCGCACGCCCTTCCTGTGGCCGACCGAGGTGGCGGCGGCGGCGGCGCGCGATCTGGCGGCCGCTCGGGGCTGCGAGGCGCCGCGCCTGGCCGGCCGCGGCTATGGCGAGCCCTCTCTTGTCTGGGCGGGCGGGCGTGACACGCCGCGGCTGCCCGCCAACGCCCCTTTGCCCGAAACCCTCGCCGCGGACCCCTGCGCTGTGGTGCTGAACCTCGGGGGCGATGTGCCCGCGGGCTGGGCCGCGGTTGAGCAACTCGAGGGGCTGGCGATCGGGGCGGGCCGGGTCGTGCGGATCGAACTGTTGCAACCCGAGTTGCGGCCATGATGCGGGCGACGCTGGTGCTCGGCGCGCTCATCGTGCTGGCGCTGCCGGCGGATGGCGCGCTGGCCGCGCTCGCGCGCGCGGCGGCGCCCTGGGTGCGGGCGGTCTTCGGCGTGCTGACCGAAGTCGGGAATTCGGCATGGTCGGGCTTCGCCGCGCTTGGCGCGATCGCGCTTTGCGCCGTGGCGGTGCGCCGCGTCGGCCCGCTGCAGGCGCTGGCGCTGCGCCAGGTGCAGGGCGCGGCGTGGTTTCTGTTCGTCGCGGTGGCGGCAGGCGGGATCAGCGTCTGGCTCGTCAAGAACATGATCGGCCGCAGCCGGCCCGGCACCTTCGATCCGCCCGACCCACTCGCCTTCGCGCCCTTTTCCTTCGAGGCGGCCTTTGCCAGCTTCCCCTCGGGCCATTCGACGACGGCGCTGACGGTGGCGGTGGCGTTGGGCTTCCTTGTGCCGCGGGCGCGGGGTGTCCTGATCGCGATCGGCTGCGCGGCGGCGGCAAGCCGCGTGGTGATCGGGGCGCATTGGGTATCGGACGTGCTGGCGGGCGGGGGCTATGGGGTGGCGGCGGCGTATCTGACGCGAGCGTGGTTTGCCGCGCGCGGGCGGGTGTTCCGCCGTCCGCGCGCCGATGGCCGCGCCCGCCCCGTCCTCTCGGCCGCGCTCTGGCGGCGGGCGCTGCGGGGCAATGCCCGGCCCGCGCGCAACCGCTGATCGGCCCCTGTTCCCCGGCCACGTTTTGCGCTAAGGCGCGGCCATGGATTCAGCGTGTCGGAGGCAAGCATGGCAGTCAGGGTCGGGATCAACGGCTTCGGGCGGATCGGGCGGAACGTTTTGCGCGCGATCCTCGAATCCGGGCGGCGCGACATCGAGGTGGTGGCGATCAACGATCTCGGCCCGGTCGAGACGAACGCCCATCTCTTGCGCTTCGACAGCGTGCACGGCCGGCTGCCCTTCGAGGTGAAGACGGGCGAGGGCTGGATCGACGCTGGCCGCGGCCCGATGCGCGTGACGGCCGTGCGCGACCCCGCCCAGCTTGATTGGGGCGGCCTCGATGTGGTGATGGAATGCACCGGCATCTTCACGGCCCGCGACAAGGCGGCGGTGCATCTGGCGGCGGGGGCGCGGCGCGTCCTCGTCTCGGCGCCGTCCGAAGGGGCAGACCGCACCATCGTCGAGGGCGTCAACCACGATGCGCTGCGCCCCGAGGACCGGGTCGTGTCGAACGCGTCATGCACGACGAACTGCCTCGCGCCCGCAGCCAAGATCCTGCACGAGACGGTGGGGATCCGGCGCGGCTTCATGACGACGGTGCACAGCTATACCGGCGATCAGCCGACGCTCGACACCATGCACAAGGATCTCTATCGCGCGCGCGCCGCGGCGCTCTCGATGATCCCGACGACGACGGGGGCGGCGCGGGCCGTTGCGCTGGTGCTGCCGGAACTCAAGGGCAGGCTCGACGGCGTCGCGATCCGGGTGCCGACGCCCAATGTCTCGGTTGTCGATCTGACCTTCGAGACACTGCGCGACACGACCGAGGCGGAGATCAACGACGCTTTCCGCGCGGCTGCGGCCGGGCCGCTCGCGCGAGTGCTGTCCGTCACCGATGCGCCGAACGTCAGCATCGACTTCAACCACGATCCGCATTCCTCGATCGTGCATCTTGACCAGACGCGGGTGATGGAGGGGCGTTTTGCCCGCGTCCTCGCGTGGTATGACAACGAATGGGGTTTTTCCAACCGCATGGGCGATGTCGCGGTGCGGATGGGCGCGCTCGGGGCCTGATCGGCGGCGCAGGGGCGCTCAGGCGCCAGGCGAGGGGGGGCGCGCGTCCTCCCTCGTGCTGTCGATGAACTCGTCGACGATCACGCTCATCAGTTCGGCTTTCGACGCCACGCCGACCTTGCGGAAGATCGAGGTCGATTGCGCCTTGATCGTGCCCTGCGCGGTGCTGCGGGCGGCGGCGATATCGGCGATGCTGAGACCGCGGATGATGAGCAGCGTGACATCGCGCTCGGCCGCTGTCAGGCCCCATTGCGCGAACTTCCTGCCCAGAACTTGGTCGAAATGGCCGCGCAGCAGCTGGATCGTCTCGCGGCTGCTTGCGGCCTCGGAGCGCAGCAGCCGGTGATGGGCGCGCAGCGCGACCACCGCATACCCGAGCCCCCCCACGGCCAGCATCTCGAAGCCCAGATGTACGAGCTCCGCGCTGCTGTAGGGGGCAAGGCTGAAGCCGTGCAGCGCGACATCCGCCACGACATCGACCCCGAAGAACACCATGCAGGCCAGCAGGACCGCCATCCCGGCGGCGACCATGCCGCGCGATCCGCCCCTGTCGCGGAGCGCCTCGAAGCTTGGTCCGATGGCCATCGATGCCGTGCCTTCTCAAGGTCATACGACTTTGGTTTATGGGTGCGCTCTCCAGGCGATGCAAGCTCTGGTGCGATGGCGGCCGTCGGCATCGATGCAGATCTTGCCCCCGTCGGTGCCGATCTTTCCCCCTCCCGAGGGGGCAGTCCCGGCAGCCGCCGCACACTCAGGACCGGAGAAACCACAATGAAGACCTTCAAGCTCAGCGCCGCGATCGTGGGCCTTGCCCTGGGCGCGTTTCCCGCCGGTGCAACCGACTTCGCAAGCGCGCGGATCGATGATCTGCGCACTCGGGGATACACGCATTTCGAAGTCTCGCGTGGCGCGGTTACGACCGAGATCGACGCCTATGGCGCGAACCTCGTCAAGCTCGAACTCGAGATCGCCAACGCCGACGGCGCTCTGATCCGCGAGACGACCGAACTTCAATCCGAGGCCGAACGGGCCCGCGACATCGCCGAGATTGCCCGTGGCGGGGGATTTGTCCTTGAGGACGCGGACGACGATACCAAAGGCCACGGAACACCCGATGGGGACGACGAGGCGAGTGATGACGATGCAGCCGACGACAAACGCGACGATGGCGACGAGGCACGCGAGCACGATGGGTATGACGGCGACAGGGACGGCGACGATGAAGATGAAGACGACGAGGACGATTCGGGCGATAAGGACGACGAGACCGACGACGAAGACGACGGCAAGGACCGCGACGACGACTGACCGGCGCGCGCAGGCTTGCGGTCAGACGAGCATCTTGGTGTCGCCGTCGACCGCGAGCGCCTGACCAGTGATCCGACGCGCCGCCGGGCCCGCCAGAAAGAGAACCTGTTCGGCAATGTCATCGGCGGTGACGTAATCTGGGATCGAGGTGTAGCCGAAGGCCAGCGCCTCGACCTCGGCGAAGCTCCGGCCGAGGCGCTGCGCCTTGGCCTCGAGCACGCGGCGCTGGCGGTCGCCCGCGACGATGCCGGGCAGCACGGCATTGACGCGGATGCGCTCGGGCCCGAGTTCCGCCGCGAGCGATTTGGTCAGCCCGATCACGCCCCATTTCGCCGCGGCGTAGGGCGTGCGCATCGGAAAGCCCACCTTGCCCGCGACCGAGGAGATGTTGACGATCGAGGGCTCGGGGCTCGCGCGCAGATGGGCGATCGCGGCCCGGATGACGTAGAACTGGCTGAAGAGGCATGTCGCGATGCAGGCGTGCAGCGCCTCGTCGCCGACCTCGGCGATGGGCGCGGTCGGGCCCGCGATGCCCGCGTTGTTCACGACGCAATCGATGCCGCCCATGGCCTCGGCCGCCGCTCCGACCCAGCGCGTCACCGCCGCACTGTCCGCGACGTCGCAGGCCGCGGCCGCGATGGCGGGGTGCGCGCGGCGCAGATCGGCCACAGCCTCGGCGTCGATGTCGCAGACCGCGACGCGCGCGCCCGCCTCGGCGAAGCGTTCGGCGATGCGCCGCCCGATCCCGCTCGCGCCCGCCGTGACGATGACGCGCAGCCCGCTGAGTTCCGGTGCCATTCAGCCCCCCTCCAGCCCGTCGAACAGGGTCGCGACAAGCGCGCTGTCGGGCAGGCAGAGCGCGTCGATCACGTCGAAGTGGTGGCGCCCCGGATCGACCGTCCAGGGGGCGTCCCATTCCTCGGCCAGGAGGCGGGCCTGCCACAGGAAGGCCGGCCGCTCGGCCCCGCCCACCCAGACATGGGCGGCGCAACCGGGCCGGCGGTGCAGGAAGGCGGGGCTCTCGTCCATGGCCTCGGCCGCGTCGATCCCGAGGCGGTCGTTCATCGGGGTCGCCATCAGGGGCGCGAGATCGGCCAGGGGCGAGATCGGCACGACGCGCCGCACCCGCGCCGCGACGGCCGGGGGCAGGGGCGCATCGGCGCAGCCCATCCGCGCGGCGAGGTGCCCGCCCGCCGAATGCCCCGTCACCACCACGGGCCCGGCAACCAGCGCCGCCGCCGCCGTCACGGCCGCGCCGATCTCTTGCGTGATGGCGCCGATGCGGGCCTCGGGCGCGAGGGTGTAGGACGGCAGCGCCACCGCCCACCCGCGCGCGAGCGCGCCCGCGGCAAGGTGGGTCCAGTCCGACCGCCCGAAGGCCAGCCAATAGCCGCCATGGACAAAGACGAGCAGCCCCCGCGCCGCGCCTTCGGGCAGGCAGAGATCGAATCGCTGGCGCGCGCCCGCCCCATAGGCCAGATCGCAGCGCGCGCGCCCCCCGAGGCCCGCGCGAAACGCCGCCGCCGCCGCGGCCCAGCGCGGTGGATAGCCATCCGCCCCCGCAATCGTCGGTGCGTTGGCATAGGCATCGCCTGCCGTGCGGTTCATTCCCTGCGCCATGCGGTCCCCAGCGTGATCCCTCGCGCGCCCGAACCCTTCCATATCTGGACATTCCGCGCCGCGCCATGCATGGCTCGCGCATCAGTCCCATGCCGGAGGCAGCCATGCTCGACACCGCATCCGATCTGCGCGCGCAACTGCGCGATCCCTCGCTCATCGCGACCAAGGCCTATGTCGCGGGGCAGTGGATCGACGCCGACGACGGCTCGACCTTCGCGGTGACGAACCCCGCCCGCGGCGACGTGATCTGCGAGGTGCCGAACCTCGGCCGGGCCGAGGTCGCGCGCGCCATCGCCGCCGCCGACACCGCGATGCAGGGCTGGAAGGCCCGCACCGCCAAGGAGCGCGCCAACATCCTGCGCGCCTGGTTCAACCTGATGATGGAGAACCAGGACGACCTCGCGCGGATCCTCACGGCCGAGATGGGCAAGCCCTTCGCCGAGGCCAAGGGCGAGATCGCCTACGGCGCCTCCTTCATCGAATGGTTCGCCGAGGAGGCCAAGCGCATCTACGGCGAGACGATCCCGGGCCACCAGCCCGACAAGCGCATCACCGTCCTGCGCCAGCCGATCGGGGTCGTGGCCTCGATCACGCCGTGGAATTTCCCCAACGCCATGATCACCCGCAAATGCGGCCCGGCCCTTGCGGCGGGCTGCGGCTTCGTCGGCAGGCCCGCCTCCGAGACGCCGCTCTCGGCGCTCGCGCTCGCGGTGCTGGCAGAGCGCGCCGGACTGCCTGCGGGCATCTTCTCGGTCGTGACCTCGCGGCGGGCCTCCGACATCGGGCGCGAGATGTGCGAGAACCCCAAGATCCGCAAGCTGACCTTCACCGGCTCGACCGAGGTCGGGCGGATCCTGCTGCGCCAGGCGGCCGACCAGGTGCTGAAATGCTCGATGGAGCTCGGCGGCAACGCCCCCTTCATCGTCTTCGACGATGCCGACCTCGATCAGGCGGTGGCGGGTGCCATCATGTCGAAATACCGCAACAACGGCCAGACCTGCGTCTGCGCCAACCGCATCTATGTGCAGGCGGGCGTCTATGACGCGTTCGCCGCCAAGCTTGGCGCCGCGGTCGCGAAGCTGCGCGTGGGCGACGGGCTGTCGGAGACGGTGGAGCTTGGCCCGCTCGTCAACATGGCCGCCGTCGAGAAGGTCGAGGAGCACATCGCCGACGCCGTCGCCAAGGGCGGCAAGGTCGTGGCCGGCGGCAAGCGGCACGCCCGCGGGGGCTCGTTCTTCGAACCCACGATCATCACCGGCGTTACCCAGTCGATGGCGGTCGCGCAGGAGGAGACCTTCGGCCCCCTCGCGCCGCTCTTCCGTTTCGAGACCGAGGCCGAGGCGATCGGCTACGCCAACGACACGATCTTCGGCCTCGCCGCCTATTTCTACGCCCGCGACATCGGCCGCATCACTCGGGTGCAGGAGGCGCTGGAATACGGCATCGTCGGCGTCAACACCGGTATCATCTCGACCGAGGTCGCGCCCTTCGGCGGCGTCAAGCAATCGGGGCTGGGCCGCGAGGGCTCGCGCCACGGGATCGAGGATTTCCTCGAGATGAAATACGTCTGCCTGAGCGTCTGAACGGGGCAGGGTGGGCGCGGGTCAGTCCGCCCGCGTCCACTCCTGCGCGCGGCAGATCACCAGCACGCAGCCCGACACCGACAGCTTGTCACCCGTGAGCGCCATCTTGGAGCGGTAGGTCTTGTCGTCGTCGGGCGCCCAGATCTTGCCGCCCGCATAGGCGCCATCCCCTTTGGCCGACATGTCCCACACGATCTGGCGGCCAATGTTGGCCGATTCCGTGCGCTTGCCCGCGCTGTCGAAGGATTCGCGCAGCGTGCCGCAGATCATCTCGCCGCAGGCCTCGAATTCGATGACGCCGAAATTGCCGTTATCGTCCGGCTGGGTCTTCCAGCGTCCGAAAACGGGGTCGGCTGCGGCGGGCAGGGCGACGAGGCAGGCAAGGGTGGCGGCGATGAGGGTGCGCACGGCGAAACTCCGGAGATTGGGGAATTGATGTCAGTATCGGCGCGCCCGGGCCCATCGCGCAAGGGAGTTCTTGGCAAGGCCCGCCCCTCGTGCGAAAGGGGCGGCGAAAGGCGAACGGCATGATCCTTTTCCCGGCGATCGACCTCAAGGACGGGGCCTGCGTGCGCCTCGTGCAGGGCGACATGGCGCGCGCGACGGTCTTCGGCCGCGATCCGGCCCAGCAGGCGGCGGCCTTCGCGGCGGCCGGCTGCCGCTGGCTGCACCTCGTCGATCTGAACGGCGCCTTCGCCGGCCGGCCCGTCAACGGTGATGCCGTCGAGGCGATCCTGTCGGCCGTCGATATCCCCTGCCAGCTCGGTGGCGGCATCCGCGACAGCGCCACCATCGACTTCTGGCTCTCGCGCGGGGTGGCGCGGGTCATCCTCGGGACCGTCGCGGTCGAGGATCCGGCGCTGGTGCGCGCGGCCGCGCGCGCCCATCCGGGGCGCATCGCGGTCGGGATCGACGCGCGCGGCGGGCAGGTCGCGACACGCGGCTGGGCCGAGGTGACCGACATCACGGCCCCCGATCTGGCGCGCGCCTTCGAGGATGCGGGCGTCGCGGCCATCATCTATACCGACATCGACCGCGACGGCGCGATGGGCGGGCCCAACATCGCCGCGACCGAGGCGCTCGCCCGCGCCGTTACCATCCCGGTCATCGCCTCGGGCGGGGTGTCGTCGATGGCCGACCTCATCGCGCTGCGCGACACGGGCGTGATCGCGGGCGCGATCTCGGGCCGGGCGCTCTATGACGGCGCGATCGACCTCGGCGCGGCGCTGCGACTGCTCGCGGATTAGGGCACCTCAGCCCCAGGGTGGCGGGCCGTCGAGATCCATCTGCCCGAAGACGTTCTGGCGGTGCCAGCGCAGGTTGTCCGGGTAGGGCCAGTCGTGCCGCGCGGCGGGCAGGATCAGTCGCCCCCCGGGCACGATCAGCCGCTCCGCGACGCCCGGCGACACCTTGTTGCCCGATACGAGGATGCTCCAGTCCTCGGCCACCGACAGCAGGCCGCGGTCGAACATCCAGTGCAGCGTCCCGGTCAGCGCGAGCCCGTTGCGCACACTGTCGCTCCCCTGATGCGCGACGGGTCGGATATGGGCGGCCTGCACTTCGGGCCGGCCCCCGCCGTTGCGCAGCTCCAGCCCCGACATCGCGCAGCGGTTGCCATAGGCCGCGCGCACCTTGCGGCGAAAGGCGACATCGCGATAGGGCCGGCTCAGCAGCCGCTCGATCACCGGCCGCTCGAAGGGGGCGGCGGGGTCCGCGAGATCCGGCGCGGGGCCATAGCGGGTGGCCTCGATCCGCTCCAGATCGTCCGGCAGGCCGCGCCGGACGATGGCGGCGAACTCGGCCTCGGGCAGGCGGCGCACCGCGCGCTGCTGCGCGCCACCGGCCAGCGGGGCACCGTCCGGCCCGGCCAGAGCTGCCTCGAGCGGGCGGCCGCCATCAAGGCGCGCCACCTCGCGGTCGAAGGGCAGGAAGCTGCGGGGCTCGATCAGGGCAAGGAAGCGACCCTCGGCCCCGGGCTTGGGGATCACCTGCGCGATCCTCGCCACCGCGAAATAGCCCCGCGCGCCGGCCTTGACGGGTTCGTAATAGACCGCCCAGTCGCCGACGCCCTCGCGCATCGCGCCAAGGTAGGTGGCCGGGAAGTCATAGACCCGGTCGGGTTGGTCCTCATACTTCGAATCGGAACGGTGCAGCAGAACAAGCTTCGTCATGGCCCGATCTTTACCCGCGCGGCCCGCTTGCCAAGGCCCCTTTTGCGCGGCATGGAGGGCCCATGCTGAAGACCCGCATCATACCCTGTCTCGATGTCGCCGAGGGGCGGGTGGTGAAGGGTGTGAATTTCGTCGATCTCGTCGACGCGGGCGATCCGGTGGCGGCGGCGACGGCCTATGACGCCGCCGGCGCGGATGAGCTCTGTTTTCTCGACATCGCGGCCACGCATCAGAACCGGGCGACGACGCTCGATCTGGTGCGGCGGACGGCCGAGGCATGCTTCATGCCGCTGACGGTGGGGGGCGGGGTGCGCAGCGTCGAGGATGTGCGCGCGCTGATGCTCGCCGGCGCCGACAAGGTCAGCCTCAATTCCGCAGCGGTCGCCGATCCCGACCTCGTGGCGCGCGCGGCAGACCGCTTCGGCGCGCAGGCGATCGTGGTCGCGATCGATGCCCGCGCGGTCGGCCCCGGCAGGTGGGAGATCTTCACCCACGGCGGGCGGCGGGCGACGGGCATCGACGCGGTGGGCTTCGCGCGGGCCGTGGCCGCGAAGGGCGCGGGCGAGATCCTGCTCACCTCGATGGACCGCGACGGGATGCGCGCGGGCTTCGATCTGGCGCTGACGCGCGCGGTCGTCGACGCGGTGGGCGTGCCCGTCATAGCCTCGGGCGGGGTCGGGACACTCGCGCATCTGGTCGAGGGCGTGACGCTCGGGGGCGCCTCGGCGGTGCTTGCGGCCTCGATCTTTCACTTCGGAACCCATTCCATCGCCGAGGCCCGCGCCGCCATGGCCGCGGCCGGCATCGCAGTGAGGCAGGGATGAGCGCAATCGAGCGACTCGCCGCCACCATCGCCGCGCGCGCGGGCGCCGACCCCGACACGTCCTGGACCGCGCGGCTCCTGGCACAGGGGCCCGAGGCCTGCGCGCGCAAGTTCTCCGAAGAGGCGATCGAGGCCGCCTTCGCCGCGCTCAAGGGCGATCGCGCGGGCCTCGCGGCCGAGGCGGCGGATGTGATCTACCACCTCCTCGTCATGCTGGCGTCACGCGGCGTCACGCTGGCCGAGGTCGAGGCCGTGCTTGCCGCGCGTGAGGGGCGTTCGGGCATCGCCGAGAAGGCCGCGCGCAAGGGCTGACCGGGGAAGCCTGCCCCCTGCGGCAAGATCAAAAAAGATTTGATGTCGCAAACGTGACGACTATGTATACGTCACGCCAGTCTGCGACTCTAGGTCGCGGGGGGGATAGTTTGACATAACGGGAGGAAATACCGGATGGATCGTCGCTCTTTTCTGAAGAAATCCGCCCTCGGCGGCACGGCCGTGGCTGCATCCGCCCTTGCGGCGCCCGCGATTGCCCAAGGCGCGAAGTCGATGACGATTGTCTCGACCTGGCCGCGTGACCTGCCGGGCCTTGGCACCTCGGCGCAGCGCCTTGCGGCGCGGATCGCCGAACTGTCGAACGGCGCGCTCAATGTCGAGTACTTTGCCGCCGGCGAGAAGGTCGGCGCGCTCGACGTGTTCGATGACGTCGCTGCCGGCAACAGCCAAGCCTATATCGGCGCGGAGTACTACTGGATCGGCAAGCATCCGGGCTTTGCCTATTTCACCTCGGTACCCTTCGGCATGACCGCGACCGAGCACAACGCCTGGATCAAGTTCAAGGGCGGTCAGGCGCTCTGGGACGAACTGTCGGCGGGCTTCGGCCTCAAGGGCATCCTGTGCGGCGCTTCGGGCACGCAGGCTGGCGGCTGGTTCAACAAGGAAATCAACACGCCCGAGGATTTCCAGGGCCTCAAGATGCGCATCCCCGGCGTCGCCGGGTCGGTCATCACCAAGCTTGGCGGTTCGACCGTCGCGCTGCCGGGCGGCCAGATCTATGAGAACCTCGTCTCGGGTACCATCGACGCGACCGAGTGGGTCGGCCCCTACAACGACTACTTCATGAAGTTCTACGAGGCGGCGAAGTACTACTACACCGGTGGCATGCACGAGCCGGGCGGCAACCTTGCCATGGGCATCAACGCCGCATGGTGGGCCACGCTGACCGACTGGGAGCGTGCGATGGTCACGGCCGCCTGCCTCGAGGAGACGGCTGCGAGCTACGAAGAGGCGCTGGCCAACAACGGTCTCTACCTCAACAAGCTCATCAACGAGCACGGGGTCGAGGTGCGCAACTTCAACGATGACGTGTGGGACGGCTTTGGCCGCGCCGCTGCGGAAGCGTTCGAAGAGATCCGCGCGCACTCGGATCTGGCGACCCGCATCGACGACTCGTTCCAGTCCACCCTGCGCGAGATCGGCGGGATGATGGCACGCTTCGAGATCACCTTTGTCAACCAGCGCAACCGCGTGCTGGGCATCGAGGCCTGATGTCTGAGGGCCGGGACGGGCGCGGCGCGCCCGTCCCGGTTGCCATCTTCATGCGCGGGTCCGCCTCGGTATCGGATCCGCGTTCCCACAAATCCGCGCCGTGCCGGTTGCGGCGCCTCGTCCGAGGGCGGCCCACATGTCCCCTGCTTCTGCGACACGCGCGGCCCAGCCCACGCCGCCGGCATCGGCTCTGGCCGTCCGTACCTTCGGTTGGGCGATCCTTGCGGGGATGGCGGCATTCCTCGTCGTGAACGCTCTCGTTCTCGGCGGCGTGGTCGAGGGGCTCTTGGCATCATTGGCGGCGGGTCAGCCCGGAGGGGCGGCGGTTCTCTATGCGCTTGCCCTTGGGGGGGCGGTGTTCGTGGTGCGCGCGACAGCCGGGCGAACCCTGCGCGAGGACGCGGCCGCCGTCCATCGATTCAACCTCTTTCTGGTCCGGGCCTGTTTCTGGGCGGTGTTCCTAATCGGGGTCGCCGACGCCGCGATCGCCTTCATGCGGATCGAGAAACTGCTGCCTGCCCTCGTCGGCCCCGATGTCGCCGCGGGGCTCGGCTTGTCGCGCTATGTCGGAACCTATGTGCATGGACCGCTCTTGGTCGCGGGTGTCGTCCTCGCTCTTGTGACGCGCACGCTCGGGGTCCACTGGCTAGCGCTGCTGACGGTCGCGGCAGAATTGCTGATCGTGATCTCGCGTTTCGTCTTTTCCTACGAGCAGGCGTTCATGGGCGATCTCGTGCGCTACTGGTATGCAGCGCTTTTCCTCTTTGCCTCGGCCTACACGCTTTATGATGACGGCCATGTGCGGGTCGACGTGCTCTATGCCGGCTTCAGCCCGCGCACCCGCGGCATCGTGAATGCCGCCGGCGCGGTCGTGCTCGGGATCGGGACCTGCGCGCTCATCCTCGCACTCGGCCTCAACGGTAAGTCGGGGATCATCAACACCTCGGTTCTGAACTTCGAGGTGAGCCAGGTGGGACAGATGGGGATGTTCATCAAGTTCCACATGGGTGTCTTCCTCGGCATTTTCGCCGTTACGATGATCATCCAGTTCGTTTCCGCCTTCTTCGAGTCCGTCGCCGATGCCCGCGACGAGCCGGGCCGCCGGGTTGTGGCGGCGGTGCAGCACTAGGGAGCGGCACGGATGGAAATCGTCTTTCTCATTCTCCTTCTGGTCGCCATCGCGCTGGCCCTCGGCTCTGGCTATCCGGTCGCCTTTGCCCTGCCGGGGGCGGCGATCCTCTCGATCGGGCTCGCGGCCGGGGCGGGGATGCTCTTTGGCGGTGGGCCCGACGCCTATTTCCATTCGGGCGGACCGTCCGAATGGCTGTCGGCCGGCGTCACGAACCTGCGCGGGATCTATTGGGAGGTCGAGCGAGACACGCTGATCGCGATCCCGCTGTTCATCTTCATGGGCATCATGCTGCAGCGATCGAAGATCGCCGAGGATCTGCTCATGACCATGGCGCAACTCTTCGGGCCGGTGCCCGGTGGGCTCGGGATTTCGGTCGTGGTCGTGGGGGCGCTTCTGGCAGCGACGACGGGCATCGTGGGGGCCACGGTCGTCGCGATGGGCCTGATCTCGCTGCCCGCGATGATGCGCAACAACTATTCGGTCCCGCTCGCGACCGGCACGATCGCGGCCTCGGGCACGCTCGGGCAGATCATCCCGCCGTCGGTCGTGCTCATCATCCTCGCCGACCAGCTTGGGTCTGCCGCCGATCAGGCGTCGACCCTGCGCACGACCTTCTACAAGGATGCAACCGGCGAAGCGACGCTCCCCTCGGCCTTCGCCGTGACCTCGACGAGCGCGGGCGAGATGTTCGTGGGCGCGTTGCTGCCCGGCCTGCTGCTGGTCGGGCTCTATGTCGCCTTCATCCTCGTCTTCGCGCTGATCCGTCCGCGCAGCGCCCCGCCGGTTCCCTTCCTCGGCCGCTTCGATGCGGCCTTCTGGATCAATGTCGTGCTTGCGCTCGTGCCGCCGCTTGCGCTCATCTTCGCGGTGCTGGGCTCGATCATCCTCGGGATCGCGACGGTCAACCAGGCCGGCGCAGTCGGTGCCGCAGGGGCCCTCATCATGGCGAGCTACCGCCTGATGCCGCGTCAGGCGGGTACATTCCATCCCGCGCTGCTCTCGATCGCGGCGCTCTTCGTCATCGGCTATGCGATCTCGCGCGATGACATGAACGTCAAGGCCGCCATCGCGACCGGAGAAATGACCGGGATCTGGATCGGGGCGGTTGGGGTCGCGATGCTCCTGATCGCGCTGGGGTGGAGCGCGCTGCGCATCCATCGCATCGACGACACGCTGCGTGCGGTGATGGTCGAGACAGCAAAGACCACATCGCTCGTCTTCATCATCCTGATGGGCGCGGCGATGCTGACCGCGGCCTTCCGTGCGTTCGGCGGCGAGGATCTGGTGCGCAATTTCCTGACCACGCTGCCGGGCGGGTTCTGGGGGCAGTTCCTCGTCGTGATGCTCGTGATGTTCATCATGGGCTTCTTCCTCGACTTCATCGAGATCGCGGTTGTCGTGGTCCCGATCGTCGCGCCCATCCTGCTGGCCGATCCAGAGGCCAACGTGACGGCGGTTTGGCTGGGCGTCCTCTTCGGGTTGAACATCCAGACCTCGTTCCTGACGCCACCCTTCGGCTTCGCGTTGTTCTATCTGCGCGGCGTGGCCCCGAAATCGGTGCGCACCACGCAGATCTATCGCGGGGTCGTGCCCTTCATCGGGCTGCAACTCATGGCGCTTGCGATCTGTGCGGTCGTGCCGCCCATCGTCAATTATCTGCCCAACCGCGTCGCTTATCTGGCCGAGACCTCTCCCCCGCCGCGCAACCCCCGCCTTGGCTACTGTGTGCAGGACTACATGGCGATGGGCCTCGCCGATCCGGCCGGGCCAGCGCGGACCGCGATCGCAGCGGCAAGCGCGATCGACCTTGCCGGCCTGCCCGACAATCTGGCCGATCAGGCGCGCGGCGGGTTTGTGGCGGGCGAGGAGGCGGTCGGGCTGCTCGGGTCCATCACCGCCGCCCGCGCCGCGATCGTAGCCGCGACGCCCGAGTATCGCCCGCAACTGCGCGCCGTGCGCGATCTGGAGCGGCGCATCCGAGCCGATGAGCGCGAGATCGACCGCCTCAAGGGCGCGATCACGCGTCTGCGCGGCTCTGAACCCGACGATGCGGCACGGATGGAAGGGCGGATCGCCGAACTCGAGGCCGAGATCGTGGATCTCAAGTCGCGCATCCCGGCGGACTGGACTACCATTCATGACGGCTTCAAGGCGCTGATGGATGCCGAGACCTCCGCTGCGAACCGCTTCGGCCGCGCCGCGGACACCGCCTTTGAGGAGACGGCGGCGGTTCTGGCGGTGCTTGAGGGCGGGGCGGCCTATGCCGCGCTCGGCCCTGATCTGGCGGCACTGCGGAGCGTGGTCGAGACGGGTGACAAGGCTGCAGCCGAGGATGCCGTGAAGGCCTTCGAGGCGCGGCTGCGCGACGTGCCGAACACGACCGACATCGGCGCAGCCCTCGCCAAGGTGCGCCGCGGCCTCGGATCATCGGACCGCGCCCCCGCGCTTGAGCAGTTCGACGCGGCGGTTGCCGACTATGAAGGGCAACTGGCTTGGCGCACGGCCGCGGACGCAACCCTTCGCCCGGCGCTTGCCGCCCATGTTGCGGCCATCCGCGACACGCTTGGCTTGCGCGTGCAGGAGAAGATGAACCGCGATCAGGCCCTTTTCATGGCCTCGTGCATGGCCGACCACCGCGACCTGTCGCTGCATTTCTGATCGCGCGCCGCGGCCTCTAGCCGTAGCGCGCGATCGGCGTGCCCGCCAGCGCCGCGATGTTGAGAAGCCCGCGCGCCGTCACCGAAGGGGTGGTGATGTGCGCGCGGTTGCCCATCCCCATCAGGATCGGCCCGACCTCGAGCCCGTCGCCGCGCGTCTTGAGGATGTTGCGCACCCCGTTCGCGGCATCGGAATTGGCGAAGATCAGCACGTTCGCCGCCCGCTTCAGCCGCGCGTTCGGGAAGATCCGTGCAAGCAGCTCGGGATCCATCGCGGCGTCGATGTTCATCTCGCCCTCATAGGCGAAATCGGCCTCGCGCCCGTCGAGGATGTCGAGCGCCGCACGCATCTTGCGCCCCGAGGCGATGTCGAGGTTGCCGAACTGCGAATGCGAGCAGAAGGCGACCGCCGGATCGAGCCCGAAGCGGCGCACATGCCGCGCGGCGGCAACCGCCGTCTCGGCGATCTGCTCGGGCGTCGGGTCGGGGTTCACCTGCGTGTCGGCGATGAAGAGCGGCCCCTCGGGCTGGATGATGAGCGAGAGCGCGGCGACCGGCCGCAGCCTGTCGCGCGCGAGCACCTGCCGCACATAGTTCAGATGCCACAGATACTGGCCGAAGGTGCCGCAGATCATGCTGTCGGCCTCGGCGCGGTGGACCATCACGGCCGCGATCGCGGTCGTGTTCGTGCGCATCACGGCGCGCGCGATGTCGGGCGTGACGCCGCGGCGTTCCATCAGGCCCGCGTAGGTCTCCCAATAGTCGCGATAGCGCCGGTCGCTCTCGGGGTTGACGATCTCGAAGTCGCGCTCGGGGCGGATGGGCAGCCCCGCGCGTTCGCAGCGCGCAGCCACGACCTCGGGCCGGCCGATCAGGATCGGGATGTCGCCCGTTTCCTCCATCGCGGCATGGGCGGCGCGCAGCACGCGCTCATCCTCGCCCTCGGCGAAGACGACGCGGCGCTTGGCGCTGCGGGCGGCCTCGAACACCGGCCGCATGATGAGGGCGCTGCGGAACACCGTGCCGTCGAGGCCCGCCTTGTAGGCCGCGAGGTCCGAAATCGGCCGGGTCGCGACACCCGTCTCGGCCGCCGCGCGCGCGACCGCCGTCGCCACCACCCCCATCAGCCGCGGGTCGAAGGGCTTGGGGATGAGGTAGTCGGCCCCGAAGCTCATAGACTCGCCGCTATAGGCCGCCGCCGCCTCGGCCGAGGTCGTGGCGCGGGCGAGCGAGGCGATCGCGTCGATGCAGGCCAACTGCATCGCGTCGTTGATCTCGGTCGCGCCGGCGTCGAGCGCGCCCCGGAAGATGAAGGGAAAGCACAGCACATTGTTGACCTGGTTGGGATAATCCGACCTGCCGGTGGCGATGATGGCATCCGGGGCGGCAGCGCGCACCGCCTCGGGCATGACCTCGGGCGTGGGATTGGCGAGCGCGAAGACGATCGGCCGCGCCGCCATCCGCGCGACCATCTCCCCGCTCAGCGCGCCGGGCCCCGACAGGCCGAGGAACATATCCGCGCCCTCGATCACCTCGGCAAGCGTCCGCGGCCCGCCCGGCTGGGCAAAGGCCGCCTTTTGCGGGGTCATGTCGGCCTCGCGCCCATCGTGGACGAGGCCGTGCAGGTCGCACAGCCAGATGTTCTCGCGCCGCACCCCGAGTTTGACCAGCATGTTGAGGCACGCGATCCCCGCCGCGCCGCCGCCGGTCGAGACGATGCGGATCTGGTCGAACCGCTTGCCCGCGACATGGAGCGCATTGGTCGCCGCCGCGCCGACGACGATCGCGGTGCCGTGCTGGTCGTCGTGAAAGACCGGGATCTTCATGCGCGCGCGGCAGATCCGCTCGACCGTGAAGCAGTCCGGCGCCTTGATGTCCTCGAGGTTGATCGCGCCGAAGCTCGGCTCGAGCGCGCAGACGATGTCGGCCAGCCGCTCGGGGTCGGATTCGTTCAGCTCGATGTCGAAGCAGTCGATGTTGGCGAATTTCTTGAAGAGGACGGCCTTGCCTTCCATCACGGGCTTGGCGGCAAGCGCCCCGATGTTGCCAAGCCCGAGCACCGCCGTCCCGTTCGTCACGACCGCGACCAGATTGCCCCGCGCGGTGAAGCGGCGCGCCGCCGCCGGGTCGGCCTTGATCTCGAGGCAGGCCTCGGCGACGCCCGGGGTATAGGCGCGCGACAGGTCGCGCCCGTTCGCGAGTGGCTTCGTCGGCCGGATCTCGAGTTTGCCGGGGCGCGGAAACTCGTGATAGTCGAGTGCTGCCTGCCGCGCCTTGTCGTGCCGCGTGTCGTCCATCCGCTTCCCCCTTGCCGATTGTTGAACGCTAAACCATCGGGTCAACCGCGCCAAGGCCCGCTGCGGGTGCTTGCATCGGCGCGCGCGGGCGCGCAGTCTTGCCGCACCAAGGCAGGGGGCTGGCATGACCGAGAGCACCGCAGAGATCCTGATGCCCTCGGCGGCGCTGACCGAGGATCTCGACTTCTTCGCCAAGCGCCTCGGATTCCGGCTCGAGATGATCTATCCGGCCGACGATCCGCGCGTCGCGGTGATATCCGGGCATGGCCTGCGCCTGCGGCTCGAGCGTGGGGCAGAGGCGCCCGCGCCCGTCATCCGCATCCTCGCCGAGGATCCGGGCGCGGTCGCGGGCGGGGCGCGCGCGCTCATCGCCCCGAACGGCGCGCGCATCGAGATCGATGTCGCGAATCCGCCCCTGATCCTGCCCGAGACCGAGCACGCCTTCGTCGTGCGCCGCCTGGCCGATCAGGCGCCCTGGGTGATCGGGCGGGCGGGGATGCAGTATCGCGACCTGATCCCCGACCGGCTGGGCGGCGCGATCATCGCCAGCCACATCCGCATCCCCGACGGCGGACCGGTGCCCGACATGGTCCATTACCACACCATCGGCTTTCAGCTCATCTTCTGCTATCGCGGCTGGGTCGATCTCGTCTACGAGGATCAGGGCCCGCCGTTTCGCCTTTCTGCAGGGTGCTGCGTGATCCAGCCGCCGCAGATCCGCCACCGCGTCCTCTTTGCCTCGGACAACATCGAGGTGATCGAGATCGGCGTGCCGGCCGAGCATCTGACGACGATCGACCACCGGATGACGCTGCCCAACACCGACGCCCCCGTGCCGGGGCGCGAATGGGACGGCCAGAGCTTCGTCCACCACCGCGCCGAGGGGGCCGCGTGGGCGCCCTTCCGCGTGCCGGGCTTCGTGGCGCGCGACACCACCATCGCGGCGAACACCCGCAACGTCGCGGGCGTGCAGGTCGTGCGCGCGGTGGCGGACGGCGCGGCGGGCGGCGCGGCGGGCGGTGCGGGGGGCGCGGCGCGGCACGATGCCGACATCCTCTTCGGTTTCGTCATGGAAGGGGCGATGACGCTCGAGGGCGAGGGCAAGGCGCCCTTCCGCCTGACGCCGGGGGATGCCTTCGTCATCCCGCCCGGCATGGCGACGCGCTATGCCGCGCCGAGCCCGGATTTCGAACTGCTCGAGGTGTCGCTGCCCGGCGCCTTCGCGACGCTGCCGGCCTGAAGAGAGGGGAATGGCGATGGACGACGACCTTTTGCGCGCGGCGACGGCGGTGCGGGCGAACGCCTATGTGCCCTATTCGCGCTTTGCCGTGGGGGCGGCGCTGCGCGGGGCGTCGGGGGCGGTCCATGTCGGCTGCAATGTCGAGAACGCCGCCTATCCCGAGGGCACCTGCGCCGAGGCGGGCGCCATCGCCGCAATGGTCGCGGCCGGCGAGACGCGCTTTACCGCCGCCCTCGTCATCGCCGACAGCCCGGTGCCCGTCTCGCCCTGCGGCGGCTGTCGCCAGAAGCTCGCGGAATTCGCCCCGCCCGAGGTGCCGGTGACGCTCTGCACCACGCGCGGCGGGGTGGCCGAGACGACGGTGGGCGCGCTTCTGCCCGGGGCCTTCGACAAGGCGCAGATGCACCCGTGATCGACGCGCGCGCCGTCATCGCCGCGATCCGCGCGGGCACCCCGCCCGAACCCGCGGCGATCCGCGCCTTTGCACTCGGCCTCGCGAGCGGGGCGGTCAGCGACGCGCAGGCGGGCGCCTTCGCGATGGCCGTCTGCCTGCGCGGCCTGGGCGAGGCGGGGCGCGTCGCGCTGACGCTCGGGATGCGCGATTCGGGCGCCGTGCTGGCGTGGGATCTGCCGGGGCCGGTGCTCGACAAGCATTCGACGGGCGGCATCGGCGATGCGGTGTCGATCCCGCTCGCCCCCGCGCTTGCCGCCTGCGGGGCCTTCGTGCCGATGGTCTCGGGGCGCGGGCTCGGGCACACGGGCGGGACGCTCGACAAGCTCGAATCGATCCCGGGTCTGCGCACCGCCATCGCGCCCGCGGCGCTGCGCGCGCAGATCGCGGCCACGGGCTGCGCCATCGTCGCGGCGAGTGCCGAGATCGCGCCCGCCGACCGGCGGCTCTATGCCATCCGCGACGTGACCGCGACGGTCGAGAGCATCGACCTCATCACCGCCTCGATCCTCTCGAAAAAGCTCGCCGCGGGGCTCGGGGGGCTCGTGCTCGACGTCAAGACCGGCTCTGGCGCCTTCATGGCCACGGAGCGCGAGGCGCGCGATCTGGCGCGCGCCCTCGTCGCGACCGCGCGCGGGGCGGGATGCCCGACGGATGCCTGCATCACCGGCATGGACGCCCCGCTCCTGCCCGTCGCGGGCAACGCGCTCGAGATCGCGGCGAGCATGGAGGTGCTGACGGGCGCCGCCCCCCACCCGGCGCTCCGGCAACTGGTCGAGGTGCTGGGCGGGCGGCTTCTCGTCCTCGGGGGGCTTGCGGGCGATGACGCGGGCGGGGCGGCGGCGATCGCGCGCGCGCTCGACAGCGGCCGGGCGGCCGAGGTCTTCGGCGCGATGGTCGCGCATCAGGGCGGCCCCGCCGATTTCGTCGCGCGCTGGCGGGCGCATCTGCCGGTCGCGCCCGTGCAGGCGGCGGTGCCCGCCCCGGCGGGGGGCGTGATCGAGCGCTGGGACACCCGCGCGCTCGGCCTTGCCATCGTCGCGCTCGGCGGCGGGCGGGCGCGCGAGGGCGACGCGATCGACCATCGCGTGGGGCTGGCGGGGATCCTGCCCGTGGGCGCGCGCGTCGCGTCGGGCGAACCCGTCGCCATCGTGCATGCGGCCGATGAGGCGGGCGCGGCGCGCGCGCGGCAGGCGGTGGAGGCGGCGGTGCGCGTGGGCCCGGGCCCGGCGGCGCCGCGCCCGCTCATCCACGGCTGGGTGTGATGGGGCGGGCGTTCCTCATCGTGCTCGATTCGGTCGGGATCGGGGGCGCGCCCGACGCGGCGGCCTATGGCGATGCGGGGGCCGACACGCTTGGCCACATCGCGCTGGCCTGCGCCGAGGGGCGGGCCGACCGGGGGCGCGCGGGGCCGCTGCGGATGCCGGTCCTCGATGCACTCGGGCTTGGCGCGGCGGCGGCGCTGGCCTCGGGGTGGGCGCTGCCGGGGTTCGACGCGACCGGGGCGCGCGCGACGGGCCGCTGGGGTGCTGCGGTCGAGACCTCGCGCGGCAAGGACACCCCCTCGGGCCACTGGGAGCTTGCGGGCCAGCCGGTCGACTGGGACTGGACGGTCTTTCCCGACCGCGTGCCGGCCTTTCCGCCCGATCTGGCGGCGGCCGCGGCCGCGGCGGCGGGGTGTGCGGGCATCCTCGGCAACTGCCGCGCCTCGGGGACCGAGATCATCGACCGGCTGGGGGCCGCGCATCTGCAGACCGGCTGGCCCATCTGCTACACCTCGGCCGACAGCGTCTTTCAGATCGCGGCGCATGAAGAGGCGTTCGGCCTCGATCGGCTGATGGCGATGTGCGCCGCACTTGCGCCGCGGCTGCACGCGCTGCGGGTCGGGCGCGTGATCGCGCGACCCTTCACGGGCGCGCCGGGCCATTTCGCGCGCACCGCCAACCGGCGCGACTTCGCGCTTGCGCCGCCGTCGCCCACGCTCCTTGATATCGCCGCTGCCGCCGGGCGCGCGGTGCACAGCGTGGGCAAGATCGGCGACATCTTCGCCCATCGCGCGACGGGCACGCCGCACAAGGCGGCCGATGATGCGGGCCTGATGCTGATCCTCGAGGATCTCGCGCGGACGGCCGGGCAGGGCGCGCTGATCGTGGCGAACCTCGTCGAATTCGACAGCCTCTACGGCCACCGGCGCGACGTTGCGGGCTATGCGCGCGCGCTCGAGGCCGCCGACCGCTGGGCGGGGCGGTTCCTCGCGCTCCTGCGCCCGGGCGATATCGCGGTCTTCACCGCCGATCACGGCAACGACCCGACCGCGCCCGGCACCGACCACACGCGCGAGCGGGTGCCGGTGCTGATCGCGGGGGCGGGTGCGGGGCCCGTCGGCCCTTGCGTCTTCGGCGATGTCGGGGCAACGGTCACGGCGCATCTCGGGCTGCCATGGACCGCCCGCGGAAGGAACCTGCTGTGAGGGATCTGCCCAAGGTCGAACTGCACCTCCACCTCGAGGGGGCGGCCCCGCCCGCCCTCATCCGCGACATGGCGCGGCGGGCGGGCGCCGATATCGGCGGGATCTTCGATGCCAGGGGCAACTATGCCTTTCGCGACTTCACCCATTTCCTGCGCGTCTACGAGGCCGCGACCTCGGTCCTGACGACGCCCGATGCCTATTACCGCCTGACGCGGGCGGTGCTGGGCGAGAGTGCGGAGAATGGCGTCATCTATACCGAGGCCTTCCTCTCGCCCGATTTCTGCGGGGGGTGCGATCTTTACGAATGGCGCGACCATCTGGCCGCGATCGCCACCGCCGCCGCCGAGGCCGAGGCCGAGGACGGCATCGCCATGCGCGGCATCGTCACCTGCATCCGCCACTTCGGCCCCGAGCGCGCGCGCGAGGCAGCGCGCTGCGCGGCCGAGACGGCGGGCGATTTCGTGACGGGCTTCGGCATCGCGGGCGCCGAGACGGCCTTTGCCCCACGCGACTTCGCCTATGGCTTCGACATGGCGCGCGAGGCGGGGTTGCGCATCACCGCGCACGCCGGCGAATGGGCAGGCCCCGAGAGCGTGCGCGCAGCCCTTGCCGACCTGCGCCCCGAGCGGATCGGGCACGGCGTGCGCGCGATCGAGGATCCGCGCCTGGTTGAGGAACTGGCCGAGCGGGGCACCGTGCTCGAGGTCTGCCCGGGGTCGAACATGGCGCTCGGGCTGTTCCCGCGCTGGCGCGACCATCCGATCGGGCATTTCTTCGACCGCGGCGTGCGCATCACCGTCTCGACCGACGATCCGCCCTTCTTCCACACCTCGATGCGGCGCGAATACGACCGCCTCGCCGATGCCTTCGGCTGGGATGAAGGCGTCTTTCTGACCCTTGCGCGCACCGCCGCCGAGGCGGCATTCTGCGACGAGGCCACGCGCGCGCGCCTCCTTCAGCGACTGGACAAACCCAATGACTGACCATCTGACGATCGTCCGCCACCCCCTCGTGCAGCACAAGCTCACGCTCATGCGGCAAAAGGATACCTCGACTGCGGGGTTCCGCCGGCTCCTGCGCGAGATCAGCCTGCTCCTGGCCTATGAGGTCACGCGCGACCTCGAACTGACCACGACGCGGATCGAGACGCCGCTGTGCGAGATGGACGCGCCGATCCTCGATGGCAAGAAGCTCGCGCTCGTCTCGATCCTGCGGGCCGGGAACGGGCTGCTCGACGGCATCCTCGAGCTCATTCCGGCCGCGCGGGTGGGCTTCATCGGGCTTTACCGCGATCCCGAGACGCTCCAGCCCGTGCAGTATTATTGCAAGGTGCCCGACCAGCTCGACCAGCGCTTTTCGATCGTCGTCGACCCGATGCTCGCGACTGGCAATTCCTCGGCCGCGGCGGTGAGCCTGCTCAAGGAGCGCGGCGCACGCCACATCCGGATGCTGTGCCTGCTCGCCGCGCCCGAAGGCGTCGCGCGGATGCGCGAGGCGCACCCCGACGTGCCGGTGGTGACGGCCGCGCTCGATTCGCATCTGAACGATCACGGCTACATCGTCCCGGGCCTCGGCGACGCGGGCGACCGGATGTACGGCACGCGCTGAGGGCGATCAGACGTAATCCTGCCGCGTCAGCCCGTATTTCGTCATCTTCTCGTTGAGGGTGCGGCGCGGCAGCGCCAACTCCTCCATCACCGCCACGATCGAACCCTTGTGGCGTCGCATGGTGGCATCGATCAAGATCCGCTCGAAGGCATCCACATGATCCTTGAGCGACTTGCCCTCGGTCGTGCGGGCAGGCCCCGCCGCCTCGATGTCGGCCATGAGGAGCGAGGCGATCGAGCCCTGCCCGCGCCGGGCCTGCAGCACCGCCCGCTCGGCCAGCGAGACAAGCTGGCGCACATTCCCGGGCCAGGGCGATTGCAGGAGTTGCGCCGCCTCCTGCGTCGAGACCTCGGGGGCCTCGCAGCCGTATTCCTCGGCGAAGCGGCCGGCGATCGTGGCGAAGATGGTCAGAATATCCTCGCCCCGGGCGCGCAAGGGGGGCAGCGTGATCTTGTGACCCCCGAGGCGAAAGAGAAGATCGGGGCGCAGCACATCCTCGACGGTGGTGTCGGGAGCGTGATCGTTGCAGATCGCGATGATGCGCGTCTCGGGCGGGGTGCCCTGCGCATCGAGGAAGGCAAGCAGGCGCGCCTGAAGCGCCGGCGGCAGCGTCTCGATGTCCTCGAGGCAGAGCGTGCCGCCGCGCGCCTCCTCGATCAGCGGGATCGTGCCGTCGCCCTCGGTGCCGAAGATGCGCTCGGCCAGCGCATCGGGGGCGAGGGCTGCGCAGGCGACCGAGACGAACTTGCGCCCCGCGCGCGGTCCGACCGCGTGCAGCGCGTGGGCGACCAGAGTCTTGCCTGTGCCCGTTTCGCCATCGATCAGCAGGTGCCCGTCTGCCTGGCCGAGGTCCAAGATGTCCTCGCGCAGCCGCACCATCGCGGGCGAGGTGCCGATCAGCTTGTGCATGATCGTCGCGCCATCCGACAACTCGCGCCGAAGCGCCCGGCTTTCGAGCGTCTGGCGCCGCAGCGTTGTCGCGCGCTTGGCCAGTTCGGTCATCCGTTCGGGGTTGAAGGGCTTTTCCAGAAAGTCGAAGGCCCCGATTCGCATGGCCTCGACGGCCATCGGCACGTCGCCATGGCCCGTCACGAGGATGACCGGCAGCGCCGAATCCGCCCCGAGCAGCCGGCGCAGCAATGCCATGCCATCCATACCCGGCATGCGTACGTCGCTGACGACAATCCCTGGAAAGTCCTGCCCGATCCGGCGCAGCGCCTCTTCGGCGCTGGCGTAGGTCTCGGTATCGAACCCCGATAGCGCCAGCCACTGGCTGATCGACTGGCGCATGTCGGCTTCGTCGTCGATGATCGCGACCTTCATCCGCGTTCCTCCGCCTTCATTCCGCCGCCCTGACCCCGGCCACCACAAGCGGCAGGCGCACCTCGAAGGCAGCGCCGCCACCCTCGACATTGCGCGCCGTCAGGCGGCCGCCGAAATCCGTCACGATCCCCGACGAGATCGCAAGCCCGAGCCCCACCCCCTCGCCCGGCTTCTTCGTCGTCCAGAAGGGTTCGAAGAGTTTCTCCAGATCGGCGATCCCGGTGCCGTTGTCGCGGATATCGAGCACGGCCGTGGCGGGATCGGCGCCCTCTGTCGCAAGCGAGATCGCGATTTCGGGGTCTGGGCTTGCGGCCGTTGCGTCGAGCGCGTTGCGCAGCAGGTTGATGAAGACCTGCTCGAGCCGGATGCGGTCGGCCATCACCATGACCGGGCTGCGCGGCATGACCGACACGATCCGCACCCGGCGCGGCTTGAATTGCGGCTCCATGATCGAGAGCGCCTCGCCCACGCTCTTGCGCATGTCCACCTCGGCCACCGCCTCGCCGCCCTTGCGCGCGAAGGACTTGAGTTGCCGCGTGATCGCCGCCATCCGGTCGATCAGGTCGTCGATGCGCTGGAAGGAGGCCAGCGCCTCGTCGGGACGGCGGCGCTGGAGCAGCAGCCGCGCCCCCGCCAGATAGGTCTTCATTGCGGCCAGCGGCTGGTTCAGTTCGTGGCTGACCGAGGCGGACATCTCGCCCAGGACGGCCAGCTTCGAGGATTGCGCGATCGTCTGCTCGGCCATCGCCAGATCCTTCTCGGCCCGTTCGCGCTCGGCGATCGCGCGCTGGAGACGCGCATTGAGGACGCGCAACTCGGCCGATTCGCGCTCGAACGCCTGCGAGCGGCGGCTCGCCGCGCGCGAGGCCGCGTAGAAGCCGAGCGCGAGCAGGATCGCAAAGCCCGTTATTTCGAGCGCGATGAATGTGTTGACCTGATCTCGGATCGAATCGTAGCGGGTGAAGGACACAATGCGCCAGCCGCGAAATGGGATGCGCGCCTCGCTGCGCATCACGGCCACGCCGCGCAGATAAGTGTCGGGGGCGGTCTTGCCCCAGTCGGTCGTGGCCATGAGCGCCCGCGCGATGGCCGAGGGCGGATCGCGCAGCGCCAAGGCCTCGTCGAGCGCGACACCCCGCCACACGGGTTCGGTCGCCATGATGACCGTGCCCTCGCTGTCGAGCACCGCCACCGCATCGGCAAAGCCTGTCCAGGACTGTTCGAACCGCAGCACATCCACGCCCACGGCGACGACCCCGATCACGCGGCCGTCGCGTTCGACCGTGCGCGAGAAGCTGAAGGCATAAGTCCCGCCATCGCGCAGGGCGAAGGTGAAGGTCGTCTCGTTCTGGCGCAGCGCCTCGACGAAGAACGCCGATTGGCGGTGGTTCGTCCCGAGTTGGTTGCGGTCGGTCGCAGCAACGGTGCGCCCGTCGCTGTCGATGAGGGCGATCTCGGCCGTACCGAGTTCGCTCTGAAACGAGATCAGCCGCTGGGACGAGGTGGTGTAGTCGGCTGCCCCGAGGGCTGCGATCAGGGCCGGATCGCGCGCGAGCAGCATCGGCACGACCGCGTTGCGCTGCATCTCAGAGACAATATTGCCGGCATAGAGCGCGAGGCGCAGTTCGGCCCGATTGCGCGTGGTCTCGGTGAAACGCTCGGTCAGAAGGCTGTTTGTCACCCAGATCGTCCCGAGTGCGGCGATCACGAACACGACCGCGAGCAGCCGCAACCACAGACGCCCGAGCGTCGCGCGCAGCCTCTGCCAGCCGTCCAAAAGAGCCTTCAGCGCCTTCAGCATGCGCGCAGTTTAGCCCGGACCGTCGGCAAGGGCAAAGAGGATCGCCCGTTCACGCCGCCGCGGTGGAGGAAAGCAACGCGGCAAAGAGCGCGGCGCCGTCGGTGCCGCCCTGGGCTGCGTCGATCGCGCGCTCGGGGTGAGGCATGAGGCCGAGCACGCGGCGGTTCTCGGAGAGGACCCCCGCGATGTCGTGCGCCGACCCGTTGGGGTTCGCACCATAGCGCAGCGCGACGCGCCCCTCGCCCTCGAGCCGGTCGAGCGTCTCGGGCCCGGCCTGATAGTTGCCGTCGTGATGCGCGATCGGCAGGCGGATCCGCCCCCCCTGCGCCCAGCCCGCGGTGAAGGGCGAGGCGCCCGCGACGGTCAGATCGACCGGCTTGCAGACAAAGCGCAGCCCTGCGTTGCGCATCAGCGCCCCGGGCAGCAGCCCCGCCTCGGTCAGGACCTGAAAGCCGTTGCAGATCCCGAGCACGAATCCGCCCCGCCGGGCGTGCGCCGCGACCGCCGCCATGATCGGCGCGCGCGCCGCGATCGCGCCGCAGCGCAGATAGTCGCCAAAGGAAAACCCGCCCGGGATGCCCACCACGTCGGTGCCGGGCGGGAGCGCGCTGTCCTTGTGCCAGACGCGCGCGACCTCGGCGCCTGCGGCGGCAAAGGCGACCGCAAGGTCGCGGTCGCAGTTCGAGCCCGGAAAGGTGATGACGGCGGCCTTCATCCTGCGCTCCCTCAGGCGGCGAAATCGGTGATGATCGCAACCCCCGGCGGCGTCGGGCCGTTGAAGGCGCGCAACTCGGCCGAGGCGTCCGACAGCGCGACCTCGCGCGCGATCAGCGGCGCAAAATCGACCCGCCCGGCCTCGATGAGCGAAAGCAGCGACGGATAGCGCCAGGCGGGCATCCCGCGCGTGCCGTAAAGCGCGAGGTTGCGCATGTAGACCACGTTCATGTTGATCTCCATCCGCGCGGTGTGGCCCACGGGCATCCCGACCTGCACATGCCGGCCAAGCGGGCGGAGACATTCGATCGAGCCGTTCGTGGTCTCGGCGATGCCGAGGGCCTCGACGCTCACATGCGCGCCGCCGCGGGTGATCTCGATGATCCGCGCCGCGACGTTGCCCTCGCGCGCATCGATCGCGGCATCGGCGCCGAGCGCGCGCGCATGGGCGAGTTTCTCGGGCACGACATCGACGACGATGACCCGCGCCCCGAGCGCCCGGCCGATCAGCATCGCCGACAGCCCGATCCCGCCCGTGCCGTGGATCGCGAGCCACTCGCCCGCCTGCAGCGCCGCCCGCCCCGTCAGCGCGTGCCATGCCGTCGTGACACGGCAGCCGAGCCCCGCCGCGACCACGGGCGAAAGCCCCTCGGGCAGGCGGGCGAGGTTGTGGGCGAAGGGCACCGCGACATATTCCGCAAAGGCGCCCGGCTCGGTGAAGCCCGGCAGGCGCTGGTCGGGGCAGGTGTGCGACTGGCCCGACTGGCAGGCTGGGCAGGCCCCGCAGGCGAGGATGAAGGGCGCGACCACCCGCTCACCCACGCGCCAGCGCGCGCGCGGCCCGGCGGCCACCACCTCGCCGCAGTATTCGTGGCCAGGGATCTGGCCGGGCTTGACGCGCGGATGCTCGCCGCTCCAGCCGTGCCAGTCCGACCGGCAGACCCCGCAGGACAGCACGCGCAGCACCACCCCGTCCGCCGGGCAGGCGGGATCGGGCACGGTCTCGAGGCTCAGATCCTCGGCATAGCGGCGCAGGACGGCGGCGCGCATCGGACCTCCCGCGGTCTCAGAGGATCTCAACCGCGTAGCGTTCGATCACGGTGTTGGCGAGGAGCTTGTCGCACATCGCGCGCACCTCGGCCTCGGCCGCGGCGCGGTCGGTGGAGGCCAGGTCGATCTCGATCAGCTTGCCCTGCCGCACCGCCTCGACCCCCGCGAAGCCGAGCGCGCCCAGTGCCGCGCGCACCGCCTCGCCCTGCGGGTCGAGCACGCCCTGCTTCAGCATCACCTCTACCCGTGCGCGCATGGTCGCCCCGTCAGTTGATCAGCGTCGGCCGCATCGGGTGCGTGACCGCCGAGGGCAGCACGCCCAGCCGCCGCGCGAGTTCGGCATAGACATCCTCGGGCACGCGCGGTGTCGCGCGCCCGCCCTCGGGCAGCGGCCCCTCGCCGTCGCGCATGTCCCACAGCCGGCAGGTGTCGGGGCTGATCTCGTCGGCGAGGATGATGCGCATGAAATCACCCTCCCAGATCCGGCCGACCTCGATGCGGAAATCCGCAAGCCGCATCCCGACCCCGAGCATCACGCCCGAGAGGAAATCGTTGACCCGCAGCGCGAGCGCCACCATGTCATCGAGATCCTGCTGGCTGGCCCAGCCGAAGGCGATGATGTGTTCCTCGGTCACGAGCGGATCGCCGAGTTTCTCGTCGTTGAAGTAGAACTCGACAATCGGGCGGGGCAGGGCGGTGCCCTCGACGATGCCGAGGCGCTCGGACATCTCGCCGGCGGCGAAGTTGCGCACCACGACATAGAGCGGGATCACCTCGACCATGCGGATCAGTTGCTCGCGCATGTTCAGGCGGCGAATGAAATAGGTCGGCACCCCGATGCCGTTGAGGCCGTTGAGGAAGAACTCCGACAGGCGGTTGTTGAGGACCCCGCGCCCCTCGGCCACCGCGCCGTCGCCGCCTTCGCCAGCCACGGCAGAGGCCGGAACAGCCATTGCCTCGTCCTTGAAATACTGGATGAGGGTCCCCGGCTCCGGGCCTTCATAGAGGATTTTTGCCTTGCCTTCGTAGATCTTCTTGCGCCGTGCCATGCATGCTCCGCCGGGTCACCGGCGCGCTTCGGGCGCGACGGACCGCGGTGCGCATATACGCCACCCGACCGCATGTCGCAAGGCAGCGCGGCTCTTGCAGGGGCGCGCAGGCGCACACATATCTGCGTTCGAAGGCATTTTCCGCAGCAGCCAGAGGGCCAGACATGACCACGTTCGACGATCGCCAGCGCGCAGCCGAGGCGAAATTTGCCCTTGATGATGAAACGCGCTTTCGCATCACCGCGCGGCGCAACAAGATCACGGGCCTTTGGGCCGCGGGTATGCTCGGCAAGACGGGCGAGGCCGCCGAGACCTATGCCCGGGACGTCGTGCTGGCCGATTTCGAGGAGCAGGGCGACGAGGACATCATCCGCAAGCTCAGCGCCGATCTCGAGGGGCACGCGACCGAAGCCGAGATCCGCGCCCGCCTGACCGCGGCCGAGGGCGAGGCGCGCGCGCAGATCGTCAGCCCCTGAAGGGCGCGAATGCATTTGCCCTGCGCGCCCGTCCGTGGCAGATGAGGGCGTGCGCGCCCCACCGCGGCCGGGCGCGCCGCGAGACATTCGCCGCCGCGCAGGGTACGACATGACCGATCCGCTTTCCCGTCTGCTCGCCGCGCGCGACTGGATCATGGCCGACGGTGCCACCGGCACGAACCTCTTCAACATGGGGCTGGGTTCGGGCGATCCGCCGGAATTGTGGAATGTCGACAAACCGGACAATATCCTCAGTCTCTATCGCGGCGCGGTAGAGGCCGGGTCGGATCTGTTCCTTACGAACAGCTTCGGCGCAAATGCCGCGCGGTTGAAGCTCCACGGGGCGCAGGGGCGGGTCGCCGAACTCAACCGCGTTGCCGCCGAGATCGGCCGCGAGGTTGCCGACCGCGCCGGGCGTCCGGTCATCGTCGCGGGCTCGATGGGCCCGACGGGCGAGATCATGGAGCCGATGGGGGCGCTCACGCATGCGCTCGCGGTCGAGATCTTTCACGAACAGGCCGAGGGGCTGAAGGCGGGCGGGGCCGATGTGCTCTGGGTCGAGACGATCTCGGCGCCCGAGGAATTCCGTGCCGCCGCCGAGGCCTGTGCCCTGGCCGGCATGCCCTGGGTCGGCACCATGAGCTTCGACACCGCCGGTCGCACCATGATGGGCGTGACCTCGGCAGCTCTCGTCGATCTGGTCGAGAAGCTCCCGAACCCGCCCGTGGCCTTCGGCGCCAACTGCGGCGTCGGGGCGGCGGACCTGCTGCGGACGGTGCTCGGCTTCCTCGCGCAGGGGACGGAGCGGCCGGTCGTCGCCAAGGGCAATGCCGGGATCCCGAAATACCACGACGGCCACATCCATTACGACGGCACGCCCGAGCTGATGGCCGAATATGCGGTGCTCGCGCGCGATGCGGGGGTGCGGATCATCGGCGGCTGCTGCGGCACCATGCCCGAGCATCTGCGCGCGATGCGCGATGCGCTCGAGTCGCGCCCGCGCGGAGATCGCCCGGCGCTCGAGACCGTCGCGGCCACCCTCGGAGGCTTCTCCTCGGCCTCGGACGGCACCGGCGACGATGCCGGCGCCCCCCGCCGCGAACGCCGCCGGCGGGGATGATCGCCGCACGCGCCAGCCAGCGCCGACGGATCGGACGGGGCTGGCGTTTCCGCCATGGGGCGTCCTTGCCGTCTTTGTCGCGGCGGGTCTTGCCACGGCCAGCGAAGCGTTCGGCCCTCGGGCGGGCGCATCCCTCCATGATCTCGCGCGCGTCCACGGCATCGGCGCCGCCGTCCGTGCGGCACGATCGCGTGGGACTTCTCCGCGGCGGGCATGAGGGTTGCGACCGGCCACCCGACGACGGGGCAGATCTGCCGGTCAGGCGGCACCTCGGGCGGGGCGGCCGACGCTAGAAGAGCGAGAGTTGCGCGCCCGGTGCCGCCGGGACGCGGAAGAGGTCGCAGCGCAAATCCGGCAGCCGCTCGGCGAGGCCCTCGCGCGCCAGCGCGAGTTCGAACCGCCGGCGGATCAGATCGGCCCAGACGCCCGCGCCGCGCATCCGCCGGCCGAAGCGCGGGTCGTGGTCGCGCCCGCCGTTCATCTCGCGCACCCGTGCCATCACCTTGTCGGCCCGCTCGGGCACGGCGCGCGCGAGCCAGTCGCGGAACAGGCCCGCGACATCGCCGGGCAGGCGCAGCGGGATGAGGGTTGCCGCCACCGCCCCGGCGGCGCGCGCGGCGCCGAGGATGCGCTCGATCTCGGGGTCGGTCAGGCCGGGGATGACGGGCGCGACCATCACCCGCACCGGCACGCCCGCGGCCGCGAGCGTCGCGATCGTCTCGAGCCGGCGCGCGGGGGCGGGGGCGCGCGGCTCCATCGCGCGGGCCAGATCGGGGTCGAGCGTCGTGATGCTGACCCCCACCCGCATCAGCCCCTGCCGCGCGAGCGCCGCGATGGCGTCGAGATCGCGCGCGATCAGCGCGCCCCGCGTCGTGATCGAGGCGGGATGGCGAAACTCCGCCAGCACGCGCAGCACCTCGGGCATGATCCGCGCGCGCGCCTCGGCGGGCTGATAGGGGTCGGTCGCGGTGCCGATGGAGATCGGGGCGGGGGCATAGCCGCGGGCGCGAAACTCGCGCGCGAGCGCCGGCCCGAGGCCCGGGCGCGCCACCAGCCGCGTCTCGAAGTCGAGCCCGGGCGAGAGGCCGAGCCAGGCATGGCTCGGGCGGGCATAGCAATAGGCGCAGCCATGCTCGCAGCCCCGATAGGGATTGAGGCTGCGGTCGAACGGCAGATCGGGCGAGCGGTTCCAGGCGAGGGCCGCGCGCGGCACCTCCTCCCGGATCTCGGTGCGCAGAAGATGCGCCTCGGGCGCGGTCCAGCCGTCGGGCTCGGGGACACTCGCCAGACGCTCGAACCGCCCCGCCGGGGCGGTCGCGCTGCCGCGTGCGCGCAGGCGGAGGGCGGGGTCGGGCAACTCCATGCCGCCAGATAGAAACAAAATAGGAACACATGCAAGCCCCCGTTTCCTGCCCGTGTCGGTTTGCGCGTCCGGCGTGTCGCAAAAGGGCAAGTTCGCGCAAGGCTTTGGCCCCAAGGAGGGGCGAAATGTGCACAGGTGTCCCCATGGCCGACGACGACGAGATCATCCTGTCCGACCTCTCGGACGACGAACTCGTGCTCCAGATGCACGATGACCTCTACGATGGCCTCAAGGAGGAGATCGAGGAGGGCGTGCGCATCCTGCTCGAGCGCGGCTGGACGCCCTACGACGTGCTGACGAAGGCGCTGGTCGCGGGCATGACCATCGTCGGCAACGACTTCCGCGACGGGATCCTCTTCGTTCCCGAGGTGCTTCTGGCCGCCAACGCGATGAAGGCGGGCATGGCGATCCTCAAGCCGCTCCTCGCCGAGACGGGCGCCCCTCGCATGGGCAAGATGGTGATCGGCACCGTCAAGGGCGACATCCACGACATCGGCAAGAACCTCGTCGGCATGATGATGGAAGGCGCGGGCTTCGAGGTCATCGACCTCGGGATCAACAACGCGGTCGAGAAATACCTCGACGCGATCGACCGCGAACAGCCCGACATCCTCGGCATGTCGGCGCTGCTCACGACGACGATGCCCTACATGAAGGTCGTGATCGACACGATGAAGGAAAAGGGCATGCGCGAGGATTACATCGTGCTCGTGGGCGGCGCGCCGCTGAACGAAGAGTTCGGCCGCGCCATCGGGGCGGATGCCTATTGCCGTGACGCCGCGGTGGCGGTCGAGACCGCCAAGCAGTTCATGGCGCGCAAGCACAACCGCATGCAGGCCTGACGCCAGTCAACCCGCAAGACGGCGCAGAGCGTGCGCGCGCAACCCCTCGCACTGCGCGACGATCCGACCATAGAGGCCACCGTTGAGGTCTGACGCCGGATCGTCGACCCACCCCTCGGACCCCGTGAGCCCGAAGGGATAGAGCAGTAGCGACGTCAGATCGCGCGGCAACCCCTCGGCCTCGACCCGGTCGAGCGCCTCGCCCAGATCCGGCTCGCGATATTTCTCGTGCAGCGTTGGCAGCGACATCTCGGCCGAGTAGAGCCGCACGCCCGGCCGCGATGCGCGCCATGGGCTGGTGCCCGTGGCCTCGCTGATCCAGCCCGCCTCGTCGCGTTCCTCGGCCAGAACGGGACGCCGCCGAGACGTTCCGATGATCGGTGCGGGCACTCTGCCCCCGGCCACCTTACGCAAGAGATCGAAGAACGGCTCGGCGTAGGCGAAGTTCAGATAGGCGTCGTTCAGATAAAGCTCGTCACCGATCCGCACGAGGGTGGTGGCGTGCTTGAAGCCATCGGGGAGGCCGAAAGACAGGACATGCGCATCGAATCCGCGCTCGATGTAGGCCTTGAACAGCACAAAGGCCGCGCCCGCACACCATACGCCACCCCTGTCTTGCGAGAACAGTTCGAGCATGTCGTCAAGACTCGCCTCCCAATCCAACTCCACCAGATGATCGCGCGTGTTCGACACCGTCACCTTTTCGAATATCTCCTCGCGGATGGCGCTACAGCTCTGGAAGTGATCCTGCATTCTCTTTCTACCCGTTGAAATCTCTTGGAATCGCGGGTTGCCACAGCGGTTGCATACCAGACTGGACCGCCCCCCACCACCAACTGCCGTCCGGTGGCGACGCCGCTCGTCTTATCGGTACTTTCGCGTCGACCGTGCGTGAGGGGCGTCACCGACGGGCGCACTTGGGGCGTGGCACAAGGGTGGGGTCGTGGTGGGGGGGCAGCCCCGGCAGGCCGGCCCGCCGGTCTGTGGCGCGGGTGGCGCGTCCTGACCTGCCACGGCACCCCTTTAGCCCCTGATGAGGTTCCGCCATGCCCCGCATTTCCGCCCTTGCCCTGCTCGCCGTGCTCGCGGGGCCCGCCCTTGCCGCAGAACCAGGCCCCGAGTTCGATCGCGGGCGCGATGAATACATGGCCGCCTGCGCCTCGTGCCATGGCGAGAAGGCCGACGGCAACGGCCCGATTGCGACCATGTTCCGCGAACCGGTGCCGCGCCTCACAGATCTTTCGGCGCGCAACGACGGGCGCTTTCCGTTTCTAGAGGTCATGCAGGTGATCGACGGGCGGGCGGTCGTGCGCGGGCATGGCAACCCGATGCCGATCTTCGGCCGGCGCTACACGGTCGAGATCGGTGAGCACGCGGGCCTCTTCGGTTCCGAGATCCTCGTGCGCAGCCGCATTCTCGAGCTTGTCTCATATCTGCAGGCGATCCAGGAACCCGCGGGCAACTGATCCGCCGCAGGCGCGATGCCACCCGGATTTCCGGCATCGCGCCCATGCGGCCCCGCTCAGAGCAGGGCCGCGTCGGTCGCAAAGGGGCCTTTCTCGCCCTCGCGGATGCGAAAGCGCAGCCGCGATCCGCGTGCCAGATCGGCCCAGTGGCCGCTCACGAGGCTGTCGGCCTGGACATAGACCTCGGCGCCCGTGTCGGCGCGCACCATCCCCCAGCCAAGTTCGGGTTCGATCTCGACCAGCGTGCCATGCACGACGTCGGGGTGCTGCCGCATATCCTGCGCGCGGCGCTGGCGCTGCGCGAAGGCCTTGAGTTGGCGCTCGAGGCTCGAGAACGCCGCATCGACGGCAAGGGTGGCGTTCTTTGCGAGGTCGGAATGGCGCACTGAAGCCGTGGTGTCGAGATCCGGCCCCGGCAGGTCGAGGTGCAGATGCACCACGATCTCCTCGCCCGAGCGCTGATGCTGCGTGCGCGGCGCCTCGATCGTGGCACGCAGTCGCAAGATCCCGGGATGAAAGCGCGCGAGCGCCCGCGCGCGCGTCGCGGCAAGCTCGGCAAGCGCGGGCGAGGGGTCGATGTTCCGCCAGCTCAGGATCATGTCGATCTCGGGCGGGGTCTTGGGATCCTTGGCCATCTCTGCTCCGTCGGCTGTGGGGTGGGGGTCGGGTGGCCATGGTGCACCGGCAGCGGCGCGCGCGGTGTGATGGCGACCACGGGGCGGGGCAGGGCGCGTCCGGCGCATGACCGCGGTCAATGCGGGCGGCGGCGCGGAGCGGCAGGGTCAGCCGCATCATCGCAACGGAGTTCGACATGGCACCCACCGGAATCACGACCCTCGACCATGCGCCGCAGGTGGCGGCAGAGTGGCTCAACGATCTAGGGGCCGCGCTCGGCTGGGCAGAACGGGGACGGGTCTGGATGCTCCTGCGCGAGACCCTGCACGCGCTGCGCGACTTCCTCACGGTCGATGAGGCCGCCGATCTGGCCGCGCAACTGCCGGTGCTGATCCGCGGGGTCTATTACGAGGGCTGGGATCCGTCGGGGACACCCGCCCGGCCCCGCGGCAAGGCCGAATTCGTGGGGCGCATCGCCGCGCACTTCACGGCCGAGCCGCTCGAGGATGCCGAGGGCGCGATCGCGGCGGTCTTCGACCTGCTGCGCCGGCGGCTGTCCGAGGGCGAAGTTCACCAGGTCGCCAAGGCGCTGCGCCAGCCGTTGCGCGATCTGTGGTTCTGACGGCGACGCGACGACGCGGGGGGGGGTGATGCCCCCCGCCCGCTGCCCGATCAGCGCGCGAAGCCCGGTGCCTTGTCCGCCATCGCCCGCACTAGCGCTGCTGGCAGGTCGGGTTCGGGCAGGTTCAGCAGGTTCAGCGCCTCTTCGTGGACGACGCGCGCGCCGATCGACTCGGGCAAGACATCGCGCAGAAGGCCGAGCATCTCGGGGTCGGCGAGAATCACGAGGCGACCGATGCCCCCGTCTTGCGCGATCTCTTCGAGGCGCGCGGCGACGGTCCGGGCGAAGGCACGCTCGGAGTCGCGTTCGGGGTCGCTGCCATAGACCATCGCCGAGCGCTGCCCCCGGCTGCCCGAGGAAAAGCTCCGCCCCGGCCGGTCGGCCATCAGCGCCCGCAGCGGCAACACAGGGTGGGCGAGCCGCTCATCCCCGCCGTGGGCGTGGCCGTCGCGATCGACATCGCGCAGGATCCGTGCCGCGCCGGCATTGAGCAACAGAATGCATGTCGGGCCCGCCATCTCAGGACAACCGGTTGATGTGGGCGGCCGGGATGAAGTCCGAATCGGTCAGCCGGTTCAGGCTGATGCCGGTAATCGGCTCACCCGCGATGCGGTCGAGCGCCTCGCGGTCGACGACCTCGACCCGGCGCGGCGCGTCGATGCGCAGCACCTCGCGGTCGGCAAGCTGGCGGAAGGCGCGGCAGACGCTCTCGCGCGTCGTCCCGAGATAGAGCGCGATGTCCTGGCGCGAGATGGGAAGCTTGAGCATGTCGCGCCCATCTGCGGCCGGCTGGGCCGTCGAGGCGAGAAGCCGCACATAGGTCGCGAGCCGCTCGAGCACCGTCTTGCGCTGGAGGTCGAGAAACCACGTCCGCGCGACGTCGAGATCGCTCAGCGCCTTTTCGAAGAACCGCTGCTGGATCGCGGGGTGGGCGGCGAGGAGCCGCTCGAACTCGGCACGATTGGCGCAGCGCAGCCGCGACAGGCGGGCTGCCTCGACGGTAAAGCCCGAGGGCATGAAGAGGCGCCCGAAGAACCCGCCCGGATAGACGAAATTCACAGCCTTTTCAGTGCCATCGGCAAAGGTCTTGACAGTGCGTAGCACGCCCGAGAGGACAAAGCCCACGGTCTGCTCGTCGGAATTCTCCGAGATCACGACCTGATTGGGCGTCACGATCCGGTCGACCGAAATCTGGCGCAGATCGCGCAGAAAGGCGGTCTCGACGGGGTGGGCGGTTGCGCGTGGAGCCGGCATGGGGCGGTTGGCCGCCGTCCGGGCGGTTGTCTGTATCTGCGGTTGCATCGTGGAATCCTCGGTCTTCGATGGGGGCGGGTCGGTCCCGTCTGGGTCAGGTTTTCCCCCTTGGCCCCCGCGTTTCCAGAATCGGAAACTACGCGCCGCTGGCTGCGGTCCCTACGAGTGCGGTGGGGCCCCCGGGGCACTGCCGCTGCGGAATGCCGCGGCCGCTTCGCCCGCTTCCGTATCCGTAGCAGGCGCAAGCACGCGCCAGACCAGATCGGTCAGGCTGCGCGCCCCGTATGCGCGCATGATGGCGGAGCGGTGGCTCTCGACTGTGCGCTGGCTGATCCCGAGCCGATGCGCGATCACCTTGCTCGGGTGGCCCTCGAGCACGGCCTCGAGGACAGCCCGCTGCCGATCGGTCAGCGGCAGGTCGGATCGCAGCCGCGCCGCGACGGGCCGCTCGGCCCCGCCGTCAAGCCTGCGGCCGTCGCGCGGGGCAAAGCCCGCACCGTCCCTGCCGGCGGATTGCCGGTCTGCCGCGCATTTTTCGGCGATGCACCCGCGGACCCGGGCAACGATTTCGGCTGCCGTCGCGGGCTTCACGATCACGTCGCACGCACCCGCCCGGATCGCAGCGACGACTCCCTCGATCCGGGTCTGGCCTGTCAGCAGAAGGACGGGCACGGTATTCTCGCCCTCGGTGAGGATGCCGAGCGCCTCCGCCCCGTCGTGGTCGGCGCTCATGCAATCGATCACCACCGCATCGCAGGCCGCGCGGTCCGGATCGGCAAGGAAGGATTCTCCCCCGTCATGGCCGACCACCCCGCAGCCCGCCGCCGCGAGGTCGGCGCCGAGCAGGGTGCGAAAGGCCGCATCCTCGGCGATGATCGCGATGACGGGCGCTGCGGTGATCCGCAGCGAATCGGCCTCGGGCGGGTCCGCGGTGGCGAGCGTCCGCGCGGCGCCCGCCGATGCCTCGGCGAGGGGCGGATCGTCATCATCGTGCAAGATCTCCTGCACGAGGGCTGCGATGGTGCGGGCCGGTGCGGGCCGCGTCAGCGTCACTACCTTGCGCCCTGCCGCGAGGGGGGCGACCCCTTCGGCCGCGCCCGGCCGGCCGATCAGGACAGGCACGCCCTGCCCTGTCGCGCGCGGGCGCAACCCGTCGAGAAAGGCCGCCAGCGTCGTCGCCGCATCGGGCGGCAGGGCCGACATCACCAGATCGACTGGGCCGACATCCGTGCGCATCAGCCGGCGTGCAGATTCGAGGCCATCGGCCCCGATCGCCTCGCATCCCTGCGTGCGCAGGAGCTTCTTGAACCCCTTGCGCAACGGGGCATCGGGCTCGATCACCAGCACCCGAGCCCCGACGATGCGTGCCGCCGCGCTTTGCGCGGAGGGCGTGGCTCCGGCCTCAGCCGCGGCCATCCCGGCCGTCGCGTCCACCGCGGGGGATTCGTCCAGCGCCGCGGCATCGGCGCGCGGGGCCTCGATCCAGCGCATCGACCCGTCGGGATCGACGTGCGCCGCAAGCCCCAGCGATGCGCCAAGCCGGCGCACGATCCATGCCGCGCTCTGGCCACCGCCGCCCTGTGCCACGGCAGCCGGATCGGCACCCGCATCCGCCTGTGCCGCGACAACGATGCGCACCCGCGCGCCCTGCGGGCGGCAGCCGACCACGATCCGCCCGCCCGGATGCAATTCGAGCGCACCCTGCACCAGATGGCGCAGCAGATGGCCAAGCAGCACCGGGTCGCCGACGATCCGCGCGCGCGTCGGCATGAGGCGGAGCGCGATGCCGCGCAACTCTGCCTGCCCCCTGAGTTCTGCGCAGACCGCCCCCAGCACCGCCTGCGCCGATACCGCCACAGGGTCGGGCCTGAGCACCCCGGCATCAATGCGCTGCACCGCGAGGATCGACTCGACCGAGCGGGCGAGCATCCCGAGCACCTCCTCGGCGCCATCGCGCAGCCGCGCACGATCCGCGGCGGCGCTCTCGCCCACCATGAGGTCGAGCGAGATCAGCGCGGTCTGGATCGCCACGGCAAGGTCGTTGCCGAACAGGCCGAAGACGCGCCGCACCTCGGTTTCGGCCTCGCGGGCGCGCCGCTCGGCAAGTGCCAGCGCCCCAGCCACGCGGCGCCGTTCGGACACGTCGCGATGCGTCAGGATCAGGCCGGCGCAGCTTCCGTCGGGCTCGACCAGCGGATCGATCCGGCGCGAGAACCAATGCCCCGACACCGCGCGCACGTCGCGCGCCACCGGCAGCCCCGAGCGGCGCGCCTCGTCGAGGTCCTCGGCCAGCTTGGGATCGACGATGCGGCCCGCGAAATGGGCGAGCGGCCGCCCGATGTCGCGCGCCATCAGATCGAAGTGTTGCGTCGCCGCCGGGGTGAACATGCTGATCGTGCAATCGGGGCCGAGCATGACGAGCGACTGGTCGAGACCGCGCAGGATGCGGCGCAGATCGGTCGCGGTTCCGGGCATTTCCGCGTCGTGGCTGCGCGCTTCGGGGTGGGCGACACGGCCAGGCTGGCAGCGCCCGAGCGAGGCCAGGAGCGCCGCCACCGCCTGCCGCGCACCCTCGGGGCCGCCTGTCACCCGCGCCACGATCCCGCCCCGCCGGTCGAGCCGCTCGGTGGCCTCATCCCAGGCGACTCCGCCCAGCACGAAGGCCCCGGCGCAGGGGCCGAACTGCTCTGCAAGCGACTCGAGCAGCTCATTGGCCTGCCGGGCCGCCCCTGTCGTGGTGCCCGGGCCGATCTCGTTTCTCGTGATTCGCGCGCCGGTGGCTGTCGATGCCAGATAGACCGTCCGCGGCCTGAGCGGCACGGGGCCCGCCCCGGGCTGCGACCAGTCGAGCGGGACGACCGCGAAGTCCGATCGCCGCCAGCGCACCCCCGCCGTGATCAGGTCGCGCAGCGTCGGGTCGTCGGCGAGCACAATGAAGGATACCCCGCGCGAGCGCGGGCAGAGGTCAAGCAGCATCAGGAAGGGTTCCAGCCGCGCGGCCGGATCGGGCTGAAGGTCTGCGACAAGCACGGCGATGACCGCAGAGGGGTCCACGGCGGGGGCCTGTGCTCCGGCATCGGTCATGGCATCACCGTAATGGGAAGAAACAATGTAGGCCGGCTATAAGAAAATTTTTTGTAACGCAAGGCGAATGGTAAACGTATGATTGAAATTTATATCATAAGACTAAATTATGCTCTTAAGAGAACTCGTCGTCATCAGCTCAGCTCTCGGACAACTAATTGAAAATGCTCGATTGTCCGTGAAATCCCCTGTGTCAGCCCGGTTGCGGGCCGCCAGCCCAGCCTGTCGCGGGCGCGCGACAGGTCGGGCACGCGGTCGCCGTCGGTGGGCGCGCCCGTATAGACGACTTCGCCCGAGGCCCCCGTCCGGTCGATCACGAGTGCCGCAAGCTGTGCGATGCTGAGCGCGCGCTCGCCCCCGAGGTTGACGGGCTCCGACAGCCCGTCGGGCGCGGCCATCAGCGTCATCAGCCCCTCGACCAGATCGCCCACATAGCAAAAACTGCGCCGCTGCTGCCCGTTGCCGTGGATGGTCAGCGGCACGCCGAGCAGCGCCTGCATCACGAAGGTCGGCACCACCCGACCATCACCCGGCCCCATGCCCGGGCCGTAGGTGTTGAAGATCCGCGCGATCCGGGTGCGCACGCCACGTTCGCGCCGCATCTCCTGAAAGAGCGTCTCGGCCGCGCGCTTGCCTTCGTCGTGATAGGCCTCGGGGCCGAGCGGATCCGACAGCCCCGGCAAGATCTCGGGCACCGGCGTGGCGGGGGCCTCGCCATAGATCGCACCGCTCGAGGCCTGAAGGATCTTCGCCCCCGTCCGACCTGCCAGATCGAGCAGGTTGGCCGCCCCGACGATCGAGGTCGCGAAGGTGTGCAGCGGATCCGCCGCGCGCTGCCGCCCCGATCCCGGGCAGGCGAGGTTATAGATCTCGTCCACCGGTTCGCCCGGATCGATGGGGTCGATCACGTCGTGGCGGATGAAGAGGAAATCCGGATGGTTCATGAGGTCGGCGATCGCCTCGCGCCGCCCTGTCTCCAGATTGTCGAGGCAGATCACCCGCGCCCCGCGCGAAATCAGCCGGCGGCACAGATGCGCCCCGATGAACCCCGCCCCCCCAGCAACCAGAACGGTCGGAGCACGAGGGAACGGTGCAGCCTGCGCGCGAGGGGTGGCATCCGCCGGCAGAGGGGCGTGCGCCTCTGCGGCCCCCCGCCCCGCCATCTGGCCACGATTGCCTGCCGGGCCGGTCATCTGCCCGGTCCGGCAGCGCCGATGCTGCCGATCAGGCCATCGCGGACCGTCGGCAGCACGAGGGGGCCAAGCGGTGCGAGCGTGCTCAGATCGAAGGCGATCTGAGCCGCCACGGGGGGTTGCGGCGCCGGCGCCGGCGGGGCGGGTGGCGCATCCGGCTGGGCCGCGGCCCCGGGAGCGATTTGCGGCACCCAGACGTTGCGGCCTGCCTGGCCGAGTTGCGGCGCATTTACCCGCGCATCGAGCGCACGCGCCGTCGGCGCAGCACCAAGGCTTGCGAGAACGACGGCGCACAGGACGATTCGACCTCTCATGGGGACCTCCGGCTGGAATATCCCCCGCATACCCCGCGCCCGCGCATCCGGGACTGGCGGCCGTCACACCCTCTGCGGGTTCGTCCGCCCACCTCCCGAGGATTGACTAGCAAGACCACCCGAGATCGCCGCTCGGTTCCCCCAATCCCTCCAATATCGGGCGGGCCGACCCCCCGAATAGGTTCAACAGGCCTCGAAGGAGGCGGGCGCACGGACGTGCGTCCCGTTCATCACCAAGGAGAAACCAATGGTTCGACTTCTTTCCACCGCGAGCGCGCTCGCAGTCCTCGCCGCTTCGGCAGCCGTCGCCAACCCGACCGCCACGTCGGGTGTCGGATCGAGCTCGCTCAGCGGCCCGAACGAAGCCAGCACGGCCATCATCGGGGAATCGGCGCTTGCCGAAGTCACGAACGGGGCGCCTCCGGGCTTCTTCCGCCGCCTCGCGATCGCCGAAGTGGGCAACAGCGTGATCGCCTCGACAACGGGCGACGACGTGGGCCTTGGCAACTTCGCGACCGAGACGGTTGCCATCAACTCGCCCGCCAATACCAACGCCCAGTTCCAGTATGGCATGAACAACAATGCCATCAACCTGCAGTCGGGCTCGTTCCAGCAGTCGGCGACGCTGCAGATCGGCGATGACAACGCGGCCCTCATCAGCCAGACCTTCGTCGGCAACGAAGGCGCGATCGCGCAAGTGGGCGACGACAACAACGGCGCCATCGTGCAGGACGGCGAGGACAACGGCGCCGCCATCGCGATGCTCGGGGATGGGAACACCTCGTTCGGTCTTCAGGAGGGCGGTGACACCGACACCTATCCGGGCGGCAACTTCCTTGCCCACGGCCAGTTCGGCAACGCCAACAGCGCCGTCACCTTCCAGGATGGCGAGGCCAACACGGCGGCCTCGCTGCAGCTCGGAAACGGGAACGCCTCGTTCATCTCGCAGGGTGGCGGCCTGACGGTGTCGCTCGGCGCGCTGAACGGCTCGACCTTCGGCGGCACGGTGCCTGCAGGCATCATCGTCAGCGGGTCGGCGATCGGCGGTCTTGGCGCCACCGCGAACGCGGCCGCGAGCCTTCAGCTGGGCAACGGCCACAAGAGCGCGATCCTGCAGACCGGCACGGGCAACCAGGCCATCAACTACCAGACGCCCTGACGACGGGCACGGCGGGGGGCGGCGCAAGCCGCCCCCTCAGCCTTCGGCGCGCCCGGGTGATCGGGGTCACGGCGGATCGGTGCGCGGCAGTCTATGCACGGATCATCGCTCGAAGGTGTCCCGATGCTTGCCTTTCATGGCTCCGCCCTTGCTACTCTTGCCGCACTCGCCCATGCCGGGCCGATGCTGGATCGGTGCAGTTTCGCCACCGCGCATCAAGATGGCACGATCGCCCTTCACGCTCTCGTTCACGGGCCTGGCGCGACAGCCGGCAGCTATTCCCTTTCGGTTGAGGTCCTCGGACCCGGTGGGCGCTCGATCGTTTCGCAGGGCGGGGATTTCCGCATACCTGCCGGCTCCGATAGCGCCCTCGTCAGCGTGATGCACACCAGTTCCGGGGCGGGCGCCCATCTTGTCGCGCGTCTCATCGCAACCGCGGGCGGGCGCGACGTCGTCTGCGCCATCGACCTGCCGCAGGAGTGAACGATCATGTCCTTGCAGACTGCCACCCGCCCCGTCCCGACATGTCGCCGCGCGCTCGGGGCGCTTGCGCTGGCCGCCGCGCTGACACCTCTGCCGCTCGCTGCGGGTGATATCGAGCTGCCCGTCGACGCGGTGTCGATCTTCCATCTCGCGACGCAGCCGCGCGTCCTGCCCGAGCAGATCCCGATGCCCTCGCGGGTCGGGGCACGGCCCCGGCCCGCGAGCAACTCTGCCATCTTGCAGGCGGGAACCGGGAACCGCGCCTACAGCGGCGCGATGGCGAGCCCTGGCGCCGTCCTTGGCACCTTCCAGACCGGTGAGGCCAACACCGCCCAGGCCGCCATCCTCGAATCGCCGGGCAGCGCGATCGCCCAGACGCAGATCGGCGACGGGAACATCTCGGTCGTCGGCATCATCGGCGGGCGCGAGAACACCATCGCCACCGGACAGATCGGCAACGCGCTCGGGGTTGCGATCGGGCTGGTCGATTCGATCCGCACCCAGATCACCTATGGCCAGACCGGGCAGGGCTATTCGGGCGGGATCGTCATCCTGAACGCTCCGGCCGGAACCGTCATCACCCTCAACTGAACAGCAAAGAAAGGATCCGAAGATGGAGTTGCGCCACATGGTTCGTGCGGGTCTGGCTGCTGCGGTCGTGGCGGGGGTGCTTGCGCCCGCCGCGGCATCGGAACTGATCTATCGGCCGCTCAATCCCTCGTTCGGCGGCAACCCGAACCTCTCGGCGCATCTGATCGGCCTGGCGCAGATCCAGAACAAGCACGCCCAGTCGAATGGCGGTGGGGGCGGTGCGGGCATTCCGCAGATCACCTTTCCGCCGATCATGATCGACCTCGGCGGCACCCTCCCGGTCGAGGAGGACAGCGCGCCGGCGCCTGCCGGCAGCATGGCCGTGATGAACTGAACCCCGTCCGAACCTGCGTCCGAACGCGCGTTCCATCCCCGTCGCGCCGCCGCCTCCGTCGCGTCGTGCTGCGGCGTGACCGTCTTGATTGCCACAACCCCGAGGATGCCATGACCCTGCCGGAACCGGGCCGACCGGCCCTTGCCCTGTGCCTGCTTGCCGCCCTCTCGGCTTGCAGCACCCCCCAGACAGCCTTCGAAGCCGCGATCGAGCCACCGTCGGCCGAGACGATGACCCGTGCGGGCAGCGCCCTTAACTCGCTGCCGCCGCCGCGGCGCAAGGTTGATGTCGCGGTTTATGCCTTTCCCGATCAGACCGGCGCGCAAAAGCCCAACGATTTCGTTGCGGAATTCTCCAAGGCGGTGACGCAGGGCGCCGATGCGATCCTCATCGACGTGCTGAAATCGACGTCAGCCTCCCGTTGGTTCACGGTCCTCGAGCGGGGGGGCCTCAGCAATCTCGTGACCGAGCGTAACCTGATCGAGGCAATGCACCGCAGCTACAACGGTCAGGCGACCTCGCCGCTGCCGCCGATGCGCTTTGCCGGTGTCCTGCTCGAAGGCGGAATCGTCGGCTTCGACAGCAACGTCGAGACGGGGGGCAGGGGGGCAGCGCTGCTTGGGATCGGGGCCTCGACCCAGTTCCGGCGCGACAAGGTCACCGTCTCGCTCCGCGCCGTCAGCGTCAACACCGGCGAGGTGCTTGCCTCCGTCATGGCAACCAAGACCGTCTATTCGGTTCTGGGGCAGGGGTCTGTCTTTCGCTATGTCGCGACCGACGAGATCCTCGAGCTCGAGGCGGGCGTGTCGCGCAACGAGCCCGTCGGCCTTGCCGTGCGCCAGGCCATCGAGCTTGCGGTCTATCGCCTGATCGTCGAGGGGGCGGAAGCGGGGCTTTGGTCTTTTGCGGATCAGGCGCGCCAGGCCGAGGTCATCCGCCGCTACCGCGACGCGGGACGCGGCGTGCCCGATCCGGCAGCCGCTCCCCACGCAGCCCCGCCTGCGACACCTGCGCCCGCAGCGCCTGGTCCGCAAGCCGGCGCTGTCCGAGCCACCGCGGAGCAGCGCCATGCCGGCTGATCTCATTCCACCGCTGCGCTGCGCCGCGACCCTTGTCGCGGCGGTCTGCGCCCTCGGCCTCGGGCAGGCCCAGACTGCGGCCCAGACTGCGGTCCAGACTGCGGTCCCCGTCCCGGCCGAGCGCCGCCCCTCGGGCGACTGGATGATCGAATGCTTCGACGATCCGCAACTCGAGGCGCCCTGCCAGATCTATCAGCGCGTCACCTACCGCCCGGCGGGCAGCGTGGCAGAGCCTGTCGTCGTCCTCATCGCCGCGCTGGCCTATCGCGGAGGGCTCCTGCACCTCGAGATCGCGCTGCCGCTCGGCTTTGATCTCGGGCAGGGCGCCCTTCTGGGGATCGGCGAGCAGTCCTTTGACCTGCCGGTGTCGCGCTGTACCGTGCGCGGCTGCATCGTCGAAGGGCAACTCGGCGATGCGCTGGCCCGCAGTCTCGAGGCCGAGACGCGCGTTGGCGTGACGGTGAACGTGCCCGGGATCGGGCCCTTCCTCATGCCCATCTCCATGACAGGATATCGCGAGGCGCTCGCGTCCATCCGCCCCGCCCCGCCGGCGGGGGGATAGGCCGCGCGGCCCGGAGTGCTGGAACATCCCATGTCCCCCTCTGCCGTGACAAGTCACCGCTGGCTGGTGTTCACCTCGAACACGCTCGAGCGCACGACGCTCGCGCGCCTGCTTGGTGCAATCGGGCTTGATGTTGTCTTTGCTGGCGGGCTCGATGCGCGCGCCATCTCGACTGCGCGCCGGCACGCCGAGGAGGCAGGAATCGTTATCGGCCTCGGCCAGCGCGATCTGGCCGACGGACGGGCGCGGGCGGTCTTCGAGGCCTTTCCCGAGGCGCCCGTCATCCTCTTCTTCCGCGACCACGCCGGCGTGCCCGACGGGTTCGACCTGCCGCCCAACGTCATCGGCACGCTCGGAGCGGATGCGACCGAGGATGTCGCGGCGCACGCGCTGTCGCTGATCCGGCTGGGCTATGGGGTGCTCGCGCAAGACGGGTTTGCGCTGCGCGCCCGGCCGGGCGGGGCGGCTGTGGCGCGCCTCGCGCCGGGCGTCCTGACGCGGCGCGAGCGCGAGGTGGCCGCCTTCATCTGCGAGGGGGCATCGAACAAGGAAATTGCCCGGCGGCTCGGCCTGTCGTCCAACACGGTCAACGCCCATGTCAGCGCGATCCTGCGCAAGCTCGGGGCGAGGAACCGCATCGAGGTTGCCATTCGGCTGTCCGACGGGGCGGCGCAGGCCGCCGCCCATCATCCTCAGATCTGAGCGGGTGGGTGCCTCAGCGGGCCGTCTGCAGGCGCCGGGCCGAGGCGCCGTCGGCGCCGATCCTGGGCGGGGTGCAGACGAGATAGCGGTTGCGCCGACTGCCAGGGGCGAAGCGGATGAAGCCGCGCCGGCGCAGCGCGTTCAGCGCCCGGTAGAATGTCGCCGGCGCCATCGCGCGCACGATCTCGCGCTGGCGCAGATCGTTCGACAGGAAGGTGCGGCCCCCTTCGGCCTCTGCCTCGCCCATGGCCCAGATCGCATAGAGCACGTCGCGCTCATGCTCGCCCAGGGCCGCGAGGCCGCTGTCGGTTTCAAGTTCCCACACGATCTGGCGCAGGCGCGCGATCGACTCGAGCGTTGCAGGCACCGGTGCGCCGGCGGCTCTGGCGAGCGGGGGTGGCGGGGTGACAAGCGGGGTGGCGGTGACGTCCTGGCGCATCTTGGAACCTTTCGGGTAGGAATGATCGCAAGCCTTGGCGCCTGGGCCGGGGCAGGGCGGTGATGGGCATCACCCGGCCCACGACGGAAGGGCGGGACCCTGCGCCTGCCACGCCGACCCGGGTGATCTGGGTCACGGCCGACCGGCGCGATCGCCGCCAGAAGGGCTCGACGCGGAACTTCCGCCCATCTCAGGAGAATCCCATGCCCCCAGACCCCCAGCCCTCGGCATCATCGCAACCGGCCCCCGCAGCCGTCGCGCCGGGACCGGCGCCCGCGACGGCCTCCGACTGGCCTGCCACAGACTGGCAGGGTGCCTTTGACGAGATGCGCGCCGACATCGACAGGCTCTTTGCCGCCATGGATGCGAGCGACCCCTTCGCGATGCTCTGGCCGATGCGGCGCCCCCTCGCGGCCTGGCCGCAGCGCATGATGCCCGCGCCCGAGGTTCCCGTCTGCGAGCTGAGAGAGACCGAGACCGGTTTCGAGCTGAGTGCCGAGGTCCCTGGATATCGGCCAGAGGATCTCGACCTGCGCATGGCGGACGGCGCCCTCTTGCTGCGCGGCGAGCGGGGCGAGGAGCGCGCGGGCGAGAATGGGGGCCGCCGCTGGAGCGAGCGCAGCCGCGGCAGTTTTCGCCGCGTCATCCGTCTGCCCGCGACGGCGGATGCCTCGGCCGCCAGCGCCGAGGTCCGCGACGGAGTCCTGCGTGTCGCGATCCCGCGCCGTGCCGAGAACGGAGCGCGCGAAACCCGAATCGAAGTCCGCGCCGGCTGAGGCGCCCCCCACCCCGAACCGGAGACCCCAATGACTGATCTCGACCTCAAGCAGATGATCCTCGATGCGCTCGACTTCGACCCGAGCGTCAATGCCGCCCACATCGGCGTCACGGTTGCCTCGGGCGTCGTAACCCTGAGCGGACATGTCCCCACCTATGCCGAAAAGACCGCAGCCGAGCAGATCGTCGCGCGCATCAAGGGCGTGCGCGGCATCGCGCAGGAAATCGAGGTGCGCCCTGCGGGCACCGCCCTGACGGCCGATGACGAGGTGGCGCGGCGCATCCTCGATGTGCTGCGCTGGAACACCTCGGTTCCGCACGAGCAGGTGCAGGTGAAGGTCGCGCAGGGCTGGGTGACGCTCTCGGGCAGCGTGCCGTGGCATTTCCACCGCGAGGCGGCCGAGCGCGCGATCCGCGGCCTAGCGGGCGTTGTGGGCATCACCAACGCGCTGCTCGTGGTGCCGCAGGTGACGCAATCGGACGTCCGCACCCGGATCGAGGAGGCGCTGAGGCGCGATGCCGAGCTTCAGGCCGGAGCGATCCGCGTCATGGTCTCGGATGGGACCGTGACGCTCGAAGGCAAGGTGCACAGCATGGCCGAGCGGCGCGTCGCCGAGCGCGCGGCATGGGCCGGCGCCGGCGTGCGTCGGGTCGATGACCGCCTCAGCATCGAATGAGATCCCCCCGCCCCGCACCCGTCCGGGTGCCGGGGCGGACCCGGGGACGGCGCGGGCTCAGTCGCTCTCGCGCCCCATGATCCCGTATTTGCGCAGCTTCACATAGAGCGACTGGCGCGACAGCCCGAGCATCTCGGCGGCCGCGACCCGATTGTTGCGCGTCAGTTCCACGGCCGTCTGGATGCACAGCATCTCGACGACGTCGGCTGTCTGCGCCACGATGTCCTTGAGCGGCGCCGATCCGACCAGTTCGACGATCTCGCGCATCCCCTCGTCGCGACCAGGAAAACCGCCGCGGCGGACGGTGTCGGCGCGGCTCACGTCGCGAATCACGAGGGCGATCGCGGGGCTCGCCCGTTCGCCGAGCCAGCTAGCCGAGATCTCGACCGCGACCTGCCCCTCGAAGTCGGTGACGAGTTTGGTTGCATAAAGCCGCATCTGCCCGGCACGGCGCGCATTCTCGAGCAACACCTTGAGGTCGATCGTGCCGCGGGCGAGGAAATCGGCCAGCGAGCGGCCCCGCACCGACCCGATACCGGCCGCATCGACCATGTTGAGGAAACCCTCATTGGCGCTGCGGATGATGCCGTCGGCTTCGATGAAGACGATGGCCTCGACTCCGGCATGAAAGAGCCGGCCGAGGCTTTCGCCGATCTCGTCAGGAACCGCCGCGGCATCGGCCGGTTCATCGAGCCGGCACAGCATGAGCTTTTCGCCCGCCGCCCGAAAGACCGTCGGGACAAGCACGAGCGGGCGCTTCGAGCGCTTGGCGATCAGGTCCACGGGGCTCGAGGCATCCGCGGCGGCAAGGGTCGTCAGCCGCTCGAGAAACTCGCCCCGCCGCGTCCCCTCGAACTCCTGCGCCACCGCCGAACCGATCAGGTCGCCCCTTGCCCCTCCAAGCTTGAGCGCGGCACCCGAGTTGAGATCGACGATCCGACCCGACGACATCGACACGAGCATCACCGCATCACGCGTGGCCTCGAGGACGACGCGATAGCGCGTCTCCATCTCGCGCTGGGTCTCGTAGTCGCGCTCGAGCGCGAGTTGGGCCGAGACGAGTTTTTGCTGCGCTTCTGCCAGCGGGCGCTGGTCGCGTCCCAGCATCAGGACCGATCCGTCGGTCCCGAGCAGGTGCAGGCTGTAGCGGATGGGAAAATCCCACGCGCCATTGTCGACATGAGTGATCTCGATCGCGGCCACGGGCCGCTCGGCGTTGGCGGCGCGGATCTCGGCCAGCCGCCCGACCAGCTTGCCAAAGCTCGTGGCGTCGAGGATGTCGCGCAGCGCCGACCCTTCCCAGCTGTGGATCTGGCCGAAACTGCGATGATGGCGGTTCACCAGGACCGACAGCACCTTGTCGTCCGGTGACACGAGGATCGCGATATCGGCTGCGGTCGAGACGATCTCGGCCAGCAGGTCGGGCGAGATGAGCGGGATCGAGCCGCCCTTGAACAAGGTTGAACCGTTGGTCTTCACGCCTTTGCCCGCTCGTTCCCGTCATGCCGGCGCGCCATCGCGCCCGTGTTCTGCCCGTCAGGCCCTCTGACGCAGGCCAAGCCCGTCCACATCCAGACCGCTGAAGCGCAGCGCCTCTTCAAGGTCACAGGTGGCAAGATCGGCCTCGATCCGCGCGCCCACATCCGCCCCCGCCGCCACCAGTGCTCCTCCGACGATCACGGGCGGCGCCCTCATGCGCCCTGCCTGCGTGCCCTGCCGGACCAATTTGACCACTTTGCTGGCCAGATCAAGGTTTTCGCTGGCCGAAACTGACAGCATCACCGCATCGAAGTTGCGGTTTGCCAGCAGATCGCGCAGCAGATTCGTGCCCGGCATGATGCGCAGGCAGACCGATACGCCCATCCGCCGCATCCGGTTCGAGATCACGAGAGCCCCGAGCGTGTGCTGCTCGTCGCTCGGCACGATCACCAGAACCGATCCCGCCCCCGCTTGCGGCGCGATGTCCTGCGCTGTGCGCATTTCGATGTCGCGAAGCATGCCTTGCAGGCGCATCGATCCGATCGTGACGTCGACGAAGCTGATCTGGTCGCGGTCCCATGCCGCGCCGAGGCTGCGCGCCGCCTCCGGCAGGATGTCGTCGATAAGCGATTCGGCCGGGATGCGCTGCCGGCGCATCTCCTCGAGCAGGCGCGCCGCCGCCATGGGATCGTCGGACACGAGCGCCTCGATCAGACGCGCGAGCACCGCGCGCCGCATCTCGGCAACATCCACCTGCTTGCGCGCCGCCAGCATGGAAATGACATGGCTGGCAAGCTGCAGCACGGGTTCGGCCCCTGCCGTGCTGCCCGGCGGGTTTCCGCTGCGAAGTCCGAGGTCCCGAAGACGCCCGTTCATCCGATCCCACCGCACCGCGACCCGTCGCGATCCCTGATGTCCAAGTCTCGCGCAACCGGCCGGAGTTGTCAAAAGGAATTGACAGCTTTCGCGCATTGCGCCGCAGTCCTCCCCCCCTTCCAACAGCCTCCACCACCCGGGTCGCAGGCCGGCCGGTGCCGCGGGGCTCGGTCGGACCTTGGTCAAAATTGCAGTTTCGGGCTTGTCCCGGGGGCAAGCCGCAGACCCCCGGCCGCCGACCGCCCCGCCCTGCAAGTCGGCCGGTGTCAACGCAAGGCGCGGCAAAGTGTCAATCAAACGAGTGTAAGATTAGGTTGACACTTTTGTTCCGGCGCGGCTAGGTTTGGGAAGGCCGCAGCAATCCCGAGACCCATGAGGGGCCAGGTCCCGAACATGTCCCTCGCATCCCGACCCCGCACTGCCCCGCGCCGCAAGCCCCTCTACTCGGCGGCCGAACGCGCCCGACGCGACTCGACCGTCTGGACGGTCGTCCAGGGCGCACTCGCGCCTTTGCAGTTTCTCGTCTTTCTCGTCTCGCTGGTGCTCGTGCTGCGCTTCGTCGCCACCGGCGAGGGCTACGGCGTCGCGACCGCCTCGGTCGTCGTCAAGACGGGCGTACTCTATGCCATCATGATCACCGGCGCGATCTGGGAGAAGGTCGTCTTCGGCCGCTACCTCTTCGCCCCCGCCTTCTTCTGGGAGGACGTCGTCTCGATGGCGGTGATCGCGCTGCACACCGCCTATCTGGCGCTTCTGGTCAGCGCCGCGGCCACGCCCGCGGCCGAGATGGGCGTCGCGCTTGCCGCCTATGGCGCCTATGTCGCGAACGCCGCGCAGTTCCTCTGGAAGCTGCGCATGGCCCGCCTCGAGGCCCCCGCGCCCGCCGCCGACGCCCCTCGGGAGGCCGCCGCATGAACGCCCCCCTCCCGCCCCCGCCCGCGCGCGGCTGCCGCGACACGCCGGTCCTGAAGGAGCGCGGCCAGCGCGAGGTATTCTGCGGCCTGACCGGCATCATCTGGCTGCACCGCAAGATGCAGGATGCCTTCTTCCTCGTGGTGGGCTCGCGCACCTGCGCGCATCTGCTGCAATCGGCGGCGGGCGTCATGATCTTCGCCGAACCGCGTTTCGGCACCGCGATCCTCGAGGAGAAGGACCTCGCGGGCCTCGCCGACGCCAATGACGAACTCGACCGCGAGGTCGCGCGCCTCCTCGCGCGCCGCCCCGACATCCGCCAGCTCTTCCTCGTCGGTTCCTGCCCCTCCGAGGTCATCAAGCTCGACCTCGCGCGCGCCGCCGAACGCCTCAGCGCCGCCCACGCCCCCCATGTGCGCGTGCTGTCCTATTCCGGCTCGGGCATCGAGACGACCTTCACCCAAGGCGAGGACGCCTGCCTCGCCGCCATGGTCCCCGCGCTGCCCGCGACCGACGCCGCGGGCCTCCTCGTCGTCGGTGCGTTGCCCGACGTGGTCGAGGACCAGATGCGCGCGCTCCTGGCCGCGATGGGGGTGGGCGCGCTCGCGACCCTGCCCGCGCGGCGCGCCGATGCCCTGCCGGCCGTCGGGCCCGGCACGCGGGTGATCCTCGCCCAGCCCTTCCTCGGCGATACGCTGGCCGCGCTCGAACGGCGCGGCGCGGTCCACCTCCCTGCCCCCTTCCCCTTCGGCGAGGAGGGCACGACCCGCTGGCTCGCGGCCATCGCCGCGGCCTTCGCCGTGCCGCCCGAGCGCTTCGCCGCCGCGACCGACGCCCCCCGCGCCCGCGCCCGCAAGGCCGTCGCCGCCGCCGCCGCCCCCCTTGCCGGCCGCTCGGTCTTCTTCTTCCCCGACAGCCAGCTCGAGGTCCCGCTCGCGCGCTTCCTCGCCCGCGAATGCGGCATGCAGCCGATCGAGGTCGGCACCCCCTACCTGCACGCCGCGATCCTCGGCCCCGACCTCGACCTCCTGCCCGAGGGCCCCGCACTCTCCGAAGGCCAGGACGTCGACCGTCAGCTCGACCGCGCCCGCGCCACCCGCCCCGACCTCACCGTCTGCGGCCTCGGGCTCGCCAACCCGCTCGAGGCCGAGGGGCTGCCCACCAAATGGGCGATCGAACTCGTCTTCTCGCCCGTGCACTTCTACGAACAGGCGGGCGACCTCGCCGCCCTCTTCGCCCGCCCGCTGCGCCGCCGCGCCGCGCTCGCTGGGCTCGGCGCCACCGTGGGGGCGGCACCATGACCCTGGCCGGCATCATCTTCTGCCGCGAAATATCCCGGGGGGGCAGGGCGCAGCCCTGCGGGGGCAGCGCCCCCTCCCGCCGCATCCGCGGGGGACGCCCATGAAGCTCGCGCTCTGGACCTACGAAGGCCCGCCCCATGTCGGCGCGATGCGCGTCGCCACCGGGATGCGGGGCCTCCACTACGTCCTCCACGCCCCCCAGGGCGATACCTACGCCGATCTCCTCTTCACCATGATCGAGCGGCGCGGCGCCCGCCCGCCCGTCACCTACACGACCTTCCAGGCCCGCGATCTGGGCTCGGACACCGCGCGCCTCTTCAAGGACGCCTGCGCCGAGGCCCACGCGCGCTTTCGCCCCGAGGCGATGATCGTCGGCGCCTCCTGCACCGCCGAACTCATCCAGGACGATCCGGGCGGCCTCGCCGAGGCGCTGGGCCTTCCCGTCCCCGTCATCGCGCTCGAGCTGCCGAGCTATCAGCGCAAGGAAAACTTCGGCGCCGACGAGACCTTCCTGCAGATCGTCCGCGCGCTGGCCCGGCCGGGCGGAGAGCCCGCCGCGCGCACGCCCCGGCCCTCGTGCAACATCCTCGGGCCGACGGGCCTCGGCTTTCGCCATCGCGACGACGTGGCCGAGATCGCGGGCCTCCTGGCCGAGATGGGGGTCGCGGTCAACGTTACCGCGCCGATGGGGGCGCGGCCCTCGGACATCGCACGGATGGGGGCGGCGTGGTTCAACGTGCTGCTCTATCCCGAGACGGGCGAATCCGCCGCGCGCTGGTGCGAGCGCGAACTGGGCCAGCCCTGGACGCGCACGGTACCGATCGGGGTGGGTGCCACGCGCGCCTTCATCGCCGAGGTGCAGAAACTCGCCCAGATCTCGGCCGAACCCGACGCCCGCCGCCTGCGCCTGCCCTGGTGGTCGTCGTCGGTCGATTCGACCTACCTCACCGGCAAGCGCGTCTTCGTCTTCGGCGATGCGACCCACGCCATGGCCGCGGCCCGCGTCGCCCGCGACGAGATCGGCTTCGAGGTGGTGGGGCTTGGCTGCTACAACCGCGAATTCGCCCGCCCCTTGCGCGCACTCGCCCGCGAGATGGGGCTCGAGGCGCTCGTCACCGACGACTATCTCGAGGTCGAGGCCGCGATCGCCGCCCTCCAGCCCGAGCTTGTCCTCGGCACGCAGATGGAGCGCCACATCGGCAAGCGCCTCGGCATCCCCTGCGCGGTGATCTCGGCGCCCGTCCACGTCCAGGACTTCCCCGCCCGCCACTCGCCCCAGATGGGGTTCGAGGGGGCGAACGTCCTCTTCGACACCTGGATCCACCCGCTGGTGATGGGGCTCGAGGAACATCTCCTCCACATGTTCCGCGAGGATTTCGAGTTCCACGACGCCGCCGGCCCTTCGCATCACGCCGCGCACGCAACGCCCGCACCGCGCGCCGCGGCGGCGGAGCCGCCGGCGGCCCGGGCGGGGTCGATCCCCGGCCCGGCCGCTCCCCCCGACTCCGATTCCGAATCCGCTTCCGACGTCGCGCCCGTTCCCGAAGCCGCCCCCCGCCCCGCCGCCGAGGTCGTCTGGCTTGCCGACGCGGAGTCCGAGTTGCGCAAGATCCCCTTCTTCGTGCGCGGCAAGGCGCGCCGCAACACCGAGATCTTCGCCCGCGACCGCGGCATCGCCCGCATCGGCGTCGATACCCTCTACGAGGCCAAGGCCCATTATGCGCGCTAGCGGCCCCATCCCCGGCGCAAGCCCCTACAGCGTGGTCGTCGTCACGCTCGATGCCCATGCCGCGGGGCCGGCCGCGCGCATCGCGCCGCGGCTCGCGCGCGATTTCCCGGGGCTGACCCTCTCGATCCATGCCGCCGCTGAATGGGCCGAAAACCCCGCGAGCCTCGCGCGCGCCCGCGCCGCCCTCGCCTCGGCCGATCTCGTGATCGCGAACCTCATCTTCATCGAGGAACACATCCGCGCCATCCTGCCCGACCTTGAGGCCGCGCGCGCCCGGGCCGACGCCTTCGTGGGCATGATCGCCGACGGCCAGATCGTCGGGCTGACGCGGATGGGCGGGCTCGACATGTCCAAGCCCGCGACCGGCATCGGCGCGCTGATGAAGAAGCTGCGCGGGTCGAAATCGGAAAACCGCACCGAATCGGGCGAGCGGCAGATGGCCATGCTGCGCCGCCTGCCCAAGATCCTGCGCTTCATTCCCGGCAAGGCGCAGGACCTGCGCGCCTGGTTCCTCTCGATGCAATACTGGCTCGGCGGGTCGGACGACAACATCGAGCAGATGGTGCGCTTCCTCATCTCGCGCTACGCCACCCGCCCGGGCTGGAAGGGCGCGGCCGCGCGCGCGCCCGTCGATTATCCCGAGGTCGGGCTCTATCACCCGCGCCTCAAGGGCCGGATCGCGACGCGCCTGGCCGATCTGCCCCGCCCGGCCGAGGTGCGCGGCACGGTTGGGCTGCTGCTCCTGCGCTCCTACATCCTCGCCTCGGACACGGCCCATTACGATGCCGTCATCGCCGGCCTCGAGGCGCAGGGGCTCGCGGTGGTGCCGGCATTCGCGGGCGGGCTCGACGGGCGGCCGGCGATCGAGGCCTATTTCAAGGCCGAGGGCGGGGTGGCGCGGATCGACGCGCTCGTCTCGCTCACGGGGTTCAGCCTGGTGGGCGGGCCCGCCTACAACGACAGCCCGGCGGCGGTGGCGGCGCTTGGCGCGCTCGATGTGCCCTATGTCGCGGCCCATCCGCTCGAATTCCAGACGCTCGGCCAATGGGCGGCGGCAGGCGGCGGGCTCGGG
>Ga0315900_10000667_pt1 | contig 58151 bp, 48 predicted proteins | sample LakEriMetagenome_FD_203521 | JGI IMG/M metagenome (GOLD analysis project Ga0315900, IMG submission 203521) | Freshwater fungal communities from buoy surface, Lake Erie, Ohio, United States - Buoy 12 MA114 | ecosystem: Environmental > Aquatic > Freshwater > Lake > Lake biofilm | place: USA: Lake... | reverse complement strand
TTTCGGCAGGATGCCTCCTCGAGAGCGTGGAGGGTGTCATGGGAAACGTGGATCCGAATCGGCTGGGGATCGTGGCGGCGGTGTTGCTCACGGCGTGGCACGGCGTGTGGATGGCCCTCGTGGCGGCGGGCGTGGCCCAGCGGGTGGCCGACTTCGTGCTCCGGCTGCACGCGATGAAGTCGGACGTGGTGGTGGAGCCCTTCGATCCCGGGGCGGCGGCCCTCTTGCTGCTGGCGACGGCGGTGCTGGGCTACGTGGGCGGTGCGGCGGCGGCGCTGCTGTGGAACTGCCTGGGGGCGGTCTGCATGCGGGGCCGGTCGGGGGCCGTGGGCCGCGCATGAGCGGGGCATTCGGCCGTGGGGAAGTCGTGTTGAAGCCTGCGGCCGGTTGTGCGATAGTGTGGAGGTCTCGGGGCGGCGGTGCCGATGGCACTGTCGTCCCGTGGCGGTTTCGGGGCGTGGCGCAGTCTGGCTAGCGCGCTTGACTGGGGGTCAAGAGGTCGCAGGTTCAAGTCCTGTCGCCCCGACTGGTTCGAAAGCCTTACCGCGTAAGCGGTACGGATACCCGCCGACGGTCGGCGGTGCCTTCGGGAATCCCAAGTTATTGGGTCAGTTTATTGGGTCTGACCCAATAAACACTTCCGGAGGTCACCTTCATGCCCCGTCGCCGCCAGGGATCGGTCCCTTCTCTCCAGCATCACAAGCCGAGCAATCGTGCTCGCGTGTGGATCAAGGGCCACACCTACTGGCTCGGCAGATGGGGCTCGCCGGAAGCCCAGCTGGCGTACAACCGGCTGATCGCCGAATACCTCGCCACCGGCCGGATCGAGAATGTTCGGCCCGATCCTGCGAGCCAGCCCGTCACCGAGGTCGTCGTCAGTCCCGCACGGCCGACTGTTGCCCGGCAGACGCCGCCCGCGGAAGAGGGCCGCACCTCCGACGCCCTCACCGTGATCGAACTCGTCTCGCTCTACCTCGAGTACTGCCAGACCTACTACCGCGACCCATCCGGCAAGCAGACGAGCACGTATGGCAACGCGCTGCAGGCGTCGCGGGCCCTGCGCCCCTTCGACGACACGCTCGCGTCGAGCTTCGGCCCGAAGCGGCTCGGCATGATCCGCGACTCCGAGGCGGCTGCCGGCCGGCCACGCGTGGGGTGCAACGCGATCCTCAAGCACGTCCGCCGTGTCTTTCAGTGGGCGGAGTCGCAGGAGCTTGTCCCGCGCGGCACCTACAACTCGCTCAAGACGGTCGAGCCACTCAAGAAGGGGCGGACTGTGGCGCCCGAATTGCCGCCGGTCAAACCGATCGATGAGGAGATTGTCGAGGCGACTCTGCCTTATCTCGCCGATGTGGTGGCAGACATGATCCGGTTCCAGCGGCTCACCGGCTCGCGGCCGGGCGAAGTGTGCGGCCTGCGGCCCGCCGACATCGACCGCAGCGGGACCACGTGGAAGTGGCAGCCACCGACTCACAAGAACAGCTGGCGCGACGGCGACCGCGTGATCATGATCGGCCCTCGGGCCCAGAAGCTCATCCAGAAGTATCTGCTACGAGACGCGGAAGCGTATTGCTTCTCGCCGAAGGAAGCCGAGCGGAGGCGGAGTGCCCTGCGACGGCTGGCGAGAAAGTCGCCGCTCACGCCATCGCAGCGGAAGCGGAAGCCGAAGCGTCACGGTCGGCGCCGGCCGCGCGACGCCTACGACACCGCGTCGTACCGCCACGCGATCACGCGGGCAGTGGGGCTGCTCAACAAGGCCCGCAAGGAGGCCGACCCGAAGGCCACGCCGATCCCCGACTGGTCGCCCAACCAGTTGCGGCACGCTGCAGCCACCGAGATCCGGAAGAAGTTCGGCCTCGAGGCAGCACAGGTCGTCCTCGGTCACTCGACCGCCGACATCACCCAGGTCTACGCGGAGCGGAATCAGGCGCTGGCCGCACAGGTGATCCGGCAGATCGGCTAGCCGCCGTGCCCGGTTGCCCTGGCCGCGATCGCTTCGTGACTCCCGTCAGTTCATCGACGCGGCGTCGGGCCGCCTCGATTTGGCTCTGACGGCGTTCGTTGTGCCGCATGACGTGTGCCGGTGGCCGAGGCGACGCGGCCGGAGGATGCGGCTGCCCATTTGGCCGACGGCGAGTGGACGCATCGATGAACTCATCGATGGCGGCGGCCGTGACGAACCGTTTGCCGCCAATGCAGATGCTGTCGAGTTTCACGCCCTTGCAGCCCTTCAGGCACCAACGCCAAAGCGTCGAGACATGCGGCTTCTGGCCGGTAATCCTGCCGAGGTAGGCGGCCGCGTCGGGCAGCGACATCGGCCTATCGTGGGCCAGATGTTCGAGTGCCCGAGGACGGCATCGATCCGGGAACGCGGCGTTCGGAAGATGTTGGGGGTTGGCCATGAATCACCGTCCTCTAGCCGTATTTATGGACGAGGCTTCTCGTCGTTTCCGCTTTCCAGCTTGGCTTTGAGCCAGGCTTCGAGGACTTCCATGGGATAGAGCGTGATGCGGTCGAGCCTGATGCACCTGATTTCACCAGTCTTGGCGAGCCGGTTCAGCGTCGACGTGCTGAGCCCGAGTGCCTTGGCCGCAGCCCTGGGACGGAGCACCAGGCGTCGAGGGCTGCCGGTGGATTTGTCATCGCGAAAGAACGGGTTTTCCTTTGGGATTCTCTCGGGAGAGCGGGGGAAACGGGGCCGAAGCGGTGACTCGCGGTCTCTCATAAATCGACTCCTTTCAGCGGTGAGACGTGTGATTCATGACGGCTCATGCGATGTCATGAATCGCTCCTTTCGATCGATGCGTCACATCGTAAGGGCGCCTGTGCGATCCTCGCTTGCGCTTTTTTTGGCACGATATCCAGCCGTTTTTCCGGTGTTTTGGCTCGGGAGAATTTCTGTGGCGGCCCCGCTGGCTGGGCCTCGGGGGCGGTCGAGTCCCATCTTGTCTCCCTCTGGTGCCATAACCTCGTTTTCGCCGTGATTGGCGAAGTTGTGGCACCACACACGATCACCAGCAACCAGGGCAGCGAGACAGGGGGCAAGGCTGGGCTGCTGAATGTGTGGTGACACAACTTCGTTTTTCCCGTGTGTGGCGAAGTTGTGGCACCACGCATGGTTTCGTCCCCATGGGGCAGGGCAGGGGATAGGCACCCAACGGAGACACGCATGTGGTGACGAAACTTCGTCTGGCTCGGGTTTTGCGAAGTTGTGGCACCGTTGCTCCGGAGCGTCACCGTGTGTCGGGGGATCGGCTGCCGAGTGGCATGGTCAATCACGCGCGGTGACACAACTTCGTTTCGCCCGCGTTTGGCGACGTTATGGCACCAGGCCCTTCCGTTGCTGGCCGACTTCGAGGAGCTGAGCCACGTCCCGAAACCGAAAACGGGAAAAAAACCAGAACCCGAATGTGACGAAACTCGCGCGGGGGCGGGGGGCGCTCCGGGGGGAGTCTTGGTGCCATGCTGCTGCCCGACTTCCGTTCCCCCCGACGGTTCCCTCCCGGCTTCCGGCCCCGTGCGCCGCCGCCGTTCGCGTCCCGCCCCCCCCGTTCCGTTCCCCTCCCGCGCGGCCCCCCGTGCGCGGCCCCTCCCGCGTCCCGTGCGGCCCGTCCCCGCCGCCCCCGTCCCGATGCCGCCCCGGGCGGCGCGCGGCCCCGTGCGGCCCCGTCGGCGGCCCGGGAACGCGGCCCCGCGCGGCGGGCGGGCGGCGGGCGGCGGGCGGCGGGCGGCCCGTGCGGCCCCGTGCGGCGGCGCGTCGATCCCTGCCCCGGCGGCGGCGGCGGGCGCGTCGATCCCTGCCCCGCGCGCGGGCGGCGGGCGCATGAAAAAACCCCCTGCCCCGGGCAGGGGCAGGGGGCAGGGATCGTCGGCGGGAGGGATCGCCGGGAAGCCTAGTCGCTCCCCTTCGCGGCCCGCGCTTCGGCACCCTTCGCCGTCGCAAACTCCGCCCATCGGGTGACGGCTTCCGGGTTTTCGAGCATCCATGCGAGAAGGTACGCGCACTCCGCCGGATCGCCGGAGATACCGCGCGTCGGATGATGCCGGCCCTGAGCATCCTTCCAGAATCGCTTGTTGTACGTCAGTTCGGCGTACCCCTCGCGGTTCACGACGATCTCGACCGTCTTCCCGTTGGGAAGCATCTCGACCCCCTTCGCATATTCGTAGCGGGGGTTCGGCTTCAACTCCACGAAGCCGGCTTTCGGCTTCGGCTTCCCGGCTTCGGCTTCCGCTGCGCGCTTCTCCGCGTCCACCGCCCGCGCTTCCGCCGCCGCCGCACGCGCTTCGGCTTCCTGCGCCTTGCGCTCGATCTCCGCGATCCGGGCCGCAATGTCGAGCATCTTCTGACCTGCCATGACTGTCTCTCCGTTCAAGGTTTCTTCGCCGGCCGCACGGCCGACCCGAAGCATCCTTCCCGGCACCCCCCTGCGCTCCGTTTGTCTCTCTCCGGTGCCGGGAACCTCGAAGTGATCGGAGTGTTGGGTCGGCGTTGTGACAGCGGTGCGCTGGTGGTGTGTGTCTCCCAGTGGGGTGCCGGGATGGGTTTTGCGGCGGGTCGGCACGGTGCCGCTCCGCCACTTCCTTCCCGGAGATTCCTCCATGCGTTTGCCCAGTTTCATCAAGGCGATCGTCGGTTGCACTGACACCGAGTCGAGTCGCTATTCCCTCGGTGGCGTGAAGTGCGAGAGCGCTGACAACGTCTCAATCATCACGGTCACTGACGGCCGGAAGTTGCTCAACGTCTCCTACGGGGACGAGTGCGATCCGGTGGATTGCATCATCGAAGCCAAGCCGCTGACCAAGGCGTACACCGCCGCTGCCGTGAAGGGGCGCAACACGGTGTTCGAGGTCGTCGAAGGCGCCTCGGGTCAGAGGGCGATGGTCGTCGGCGGTGCGGGTGCCGCCACGGCGCCGCTCGTCGAGGGCAAGTTCCCCAGGTGGCGTGACGTCTTCGGCGATACGTCGGCCCACACGCAGATCGGGGTGAGAGCCGACCTGCTCATCGACGTTCTTTCCGTCTTCAAGGCGGCGGGAGTCGAGGGGGTGCGGGTCTACGTCGCCGACGGCGAGCAGCCCTACTACTTCGCCGGCACGGCCCCCACCGGGGAAGTGATCCGGGCGGTGCTCATGCCGGTGACCCTCGATTCGACCCCGTTTCCCGGCGAGTACGGCACCGAGCCGGCTTCCGAGCAGGAGGAGATCGAGGAGCCCGTCGCTGTCTGACCCCTGTCGGGCCGTCGGACGTTCCGCGGCCCGTTTCCCCTGTTTCCCACTGACAAGGAGTTCGGTTCCATGAAGTTGCTCACCAAAGAGATCAAGAAGACGCTCCCGCCCCTCTTCTCCCAGGAGGGGGCGGGCGACGATGCCACGGTGTACGTCAAGTTTTTCGACCCCTTCTCAAACTGGACTTGGTACGCCACCGAGTTCGACGGCTACGACGAGTTCTTCGGGATCGTCGTCGGCCACGAGCGGGAGTACGGGTCGTTCTTCCTCTCCCAGTTGGAGGCGATCCGCTACCCCGACGGGAAGCCGCGCATCGAGCGTGACCTCTACTTCAGTCCTCGCAGGGTGGGGGACTGCAAGTGAGCCGGCACACCGCCACCAACGACAAGGGACACAAGTTCGTCTACGGATACGACGGGCCACTGTCCTACTACTTCCTCGACCGGGTGTATCCCGACGGCAGGTTTCGACACATCGTCGGCCTCTGCTCGTGCCCCACGGTCTACGGCTCGGCGCTGAACCTGCTCGAGTATCTCGACAAGTTCCGCGTCGAGGTTCCCGACGCGCATCGGGAACTGCTGATGCTCGACCTCCCGATCTAGTCGGGAGTCTGCCCCGGGGGCAGCGCTCTGCTGCCCCCGGGGTTTCTCTTTCCTCCCGGTGGGGTGCCGGGAGGGTTGTTTCGTGGGCCGCGCGGCCCGGTTTCTTCCCCGTTTCACAGAAAGGGTTTCTTCCATGACCGATGAACCGTCCCGCTCCAGTACCGAGGGCGTCAACTGGCCGAGTTGGTTCGACGACTACCAGCGGCGCCGGGAACTGGAGCAGCAGAAGCACGCCGGTGAGTTCCGGCGGCAGACGCTCCCCACCCTCAAGTCCCTCGGGATCGAGAAGGTGGTCGGCGGCTACTCCGGCTACGGCGATTCCGGTGACCTCCACGACCTCAAGTGCGTCGGGCCGGACGGCAAGCCGGTGGAGATCGACGACGCCCTGCGGTACACGCTCGTCAACTTCCTCTACGCGTACCTGCCCGACGGGTACGAGAACAACGACGGCGGGCAGGGGGACGTCACGCTCGACGTCGCCGCGATGCGTGTCGACGTCGACCACGAGGAGAACTACACCGAGACGCGGAGTTCTCACGAGGAGTACGACCTCTGATGCACCCGCTCCACCACGCCGAGAGTTCGGTGCGCAAGTGGGGTGGCGAGGTAAAGGACTACCTCGCCATCCACGAGTGGTTCGACGGCTCCAAAGCCCACCTGGCGGACTTCCGCCACCGGGCGCTGCGGCACCACTCCGAGGGCATCTTCATGGCCGAGACGATTTTCGGCCGCTCCATCACCACGAGTACGGGCCGGGAGGTTCCGGTGCGTTTCGTCGGGGAGCAGCACGTGATGGAAGACCTGGGCCGGATCCCGACGGTCGCCGACTGGCTCGGGAACATCAAGCCCGAGACATGGATGGTCGGCGTCCACCGGAAGTGAGCAGTGGGGTGCCGGGAGGGTGTTTGTGCGGGCCGGGTCGGCCCGTGTCCCCGGAGTTTTCCCATGCGTGACATCCCCAAGTGGGACGAGGCTCTCTCGCCCCACGAGATGCGGTCGGAGTGGCGCAAGCCCGTCGACCGCTGGAGCAAGAAGTTTCTCGTCGTGGTCGGTCGGCTGCTCGCCCAAGAGTTGCTCGATGCGTTCCTCGAACACCACGACGACGAGCAGGTTCGGGAGCGGTTCCGGCTCGTGATCGAGCGCGCCACGGAGGGGCAGTTGGACGGAGCAGGTCGGAAGTACGGCCCGCTGGAGTGAGTGTAGACCCGTATAGTACCCCTTTGAACTGGAGACTTTCCCATGATTCGCAAGTTCGATTCGTCCGGCGCCGTCGTGTGCTGGGATTCCCAACGTGTGCTGCGGCAGAACGCCGAGAGTGCCTTCGCTTCGGTCGGCAAGCCGTCGCTCGTGCCCGCGGTCAACCACCTGGCGGCGCTCACCGACGCGGCCAAGGCGGTGGCGGGTGACGGTGGGCTCGCGCTCCCCGGTCTGCCGCTCAAGTACTTCACCCTCGACCGGAGCAGCACCGGCATCGGTGTGTACCGGGAGATTCGGGGGACGCAGGAGAACGAGTACCAGTTCATGTTCTCCGTCGGCCTCTCCGAGTGCGGCCGGGCGGTGTTCTTGAAGCAGTCTCCCGCCTGCCCCCTGTACGTCGGGCCGGATGCCATCAACCAGCTCGAGGCGGTCTACCGGGAGTCGACCCGGTATCTCACCGCCAGTGACCTGACCAAAGCCGTCAACGGTCTGCTCGCGGCGTGTCACGGCGTCCTCCTGCGGGACAACGGCTCCGTCTACTTCCTGCCGGGTGAGTTCATCGAGCAGTACGAGACGGTGGCCCGGGAGTTGGTCGGCCCGCGTCTCCACTGTTGGCAAGTCGACCTCACCGCCAACGACAAGCTCCTGACCACGCTCCACGACAACGTGCAGGAGAGTCTCATCACCCGCATGGAGCAGCGGTCTGCCGAGTGGGAGGAACTGACTTCCCGGGGTGGCAAGGCGCGATCCGACGGCTTGCAGTCGCGCTTCGAGGCGATGGTCGAGGACGCTCGGCAGATCGAGTACTACGAAGAGTTCTTGCAGGTGCGCTTGGATGCGCTGCGGGGTGCGCTCGAACGGCAGCAGGCCATGATCGGCATGGCGCACATGGAGTTGTGGCAGGCCCAGACCGTCTAGCGGTGGGGTGCCGGGAGGGATTTCACGAGGGGCCGCGCGGCCCCCGTTTCATTTTCACATTTCTGGAGGGTCTTTCCATGTCTTGTCCGAATGTTTCGTACTTCATCGCCTGCCAAGCAGGTGTCTCGTCGATCGCCTGGGGTGGCGTCGGTGTCGCCAAGAACGCGCTCATCGAGGCGGTGGCGGCGCACATCGGGTACGTCGCCCACATCTTCATCCCGTCGCAACACGCCCCCGAGGACATCGGCGGCATCCCGTACCACGACACCGCCACCGGCTTCTGCCGGATGGTGCCGATGGAGTGGATGCACGATCTCCTGTTCGCCAAGCGGTGGCTGTTCGTCGACGAGTTGACCAGCGCCCAGACGCAGATGCGTCCGCCGCTCCTGTCGTGCTTCAACGAGCGGCGGGTGGGGAGCCTCAAGTTCCATCCCACCACGATCGTCTCGGCTGCGGCGAATCCCCCGGAGTTGGCTCCCAACGGTTCACCCTTGGAGCCGTCGATCTGCAACCGGCTGTACCACCACGACTGGCAGTTTCCGTCGGGACTCTGGCACGAGGGGCTCAGGAACGGCGGCAACTTCCCGGTGCCGGCCGACTTCCCCGTGGTCGGTGACTTCTCGTTCCTGCTGCCCAAGTGGGGCGGGCTGATCTCCGGCCTGGTGCGCAACAAGCCGACGCTCGCCAACACCGAGAAGGTTCACGAAGGGACGCTCGCGTTTCCCACTCCCCGCAGTTGGTGGAACCTCGCCAAGTGCCTCGCCGCCGCTGAGAGTGTCGGGCTGCTCGACGAGTGCCGGGCGGAGTTGGGTGCCGGCATCGTCGGTACTGGGGCGTCTGCGGAGTTGATGGCCCGGGTCGATGCGATCGCCATGCACGACGTCGAGGCGATCCTCTCGGGTCAGGAGAAGGTGGTCGTCACCGACTCCCAGGTGGATCGGCTGATCTCCCTGCCCAGTGCGATCGTCATGCACCTCGACGAGCGGCGGAAAGAGTCGGAAGTCGACACCGCCGTACTCGACCGGGCGGTGGAAGTGATGGTGCATCTGGCGGAGAACGACCTGCCCGATGCGGCGGTGCCGAGTCTCTCGGCATTGAAGCCCATGTTCCCCAAGTACCGCCCGTCGGAAAAGCTCGCTGCCCGGTACGGCAAGGTGGTGTCGGCCGTGATGGGGGTGGCGTGATGAACAAGCACACCAAGCGGATCTTCAAGGCCAAGGATCTCTGCCGGCGGAAGTTCCCGTACCTCTCGGCGCTCGTGTTCTCCATGCCCTGCCGGCCGTCCGAGCAGTGCAAGACGCTGGCCGTCGACCAGTGCGGGCGGTGCTACTTCAACCCGGAGTTCCTCGACACGCTCTCGACCGAGCAGCTCGCCTACGCGTTGCTCCACGAGTGCTTCCACCTGGCGTTGTCCCACCACCGGCGGCGGGTGGCGTGGGTGCCCGAGGCGTCTGACCGCGATCTCCTCATTTGGAACATCGCGGCCGACCTCTGCATCCAGCAGGCGCTCTCCCGTGACGCCGGATCGTGGGAGCCCGAAGGGATTCTCAACTGGACGCAGTACCGGCATATCCCCGGCATGACGCACGGGCTCACGACCGAGGGCTACGCCGACGTCCTGCGGCACAACCTCGACGAGCCCGAGCCGCCGCCGTTCGGTGGCTCGTGCGCTGACGGCGTTCCCCGGGAAGGTGAACGGGACGGGAACCCCATGAACCTCGACGCCAAGTTGGCCCAGGTCGCCGAGGCGATCGAGCAGCAGGAAGCCTCGAGCCCCGGCTCGACTTCGGGGATGCTCCGTCGGGCGATCGACAAGCGGCTCGGCCGGCAGCCCGATCCGTTCGAGATCTTGAAGTCCCTCGTCGCCAGGTCTGTTGCAAGTCCCATCGGTACGGACGACTTCACGTACCGCCGCATGTCCCGACGGCAGCCGGCCAACTGCGCCCGGATGCGGGGTGTGGTGCGGCTGGCCCCGGAGTGTGCGGTGATCGTCGATACGTCCGGGTCGATGTCCCCGTACATCCACCGTGCCGCTACTGCGGTGGCACAGGGGATGCGGCGGGTGCATCGGCCCCGGGTCATCTGCTTCGACACTATGGCGCAGTCTGACCGGCGGCTCTCGTCGCTCTCCCAGTTCTCGTGGGACGGGGGAGGGGGAACGCGGATGGATCAGGCCATCGAGTACGCCGACACGCTCAAGGCCGACTGCATCGTGTGCATCACCGACGGGGAGACGAACTGGCCCCGCACCAAGACGCGGGCTCGGCTTGTGGTGGCGATGGTCGAGGACAACGTTCGGAGTTATCCGGTGCCGGAGTGGGCCCGAATCGTGAAGTGCTGGGAGGGCTCTGAGTATGCGGGTTAGTCACATCGTTCTCGTTGTCGCGCTCTTCATCATCTGCCTTTTGCTCACCGTAGGGGAGGACTGACCATGCCCAAGTTCACGCGTCTCACTTCGCAGTACGTTCGCCGGGAGTTGCTCAGGCTCTTGCGCAAGAAGTACTTGCCACTCCTGGCCCGGCACATCTACCGCCAGCGGACCGACGCTTCAACGTGGCCGGCGCTCGCCCTTCCCATCGACGTCGAGCCGCTGCGGGCGGGGATCGAGGCGATGGCCGCACTGCCGGCCGCCCGCCGGGAGCCCAAGGCGGGGGGGCAACTCGCGGAGTACGAGCGGCAACTGAAAGTCTGGAAGCGGCGGCGGACGATCGCCAGGACGAGGGTCGCCAAGTACGCACGGTTGGTCACATATCACAAAAAACGCGGGGAATGCGGGATTCGGCCAGCGCCCATAGATAGGTGATAGGTGGGGTGCCGGGAGGGATTAGGTGTCCGGACAGCGGGTCCGGGCAGGTCATTCACACGAAAGGACAAGCATGAACAACGACAGCAGAAACATGGCAGCCCGGTGCGCGATGCTCCTGGCACAACGCATCGACGAGATCCGGAACGAACTGCGGGACGACCCGGCCTACGAAGAGTGCGGTGCTGACCCGATGATCGTCGGGCTGCTCCTCGTGCTCTGTAACTCAGTCATGCACGAAGGGAACTGGTCGCAGCGGGGACTTCTCTTCGAGGCGTTCGCCGGGTGCAAGTGGCCGGCTGTTGTCACGGTGCGCAAGCGTCTTGAGGAAGTCTTGGACGGACTGAACCTGCGGGATGACCACTGGAGGTTCAACTGATGGGTACGGCCATCGAGAAGCAGCGTCCTATCTGCTATGGGTACGGCCGGCACTCCACTGCCAAGCAGGAGTTCACCCGGGCGGCGCAGCGGGCCAAGGTGAAGGAGTATTGGCAGCGGAACCTCAAGCCAAAGGGCATCCGCTGGGGTGGGTTCTACTACGACAAGGCGGTGCAGGGATCGGTCGAGTTCTCCGAGCGGGAGCAGGGGCGGCAGCTCTACGCTCTGGTCAGACCCGGGGATCATGTCGTCGTCAGCCGGCTCGACCGTCCGTTCCGTTCGGTCTACGACGGGGTGAAGGTGATCCAGTCCCTCGGTGAGCGGAAGGTGCGGTTTCATTCGCTCGACCTGCTTGTGGACTCGGGCACCCCGATGGGGAAGTTCTTCGTCACCATTCTCTTGGCGGTGGCGGAACTCGAGCGGGCGTTTGCCAGTGAGCGGACGAGCGAGATCATTGCCTATCGCCGGAAGCATGGGCTTCCCGTGGGGCATCGGCCTCCGTTGGGCTGGAAGATCGTCGGCACCCGGGCCAGGGATAGCGGGATGAAGCGGTCCACCCGGCGGTTCGTGATCGACGAGCAGGAGCGGGAACTCTGCGAGATGATCCACGAACTGCGGCAGCAGGGCATGGCGATTGAGCAGATCGTGCTTTGGCTCATGCGGCAGAACGAGTACCCCAACAAGCGGCGGCTCGACAACTACAAGGCCGTCGAGTGGGCCGTCGCCGCCAAGGAACTGGGGTACCCGAAGCAGACCGATGGGAAGCAGATGGTGAAGGCGTGGCGACAGGGCGTTAATGCCTAGAAAAAATCTCGTTTTCCCGAGGGATTGACACTGTTTCGGACATTGCTGTAATCTTTTGCCATCTGTCCCGCGTCCCTTGGATCGCTAGTGCAAGCACCCACCACCGTCGCGACGAGCAATCGAACGCTGACGGCAATCTGACCGGCCAAATCTGACGTGGGATTCTTCCTGCGTCCTTCTGCCGGTGGTGCTGCATATGGGACGGCGAAAGTCTGACGTCTCGTTGGTGAAACCGGGATTGCCTGCTGGGTACCGTTTGCGTGTTCGCGATGGCGGTGGGGGCTTTGCTGAAAAACTTCTCACTACGGAGTTCTTGGCATGAAAGCTACCCGTCTGCTGCTGACGCTGTCCGCTCTGTTGTTCTCTGTCGCCGCGCACGCCGCTCCGATCACGATCATGATTCGCCTCTCATTCAAGCCGCTTTCTCTTGGGCTGCTCACTCTCGCCTGCATGGCTGCTGCCAGCACAGCGTCGGCCGGGACGCTCACGACATGGTCGGGCACCAGTCCCATCAACGGCAACTGGTCGACCGGCACCAACTGGAGCACGCCGCTGAATACGTCTGGCACGTTCTCGCTCGTGTTTAGCGGCAACCTCAGGACGACGTCGACCAACAACCTCGGCCCTGACGCGGTGAAGGTTGACTCGATCCTGTTCGCCAACACCGGAACAACCAGTCCTACGTCGGCCTTCACCCTTCGTCAGTCGGCGACCACCCCCGCCCTCTCGCTCCTCAACGGCGCCACCGTCACCACGATTGCTGTCACGTCGGGCACGCTGCAGGACTCGATCCCGCATAATTTTGCGTTCGGCGGCACAGCCACGTTCAACATGGGCTCGCGCCACAACCTCACGCTGTCGGGCTCGCTGAGTGGCGGCGCCACGCTCGTGAAGACAGGTTCTGGCGAACTGCTTCTGACTGGCAGGAACGACCTCGCCGCCCTGAAAATCGATCAGGGCTTGGTGCATGTCAGTAATCTAGCCATCCCCGGGATCACTGACCTCACCGTCGACATCGGATCCAGCGGCGAGACCGGTACGCTCCGCGTGGCCGGTGTCGGCTCCGGTACTACGCCGGTTCAGACGAACATGAAGTTCAATCTGAATGGTGACGCCAACATCACTACGTCCAACGTCGGCATCATCACCTTCAACGCTGCCAACTTCAATGAAGCGGTCGCTAGCGTCACCACGCCGGTGACGCTGAGCCTGATCGGTGGTGCCGTCGGCTTTAACGGCACTCAGACCATCAACGGTGTGATCCAGGACAACAGTGCGAGCGGGAAGGTCAACGTGACGATCGGGACCGCAACCTCGGAGAACATCTGGGTGCTCAATGGAATCAACACCTACACAGGCAGCACCACGATTCAGTCTAATGGCAAGCTCCTGATGAACGGCTCAGTCGCCGCTGGATCGACGACGACGTCGTACGGCTATCTCGGTGGCTCCGGCACCTTTGGCGGTGCGGTGATCGTGTCGTCGGGCACATTGGCCCCGGGTGGCAGTTCCTTGGGCGGCGTAATCGTCGACACAGTCGGTGATCTGACCATGGCCTCGCTCTCGCTGGGCAGCACGGCCACGACACAGCTGACGATCACCGGCACGGCGGCGAGTCTGTATGACCAGATCGTCGCCGTAGGGTCAGGTGAGCTGACCTACGGCGGCAACTTGGCGCTGACGCTGACTGGATCGCAGGCTTACGCCCTGAACACGACGTTCAACCTGTTCGAGAACTTCGTAACCCGGTCGGGTTCGTTCAGCAGCGTGACGCTCTTCGCCACTGATACCCCTTACGACGGCCTGATGTTCGCAAACGTCGGTGGCGGCATCTGGGAGACTGGGCCTACGGGCGGCCCGCTGAATGAGTATCTCCGGTTCGAGCAGTCGACGGGTAACCTCGTCGCGGTGCCCGAGCCATCGACGTATGCCATGGCCCTTGCTGGGCTAGCCTACGGCGGCTGGCAGATGTATCGGCGGCGCAAGCAGGCCTGACGCACACCAGCCAACGTGATTCCAACGCGAGGGGAGCAGGTCGCCACACGGGCCTGCTCCCTTCGTCGTGTTTCATCATGGCAAGTCCTTCTCCACCTCCCGCAGTCTATCGATCGCCTTGTTGATCCGCTTCCGGATTGTGCGCCCGTCAAGGGACTGCTCACGACCAAGCCGCTCGAGCGTGACGCCCTCAATCAAGTGGTCCTCGAGCAGTTGCCGGTCATAGGGCGACAGCATCTTCAGCGCCCTCACCGCCCGGCGTTTCATCCGCTCGATGTGCGGGTTCAAGTGCGGCCTGGCGATTTCCCAGGCAACCCGCATCCGGCGTTCATGGTTCCGCCGGGCCTGGACTTCCTTGGAAATGGCCCGGCGGATGGCCACCGTAAAGTAGGCGCTGATGCCCGCTTTCCCGGGGTTGTAGGTGAGTGCCGCTTGGCAGACCGCCTGCTCCGCTGCGCCGGTCAGGTCGCAGCGGTTGGCAACCTCCGTCAAGTCGGGGTTCCGCTCGAGGTACGCACCGATGATGGCGCGGACCAGGCGTGTGGCCTGTTCTGCGTAGCCCTGCTGGGTAGCAGTCAGGCGGCGCGACGTCACTTACTGACCCTGATGAGTTCGTCGAGCTTGTTGCCAAGGGCGTCGAGTTTCTCCGTGTGCTCCTTCTGGCCGCGCACGATCTGCTCGACCACTTCGAAGTGGGCGTTCAAGAGCGGCATGACGACGTCGTTCTTCGCCCACCAGAGGATCACGGCCAGCATGACGAGGGGCAGTCCGAATCGCTCGACCGCCTTCACGACGATCTCCGGATTCATCAGCGACTCGGCGAGGGTGGCACGGGGCGCGGCTTGGGCATCTGGCATTGCGGTCCTCTGCACTGGGCGGGAGTGGTGGACTTCTCGACCGCCACGACCTTCGGGCGGCGCACGCAGCGGTGGGCACAGTCGACCGCCATCTCGACCTGCCACGCAGCGACAAGGAGCAGGAGTACGAAGCGCATGGGTTTCTCCTAGATGATCGAGGCCAGACTCCAACGGGGAACCGCATTGGCCATGAACCCGCGGCCGCCACCGATGGCGACCATGTACCGTTCGCGAACGTCGTCCCACCGGGCCCAGAAACTCCCGGCCGGAATCTTGTGCTTCGACCCGTAGATCGGGCAGGCATCGCCGCAGTAGTTGCCCCGGACCGGGTGAGCGCGATGCGGGCGGCATCACCGCAGTTCCAGCCCTCGCCGGAATGGGAGCGGAACCAGTACCAACTCTCGGTGGTGACACGCAGACATTGGGCGCGTGGCAGTGCTCATGAATCCCTTGCGCAAAGGAGGAGGAAAGAAGCTGCCCAAGAGACGATGATTGCCGTGACGGCATGTGGCCGCCGAAGCCGATCACGCCTGAATGGCCGGGGGTATCCGGCTACAATGCGAGGGCTGAGACCAGTCTGCCCTGGAGCGATTTACTCGAGCCACCTGATGCAATGGGCTCGCGATGAAACCCTGCGGCGTGGATAAATCACTGGTTGCGAGCTAATCGCTGCGGTTCCGCGGCATCGCAAATCATAAACCGAGTCACCGGCCTCATGGCCTTTTCGTGAGGATCAACAGCGGTGGGGACAATCTCTGTATTTCCCGTCGTCATGTGCGGCCTGGCTGGCGCGTGGGCCGTCGCCCTCCTGGCGATCAGCCTAACGCTGGGGGGGGATGTCGGAATCGGCTACGCCCTCGCATTCATCGTGAGCGGTGTTGCAGTGGTCTTCATCAATCGACCGATCGTGTCGCTCGTTGCTGGCCTCATGATCCCGCTGGCGTTGCTGCTTGCGTTTCCGGGATCCCATGGCCACCCGTCGTGGATACACGACTTCCAAGAATGCCACAATCGCCTGCGTTCCATCGGATCTGCGATAGATCGATATGTCGAAGTACATGGGCATTATCCGCCGGCTTATGTGGCCGACGAGCACGGCACGCCGATGCACAGCTGGCGAGTGCTAATTCTTCCATATCTCGACCGTCTAGCCAGCGATGGGCGTGGCGGAGCCAACGACACATACGCCGACGTCTATTCCGAATATCGTGAGCATGAACCGTGGAACAGCCCTCACAACGCGACATTGGCCGAGCGGGTGACCGCGTATCAGTGCGTTGCTCATCGACGAAAAGGATCTGCCTCACCTCACGCGACGTCCTATCTTGCTATCGTTGGGAAACGGGCGTTTTGGCCTGGTGCTATGCCCCGGCAGCCCGGCGACATTCCCGATGGGCTGAGCCGAACGGCATGCGTGATTGAGGCCCCGCCTATCGACCATTGGATGGCCCCGCAGGACTTGTCGTTTGACGAGGCAGTGGCGTACTTGACGGGCGAACTGAGTGAGCACCGCATCCCTTCGAACACCGTGCTGTGGGACGCTTCTGTGCCACGCCCTCGATTCGTACTCATCGCGGATACCCACCTGGAGTTGGTCGCAGTAAACCAACCCGCGGAAGTATGTGCCGCGGTGCTCGACGTCGCTGATGGCAAGCCGACACGCGGGGCAGATCACCTGTTCGCGGATCCCTTCGGTGGCCGACGGCCTGGAGCCGAGCGGCTCGCGATCGTGTGGTGCTGCCTCGTCGCCATCCCGGCGTTTGTGCCACTCGTCCGCCGATTCTTTCGTGGCCGAAACTGAATTGGTCAGGTGGTTTACGCCGCAACGTGCGAGCGCTTCATCGTGGCTGGCTTTCGAGCCGGCAGTTGGCCGCCGCCTGTCGTCTTTGGGTCGGAGTTTTGGCCGAGGCCCGCTGAGCGACGCGCGTGATCCGCTTCCGGACCCTGCGGGAGCGTGCTACTGCGTGGACCGGGCTTTCGCCACGCCATTCTCCGTGAAGATGACGATCGTCATCGGCCGACGGTTGGCAGGCTGCGATGAGGAACTCGTACCACCTGCTCCGCCAGCGTGAGGCATGACGAGAAGATGTGCGCCGGGTGTCGTCGAGATATCGATGCCTTCATGGCCGGCGATGGTCGTGAGAGCACGAAAGACGCGCGGGTCGATCGAGGCCGAGATGCCGACAAGGCCGCCATCGGCCCGCATGAACAGGGCATGCGGCGCCTTGACGGTGTCTGATTCGTAGTCCGCTCCGAAGAAGCCTTTGCGGCCCAGCGGCGTCGGCTCGTGCGGAACGACCACGTCCTCGGGCTTCGTCCACGGGATTCGGGTGTCGCGCGGGAGCGTGCCGACCATCAGCGTCGAGGCCGCGGAATCCTCGACGGCGCTATCTCGGGTGCCACGGCCAAAACGGTAGGGCGTGACCGCCGGATCGAACGCGACGCCGTCTGGTGAAAACATCGCCCCCGCGCCGGTGACCGCTGCGAAGCGGGTGGCCCCGTCGCCTGGTTTCCCCGGAGGCTCATCGCCGTAGACGGCAGGCATCAGTTCGAGAAGCTGCTTGTTTCGCGGCCCGTCCCACGGCTCTTCGTATGAGTAGCGAGCGCAAAGCTTGGTCAGGTCCGGCTCGTCGAAGTAGCAGAGGATGAGCACCCGCCAACTGTGCCACGCCTTGCCGTCGGGCCCGATCAACGATGCCGGCGGATAACACCCGTGGACCCGCTCGTAGCCGATGAGCGCCTTGGCGATGGCGGAGAGGTTGCTCGCCGCACGATCGGCCCGCGTCGTCGCCTCGGCGTCGGGCGTCCTGTCGACCGCGACCTCCCGGGCCGCGGCCTGCGGCAACGGTCCCTCCTCGAGCGTCACCAGGTCCGGGAGAGCCCGCATCTGCGCGGTCGACACCTGTGGCGGCCGGACGAGCAGGATGAGCTTGCCGAGGGGAATCGCGCCGTCGAGGCCGCTTCCCACCTTGGCCACGACCGTGCCATCGTCCATGACTTCCGTGACTTGAACCCGGACCAGCCGGGCGTCATGGAAGTCTTTCCACAAGCCGCGCACGACGCCGAGGTACAGGCCTTCTGCGAGCGGTCCATTTGGCGGCACCTCCTTTCCCGGCTTCCCCGGGTAGGGCCCGATCCGCAGCTCCCCGTCCGCGGAGATGTGTTCGACGGCTCCGGCGAACGGCGGCTGCAGCTTGTCGAGAGTGGCGGTCAGCAGGATTTTCGGCGCGTCCTGTGCAGCGTCTCGTGGCTGGGCCAAGGCTGTCGAATGGCAAACCAATCCGGCCACGACCGCCATGCCGAACCGCATGGTCTTGCTATTCATGTCTCGCAATTCCTGATCCCTTTGCATGGTAGGTGGGCCAGCCGACTCGCCTATGGTCTATCGGCTCTCTTGGACGCCGCGCGTAACCGATCACGGCTCAGGAGTGCTTCCATGGCGCCCTCGAGAATCTCCAGTCGCTGGTTATCGTGCATCTCGCCCCGCAGGGCTTTCACGACGACCTGCTCCCGGCCGTTCGCGGCCAAAGTCCTCGCGATCTCGGCGAGCGGATAGATCCCGCTTCCGCCCTTCTGCCGGAGGGCCACCTCCAAAGCGCGTTCAGGGTCTCCGATCGCGAGGAGCGTTTCCGCGAGCTCCCAATGACCGTGGTAGCGATCGCAGAGTTCGATTGCTTCTTGAAGCCGCCCCGCCTTCGCGAGCGCGCCGCCGATCTTCGCGAGCTTCGGCCAATCACGATCGTCGCGGGGCAGTGCCATCATCGTCTGCAGGGCATCGTCCGGCAGTCCCGCTTCAGTCTGTGACCCGACAACCGCCCAGATGGCGACCTTCGACCAGATCTCGTCTTCACGGCCGCGAGCGGCCGCCAGAGCCCGGGCGAACATACGCCGGGCCTCCGGGATGAGGCCGAGCTTGGCCTGGGCCACGGCGATCTCCCGCAGATAACTCTCCCAGGCGCCGTCCCGGCGCGCCTGTGCGAGCCATTCAGGCTCTCCCGGGGGGCCGCGTCCAGGTTCCTCGCCTTTCGGCTCATCGGCGCGGGCTGCCGCCCGGCTGAGCCACTGGATCGCCGACTCACGATCACCCACGGCGGCGTGGGAGCGGGAGACATCGAAGGCCAGCCCGACCCGTCGCCAGGGATCGTTGATCTGCGGCCACGCCTGTTCGACACGGGCGATCCAGGGTTTGGCCCGTTCTGGTTCGCCCGCCCGAACCAGCCACTCCGCGAACTCGAGTGCAGCGCCCTGTGCCTGCCGGGGCGTCTCGATTTCGTTGATCAACTGCTCGGCGTCGTCGCGGCGGCCGGCATTGAAAAGGGGCTTGGCCACATGCCGGCGGGCCGTGTCACGGGAGGCCGGGTCGGCGATCCGTGCGAGCGTGTCGCGGGCGGCCGTGACATTCCCAATCTCCGCCTGCCGCACGCCGACTTCGCGTTGGCAGCTGGCCGTGAGAGTGCCTGCCCGCGGTGCCTTCTCCAGAGCCAGGGCGAAGGCCCGAGCGGAGGCATCCACTTCGCCGTTGGCCCACCGGCCAGAGCCAATGCGGCCGAGGAGTCCGATGCCTTGCCTGTCGACCGGGCCGGCCTCGATGGCCGTGGTCGCCTCATCGAAGGCTTCGCTCGCTGCGACTCGATCACCGCGGGCTACCAACGCCTCGCCGACCTCGATCCAGGCGAGCTGGCGTTGAAACCCGTCATTCTCGCCCCGCATCTGTGCGATAACTCTGCGGGCTGTGTCGAGGTCGCCGTGTCGGGCATGGCCCGTCGCCAGAAGCCGTACCGAGATGTCGTGGTGCAGTCCTTTGCGACCGCGGCCGAGTGCGAACACGGCTTCGGCCCGCTCCGCATCGCCGAGTTCCGCCCACACCGCGGCCACGGTGGGAGCCCCTTGGAAGGTGTCGCGGTCGCGGACCAGTCGCTCTGCCTCCACCGCGAACTGCCGCGCGAGTTGCCGTTCCGCACTTTCTTCAGGCGGAGCGGCCCGTGCACTGGCGGCCCACAAGGCGAGGGCGGCAACGGCGACCCCAAGCGTAATCCGCGTGCGTTGCATCATCGGGCCCCGGATGCTGTCCACGAAACGGGTCGAAAGGGCTCGTCTTCGAGAGCAGTCTGAGAGGCTATCCGCGCCCTGCAATGCCGACAACGCCCCCGGGACAGCCTGAGGTGCGGCACGAAATATACCCCGACCATCCTGCCGTGCCGCATGGGCTGAGCTGCTGGTCTGCGGGGGGCGGTGGACGTGCCGCCACGGGGGCCGAGTGTCGGTTCAAGGCGGTTGGTCGCCCATAAATAAGAGGAGGAAGACCAACGCGTAACGGAGGCATGCCGTGCAACGACAGGAAGCTGGAAACGAAGTGACGTGCTTTGGATACGGTCGGCTGTCGGCCGCCAAGCGGAATCTGACCGAGGCGGTGCAGCGGGAGCAGGTCCGGGAATACTGGCGGCGGCACCTCGAGCCCGCGGGCGTCCAGTGGGGCGGGTTCTTCTGTGACGCCGCTGCCCAGGGTAGTCACCCATTCGCCGACCGAGAGCAGGGCAGGGAGGTGCTTGCCCGTTTAGGCCGGGGTGACCACCTGATCGTGCCTGCGCTCGACCGCTGCTTTCGCTCTGCGGCCGACGGCGCCGACGTCATCCACGCTCTGGTGCAGCGGGAGGTGCGATTTCATTCTCTGGACGTGCCGGTCAACCTGTTCGCGGGGCAAGGGGAGGGGGTCGCAGTCCTCCTGCGGGCCGTGGCGGAAGTGGCACGGTCATCCGCCAGTGAGCGAACGCTGGAGGTCAATGCCGAACGACGGACGCGCGGGCTGCCGGTCTGCAGCCGGGCTCCCATGGGTTGGAAGCTCAACGGGCTCCGGGCGAAGGCCAGCGGCACCAAGACATCCAGCCTGGAGTTTGCCGTCGACGATCAGGAACGCCGTCTCGTCGAGGCGATCTACGCAAAGCGGCAGGACGGCACGAGCATCGAGCGGATCGCGATCTGGCTCATCACGCAGCGGGAGTACCCCAACAAGCGGAAGCTCGACAACTACAAGGCCGTCGAGTGGGCGATCGCGGCGAAGGAGCTTGGCTTCCCCCAGCGAAACGACGGCAAGCGAGTCGTCCAGGAATGGCGGCGGGCATCACGCGGCATACCCCGGCATCGGCCGTCCCCTCGCGTCTGACACCCGCAACGGGCCGCAGAGATCGCCAACCGTTGGTGAGGGTGCAGACCGACTCCCTCGAAAGGGAGCCGGGTTGCCAACCGTCGGAGCCGGGTAGCACACCGCCTGCTGCAATTTGGTATCGGGTTCGCAGGTTTCATCCATTCCCCGTGCGGGAGACCCTCCAAGGGCTTTGCGTCCCGGTCGGAGTCGTCAGCACACCGGGCTTATTCCGCAAGTCGCTGGATTTCCCTGTGTCCCAGGGCGTGTCCAGCGACGTTGCCCCCCTCTTTCGTTCCAACTGGAACCGGTCGGCGGGAGGGCCGATCTTCAGGCCGTTTGGCAGACAGAGCCTTTCTGCGTGCAGAGCGCAGGGGCCCTGCGCGATATTTATGGGAGCCTCGGTCCGAAAACAGGCATTCGGCCCGTCAAGCCTTTCGGAACTGCAAGGAAAAGCGATTGCCGGGCGATTTGCCCAGGCCTCGGGGAACTTTTTCGCCCGCTCAGTCGGCCGGCCGCAGCGGTGGCCGTGGATGCCCACGATTGGGCGAACTCGAGCAGGGGGCCCAGGCCACGCCGCGAGCAGATCGACGGCAAGTCGGCCATCGCCGTTGGGCAACGGGCGGATCTGAAGCAGTCGGTGACGGAACCGCGGCCGAAGGGGAACAGCGTCACGCGATCGGGCAGTTCGCAAAAAGCCCTGACCGGCAGAGCCCGACAAAGTAGTCGGCCAGTCGAGCCGCCGTGGGTGGATGACGGATGTCAACGCCTGCCTCGACATTTCGGCGTTGGGCTGCGTCTGTAAAGTTGGCACTCGTGACGAGTGCCCGTTCCCGGTCGACGATCACGCATTTGGCATGGAGGCTGGCCCGAGCGTCACCTTTTTCCAGCGACCGCGGGTCGTAGTAGAGAGATGGAAGGGCCGGCCACGGCCAGTGCTTTTCGCGGAAGTCACGGACGAAGCGCGCGACGAGATCGGCAGGGGGCGTCGGATCGTTCCAGGCCCGCTGGATATCTAGGCAGAACGTCACGGCAAGCCCCGGAACATCCGCCATCCGTTTTGCGAGTGGCTCGAAGATCTTTCGACCGTCATGCACGGCGTAGCCTACGAGGATTACTTCGCGGTCCGCCTGCGACACGAGCGTTCGCATCACGGCGGCGGTGTCGGCCGTGGGCACGCCTGGGAGGTCCGGGCCCGAGAGCACGAGGTCAAAAAGGCTCGTGGGCTTTGGGGCACGGCTCGCCGCCGCGGCGATCCCCGTTACGACGGTGGCGAGATGCTGCGGGGAGTAGCCTTCGGCGATGAACTCACGCAACACAGCCGTCACGGCGGCGGCGTCGGTGCCGGCAGCTTGTTCCACGCCGCGGAGCGTGATCGCGTCCGAGAGCAGACCGTCGGCCAGCGAGGCGGCTAGCGACTCGAGGGCTCCGACGGGAAGCCGTAGCAGGGGTTCGAGCCGTGCGGATGACGACGCATCGCCCATCAAACGATTCCTGTGAAGAACTCAATGCCAAGACCCTCTACGGTCGGCATCACGAGCGCCCGGTCGAGGTAGTCGTTGTGCTGCTCGCACGAGGTCTCGGCGACAAGAAGGCAACCGTGGCAGGCAGCGCCGTGGAGCGGTTGGTGGTCGTGCTCGATCGGGCGGTGATAGGCACAGACAGGGTCGCTCGAGCAGAGAGCGCCGTATTCGAGGGCTCGGCGGACGTGCCGGGCGATGGACCGGCCCGCCTCAACGAGGCCGCCGAGCGTGCCCTCCGCGTCAGAGGAGCCGGTGTAGATGAGAATCCCGAAGTTCCCCTCGTCGGGCATGCAGAAGATCCGCTCGCGGATCGAACTCGAAGGGTAGCCGCACTCCAGTGAAATCGCCGTCATCAGGAGGTGGCTGAACGAGTGCAGCATGTAGTAAATGACATTTGGGAAGTCAGCCTTTGACTTCTTCTCCTCCTGCCAGGCTTTAAAGCCCGCCTCCAGCACGCGGGCGCGGGCGACAACCTCGGGCTGCGCGGCCCATGCCTTGATGGCTGAGGGGTCAAACTCCAGAAACACGCCCTCGCCGCGGTTTTCGATGGCCGGCACCCAGGTCTGATCGACGGCAAGGGTCGCCCGCTTGGCGTCCACGGAGAGTTCGCCCTGAATGTCAGGCCCTTGCGGCTCGCAGCGAGTGAACCCGGCGAGGGCGACCACCTCCCGGAGCTTGTGCACAAGGACGACGTTTTTGACCGCCTTCATCCATGGTGCCTGCCAGAACTCGCGGGGCATGCGACGGGCATAGAAATCCCCGTCGGGGACGTCGGCGCCCATCTCGTCTGCGGCGTCAGTAAACGCGGCGAACTCCACGTCTTTTACTTTTCGGGAATTGGCCTCGCCGCCACCCCGCTGCCGCTCGATTGCGGCAAGCACGTCGGCGTTTGAAAAACCCTGGAGTCGCTCGGCGGGCGTGGGCTTCCGGCGGAGCTTCACGAGATCGTCGGCCGTCTCCACGTCGCAGAGAAAATCCGCCCACAGGTTTTTCACGGCGTCATCAACCGGCTTCCGCATGTCGGGAATCGAGATCACGCTCAAGAGTTGTGGGAAGTAAGCGTTGCTCGCGCTGCGAATGAGGAGCCGGCTGGGGAGGTCGCACTTCTCGTTCTGATTCGCACCGAGCCAAGGCCGTCCCCCACTGCAAAAGCCTAGCGCCTTGACGCCCGCGCCCTCAGCCATCGATCGCTGGGCGCCGCAGTCGCACATCACCCAGACCTGCGACAGATCGCCGCTCGTGCCGCGTTCCTCGATCCAGAGTTGCCGCATGCAGTCGCTGCGGCCGCCATGCACGAACTGTTTCCAGTCGAGGTCGGCCACGTGCCCGCGGGGGCAGGCCCGCACGAACCGCACGGGCACAACCGAGAGATTGCGGTTCGTCTCCGCATCACGGTAGCGACCCTTTTCAAGTGCCGCCGCGAACACGAGTCGCCGCCGGCGAAACCGCGACTTGCCCTGTTCGAGTTCCTGCACGATGTACCAGTTGGGAAACTCCCACGCCGTCACGTCGGTCCGTGGCTCGCTCGGATGCTCCGGGGCCGGTGGCGGCGTGCGGAGCGTGACGGTGTCGCGGTCGAGGAACGCGCGGAGTTTCTCGACGAGCCGCGGCTCCTCGATCACGGGGATGCGAGAATTGTCGTAGCGCCAATGGTCGAGCCCTGCGACGATCACCGACGTGTCGGGCAGGTCGATCATGCAGCCGGGGCCGAACGTGGTCACGAGCTGGCTGCGGCGGAGTTGGGGCTGGGCCATGAGTGACTCGCTTACAGCCTGCGGACGTTGAGGATCACGCTTGGCTCGACATCCCGCATTGAGCGATTGGCCTTGAACCGGCGGCGGACCTCGCCCACGTCCTTCAGTTCGGGATCGAGGAAGCTGAACAGGAGCCGGGCGCCGCCGCCCTGTTCCTTCTGGTACTCGAGGTGCGTGCTTGACTGACGGAGGTCCGTGACAATGTTCACCCAGTCGTCGAGCAGGCTTGTGCAGCGATGGAGCACTCGGTCGTGGGTGATCTGCCCGGCGTCTGGTGTGGGTGGCCAGGCGTGGGCCCTGGCGCGCTCGGCGAGCCGGTTGGCGATGTCGGTGAGGGCGTTACGCACCTCGGGCACGAGTTCGGCCCCGCGCGGGGGTGTGAGCCTCGGGTCGAAGTGCCGGACGAGCGCCACGAGCGTGCCGACGAGCGCCCGGTCGAGGGCACGGGGTGAAAACGGCGTCACGCTCGTCGCCTCGACGGACCGGTAGAAGGAGGCGTGGTAGCTGCCGAACCGTTCGTAGTGCGAGCGGTCGCGGGGCTTGTGGATGTTGAAGATCGTGACCACGAGGCCAGGCCGGGCCGGATCGCGGCCCACGCGGCTGGTGGCTTGGATGTATTCCGCGCTCGACTTGGGCTGGCCAAGCACCATCATCAGCCCGAGCCGGGTGATGTCGAGACCGACGGAGATCATGTTGGTCGCGAGCGCCGTGTCGACGCGGTCGCTGTCGTGGAACGGCTTGGCGAGGCGGCTCTTGGTGGCGGCCACCTGGCCCGTGCTGACCCGCGAGGTGAGTTCGAGCACGTCCCGCTGGATCGCGCGGCGGGCAAAGAGCGTGTCGGCGGGCTCGCGGCGGCGCCGCTCTCCATACTGCTCTAGCCTCGTGCAGACCTCGTCCTCGACGATGCGGCGGCTGCCGCCGAGTTCACGGAGGCTGTTGAAGTAGCCGAGCGAAGTCATGTAGGGATCGACCGGGTTGGCCTGGTTCTTCGCACCGCCATTCTCCTCCCATAGCCGCTCGGCGGCTGCCGCGAGGGCGAGCATCGTTCGCAGAAAGACGACCTTTTGGCTGCGGCCCTGCGCGGCCACGCCCACGTAGAGCCGAGCGGGCCGCTTCGACGGGGGCACTGTCACCGCGAAGAAGCTGTCGTGGCGGTCGGGGCCCGGCGGCGGGAAGACGTGCGTCTCCATGCGCTCAAAAAGGGCGCGAACCTGCGTGGGGGCGCGGCGGACCGTTGCGGTGCTGGCGACGATCTTGGGGCGGACCCTCCGGCCGCCATGCGACCGCGATGCCAGCGCATCGATCGCCGACTCGTAGACACCAGCGATCGTGCCTAGCGGCCCAGAGATGAGGTGGAGCTCGTCCTGGATCACGAGATCGGGACCAGGCAGACTTGGTCGGCCGAGCGGCGCACCCTTGCCGGCATCGCATGGGCCATAGAAGCCGTCGGCATCGTGGCGATCCACCAAACCAAAGAGCGCGCCGGTCTGGCCGGTCCAAGGGAGCGCAGCGAACTTGTCCACCGTGGCGATGAGGAAGCAAGGCAGCCGCCGGTAGATCGGCTCGTCCACGCCGATGATGGGCAGCGGGTTGTCGCCGGCGAAGTCGCAGGTGTGGTCGGCGCAGGTGACGCGGAGATCCTTCGGATCCTTGTCGTTTGGCGTGAGGCGGAATGAATCAGCTGTGAAGGCGGCGCCGCACCAGGGGCATTCCTCGATTGGGATCGGTGCGGGATGCGAGCCCGGGTTGCGCTTAAACCGGTTGGTGCGGGCGTACGCGGTCTCGTCGCTGCCGGGCCCCGTGTCGCCGCGGCGGCCCATGCGGTTGGGCGTGGCGGCACTGCCCACCCAGAGGCCGATCTCGAACGGCCACGAGCCGAGCCTCGCAGCGTCTTTCTGTCGTTCGAGTTCGAGGGCGCAGATCAGGGCCGCGGCCCGGCCGAGCTGGTCGAGCGTGAGCAGGCGGAGCGTGTAGCGCATGAGCACGGCGAGGCCGCAGCCGAGCGGTGTGCCGTGCATGAGCCGGCGGAGCACGATCGTGTAGGCAGCGAGGCCGAGGTAGGCCTCCGTCTTGCCGCCGCCGGTGGGGAAGAAGAGAAGGTCTACGCGTTCGCGGTCGCGGTGGCCCTCCTCGGTGAGACCGTTGAGCGCAAGCAGGATGAACGCTAACTGGAATGGCCGCCATGCCGGGGAGGTCACATCGGCGGGCGTGCTGTTACGTCCCTTTGAATACCACTCGCGGCGGCGGGCAGCCGCAGCCATCGCACTGTTAGCGATGCGAAACGCCTCGAGGGCCTTGGGGTTCGATGCGAGCATCGTGATGCCGGCCTCGATTCGCTTGGCTGCCGTCTTCATGTCGGCGAGCATGTCAGACGCGGTCTCGCGACGGCCGCCCTTCATGTCGCCGAGCACGGCAGCCTGGGCATCGATCCAGGTGCGGTACTGCTCGACCAGTGGCAAGAGCGCTGCTGTGGCGGCGGCTCCATCGGCCAGTCTGCCGAGCTCTTCCATGCCGAGCGTCACTTCCTGGAGGGCGCGGGGCTCGACCCGCTCGACCTCGGCGTCGGGGATCCAGATCGTCTCGACACATTGGCAGCGGCCTTCGGCGTCGCGATCCCAGCAGGCCGACACGCCGTGGCCCACGGCGTAGTCCACGACGTCGCGATACTGGACGTCGGCGACCTTTTCGTCGGAATCCTCACCTCCGGGGCCGCCGTCGCCGCCGCGGAGGTCGGGCCGCGGCACGAATGATGTGCCCGGCGGCGTCTCCAGCCGCAGCCGCGGCTGGAAAGCGAACCGCGTGTAGGGGCGTTCGAGGTCAGGCGTCCGCTCGTTGACGAGGAACACGGCCACGCTCCGCGTGCCGGCGGGCAGCCGGCTGCCGCTCAGGGTCGTAGCGGGCACTTCGCGGACCGTGGTAACGAGCCGTAAGCCGTCGGAGCCGTCGAGCGGCGTCACGAACGGTTTGCCAGGCTCTGCGGCTGCGAGGTCGATCCTGGCCCGCGCGGATTTCGGGTATCGACGGTATCCCCGCAGGCCGCTCACTGCCTTTTGGACGGCGCCGGCGACGCCCTCGGCCTGTGTCGAGGAGCCGTCCGCGGCCTCGCTACCCTGCGGGCCTTCGTAGGCGTAGTCGCCCCACTCGACCGTCGCGGTGAGCAAGTCGATTCCCTTGGCCGCAAGCACGCTCAGGCCGATCGAACTCGGCAGGAGCCCCTTCTTGGCGGCGGTGCGATCCACCTCGGCGCCGTCGTCGCTGGCTGGCTGCTCGGCGGGGCTGTCGATCTCGTCCTCGACCCCGTCATCCTCGGTTTTCTTCTCGGAGGGAAGCGTGGTTGGCACAAGGTAGCCGGTGAGGTACCACCGCCGCGGCGACTCGGGTAGCAGCTCGTTCGCGAAGGCGTGGTCGTTGGCCGGGCCGACCAAATCGAGCCGCAGTGCCTCGACGAGGCGGGCACGAATCTGTTCGGAGTTAGGAGCGATGGTGGACATAAGCGACCGGCAGAGCCAAAACCCTCAGGAAGGGGGTATCATACATCACGTCGCTGCTCCTGGTGCTTACCCTCCGGGCGTTGCTCCAGAAGCAGACCGTTTCGAACGCAGCATGTCGCCGCTAGGCGAAAGGCACGGCCCTGCCGTGCTTAGTCCCTCGCAAAAATGACGGTGGCACCAAGTAATGATTCGCGTTCCCCGAGTGACGGAGTTGGCGGATGGGTCATTGCGAATCATGATTCATGGCGGATTCCCCGAAGCCGAGTACGTTTCTGGCACATTGAAAATGTCGAAGGGCGTAGACGTATCGGGTCCGGTTGCTGGCAATGGCGCTCCGGAATGTGTGTATATCCTCGCGCGAGGTACGTCGGCGAATCCATTGACGCGGGATAGGGCTCTGCGGATGCTGCGAGATGACGAACAGATCGAAGTGACGGAGTGAGGCTTTGCGGGCGGTAGCCGGCCGCCCTATGAGCATTGCCGACACATGGGCCGGAATGCCTCTAAATTGCCGTTGCCAGCGAGGCATGCACGCCGCGCACGTTGCCGGAGTAGCGAGCCTTGCAGGTTCTTCCATGATTGAGTGATGGCACTGATCAGCGTCATTATTCCCACGCGCAATCGCAACGCTTTGCTGCAGCGGGCAATCGCGTCGGTCAAGAGCCAGACAGTGCGTGATGTAGATGTATGGGTCGTCAATGACGGCGGCCTTGCGCCAACATCGTGTGACTCGATCCGGCTCGTCACGAAGACTCAGGGTGGTCCCGGTTCAGCTCGGAATGCGGGCATTGCTGCATCAGACAGTCGATTCATCGCTTACCTGGATGACGACGATGAGTGGCGGCCGACCCATCTGGAGAGCATGCTGACCGCTCTCGGCAGTTCGCAGTCCATGGCCTATGCGGCTGCGGACGTCATGGACGCTGGTCGTCATGTTCGCGTCTGGGGCGACTACGCTTTCGTCAAGTTCATTGCGGATGGCTTTTTCACAATCTTTCCGCCATCGGCTTGTATGCACCGCCGTGGTCTTCTGGATCGCTGTGGACTATTCGACGAAAGCCCGTTGCTGATTGGCCCTGAAGACTGTGAGTTCATAATCCGTGCCAGCGACTTCTGCACACCAGTCCCTACCCGAGAGCGGTCCGTTGTGATGCACCGCGACTATAGCATGACGCGAGAACCCAGAGCGGCATGGGTAGATACCCTCGCCTACGTGATCGCCAAGAATGGATATACCGAGAGGCGGCACAATTGGCTGATGCTCTACCGCGCCTACACTGCTGCCGTTCGTGAAGCTCGACCCGAAGAGGCCCGCATCTGGGGTGTCGAGTTGGATCTCGCGCTTCCGGTGGGGGCAACGAGGAGGGGAGAAGAAATCACCGGCGATATCCGGATCGCGCCAGAGGGAATCAACGCATTCTGTCGGGAGAGGCTGTCACTGGCGTGAAAATACCTGATCGCATTCCGAGCATTCCCATCCGGCGCGACATCCGTGCGAGGTGTGCGTCCGTGGTGGATCAAGGAACGCCGGTCGTGGATTTGGGCTACGAAGCTGTTCCGGAAAACACCTGTTTAGACCTAGACTCGGAAACGAGTGTGGTGATTGGCAAGCAGATTGGCGAAGGTTTTCAGGGCTGCGTTTATGAGTTGGCCAACTGCCCTGATGTGTGCATCAAGCTCTGTAGGAACGAGCGGGCGGCAAAACAGTTCCGACGAGAACTGCTCGGCTATCCCCACTACATCAGACTCGACGTGCCTTGTCCCACGATTTTGGGAGCTGATGGAGCAGGGCGGTGGATATTGAAGGACAGATGGACAGCTGATGTGCCCACCGGCGTCGCACTCTTGCGGGACGAGGGGCGAGTACTCCGGCCAGATAGCGTGAGGATGTTGGGCAGCTACGTTCGACGCTTCGAGGATGCTGGCTGGTGCGTCGATGGCACGCCTTCGAATGTTGTGTTTCTCTCGAATCAGTGCGGTAACTTCGAAACGACGCTGTGGCCGTCACGTTCGGCAGACTCATGGACGTTCGCGAGGTGCTTCCTGCCAATGTGGCTGCCGCGCGTCGTGCCGCAAGTGTCAGAGTGTGGGTGGCCGCCATACACCTTGCCGCCTGGCTTGCTTGGCGAACTTCGCACGGAGTGGCGGAGTGCGCCGCATTACGCACCCTGGCGTGAGGTCTTTGGCGGGTTTCCGGATCTCTGTCCTGAATGGTGGACAGAGTGACGCTACAAGCGTCCTTGGAACGCTTCGTTCGCGAGGCTGGTCCGTAGAGCCTTTGAGCAGTAGTAGGGACGCAGATCATTACGGCGATAGATTTCCGCCAGTTCGCGGTAGAACGAAACAACGGTCTTGAAGTCAGGTGGCTCCAGTGTCGACGAGCCGCCGACGTCCAGATGAAGGGCATTTGCCCCTGGAGTGATGCCCATGCCGGCAAGTGTTTCACAGCCAGCGAGAAGGTCCTTCGCAGACTCCAGGCCCAGAACGAAGTTCGACCACGATAGACCCCAGCCGAATACGCGCACTGCTTCCTTTAACGCTCGTAGATAGTGGTCCCGGCCGATGTGGTGCTTGCCTGGGCAATGGCGTCGAAAAGCGTCCGGTGTATAAGCCTCGAGGTTCAGCACGACCACATCGACACCCATCGCTTTCATCTCAGCGAGTGCGGCAAGGTTTCGTGGTGGTGCAGTGACGGCAACGATACCCTCGCTGAATCGATGGGAGCCTGGAAGATTTCGAAGTGCACTGGCTATGCGACCGTAGATGGTGGCTTGGTCATCAAGGTGGTCGTCTGCCAGATTGCCTGAAATGAGAATCATATGGACGTGCTCGTCGTAGCACTGATCGGCCAAGGCATTTTCGACTGCAACGGTCAATTCGCGCAGGTAACGCTCTTGGTGTGTTGTCCAGGCTTCGAGTGCTGACGAGTCCCGAACAGCCAAGCTGCTGAACTCTTCTTGCGATGTTGCGTGCGATACCTTGTTGATGCCGCAGAAGCTGCAGGTGCCACGAACGGCGCAGTCATGCCAGGGCCAGACGTTCAGCTCATCCAGGCCGCAGGCGCTTATCAAGCGAGTCATGGGCATGCCAGAGGCGCGTGGGGCATCGTAATAGCGAGGTCGGATCACGAATCGCGCTGACACTCCTGCGGTGAGCTGCGGTTGGTCCGGCGTAACGACCACGAGCCGTTCTTCGTAGGTGACCCGGGCAGGGGCACGCCCAGGAACGGGTGCTACTGCGGAGACGCAAACCGTGTATCCATCCTCATCGGTCAGAAGCATCTCCTGCGGCCTACCTGCCAAGTTGCCTAGGCGAGGCGCGTTGTACACAAGGTTCTGGCCTTTGGCTCTGACGTGCGTGGCATGAACGAGCGCCGAGTCCGAGAACTCAACGCCGTGCGTCAGGATATACGCCTTCGTTGTCGCGCTACCCACTCGTCACCTTCTCGTTAGAAATGTGCTTGGCATCGGCAGCCACCACGCAAGCAATGCCAATGCGTGAAGCAGCGGGAATGTTAGCCAGTACGCGAGTCCAACCGCAGGATTCTGACCGGATAGGGCTGAGGTAGTGATGGCAAACAAGCTAGCCGCCGCGAGGCCCAGCACAGGATGCCTTATGCAGAGCAACAACAGGCTCGTCAGCGCAACGATCGGGATTACGTGGTACGCGACGAAGTGTGCGCCGAGCCGCAGCGCGGCGGACGGAGACCGTTTCATATGCCACGCAAGGGCCATGAATCCCTTCATCCATCGCAGTCTTTGGGCTACGAGACCGATCCATTCTTCACGCGGCTGTTCCGATCCCACAGTGAGTGATTCCCGGCAAATGACGGCACCTGGGTATGAGCGTGTGAATAGCCCCAGGTACAAGTCGTCCAGATAACTGTCCACGGATGGGTCTATCGCTGAGAGTAGAGATGCAGACACAACCATGAATTGCCCGGGAATAGATGCTCCGACACCCAGCGCCCAAAGCAGCGGCCTGATCACACGATGAGACCAGTCCTTATCGAACGAAGTCAGGCATCGGAGAAGTGACCCGCCGTCACTGCGAATCCGGCCGTATGCGAGTACGGCGTGTCCCTGGTTCGCGGTGTCGATGGCGTTTCGGATCACCACCGATGCTGCATCACGGTCCAGGGTCATGTCCGGGTCGCAGATGCAGACCAAACCAAGCGGGGCTGTCTGCCGGACCCATGTGCGGATCTTCGCAAGCTTCGTACCAGGTTGCACTTGCACGACCGTGACATCAGGCGCCGGCGATTCCGCCCGTTCCGAGAGGAGTACTACTGACGCGGACATCGGCAATTCGTCGCGAAGTGCGGAAAGCTGCAGGTATTGGCTGTTGGTGCAGGAAACGATCCACACGCATGTCTTGGCAGATGCGTTTAGGAGCGGTCTCGGGCCGTCTTGAGTGGCCGTGCTCATGTCGTACTCGTCAGCCGTAGCCAGTGTCGGTGAGTGACGGGTGTGAGGTGGACAGGAACCGAAGAATGCCTTCGATATAGGCTGCAGTCTGAGGAATCTTGCCCGCCCCGTATTCAAATGTGGCGTCCAGCGTGCTTACGAATGTGCCACCCGTAGCACCGCCCGTGTGGCGGCAATAGGCCAGTATGGCCTTTCCATCCGAAGTGGTTACGAGGGGGATTGCTGACTCAGGGCAATCGAAGACCCCGTGGTAATGCCACGCGTACGCTTGGTCTGAAAGCCACGGAAAAAGACGAGAGGCCTGCCGCGTCACCTGCATGTCGAGCGAACGGCCCTCTCTCCACCACGAGCTGTCCACAGGCCTTTGCTGCCATGCATACCCCGGAAGCCAATCATTTCGCAGATCCTCGATAACGAGGGACACGCCACCCGCGACTGCCGCTTCCAGCCGTGGCAATAATTCCCGAAGTGCCCGTGTGTTGCTTTCCCATGGGATCCACACCGAGCACGCACCAGCCAAAATACTGTCATCGACACAGGACCAGTGGACAGGGGTGAAGTGGTTCCGAAACCGGTCGGATTGGACAAACGACCGCTGTGCCCAGTTGCCTGAGTGGAGGTAAAGGTGGGGCTTCTCCCGCTGCGCATTTGATTCAACCGCACGCGCGCAGTAGCTCAGCAGGTTGCGGAACAGCACGTTAGGTGCAAGGTGTGAGGCCGGCGAGAACAGAGGCAGTCGCCCTGCCGCGGTGGCGATCAGTCCTCCCGCACCTGCCTGCGGAGGCATCATGCAAGCAATCACTCGCTTGCGTTCATCAGCGATGAGCGTCGTGCTTTCTGGAGAATTGATCTCCCCCTCGCACCACCAGCCGCGCACTCCGTCCTTGACGGCAAGCCCCTCGAGCGACACGCCATCCATGAGAAACGCATACTCGCTATCCGGGACGTGGAAACGCTGGGCCTTGTAGTCGGTCGGCGTGTGCGTCCAGCATATGCCTGCAAGGATTCCCGGAGGCACACCGTCGAAGCAAAAAATCCATCCGCCCTGCGCGCGGAAGTTCAGAAGACAGTCGCTTTTCGCAGCAAGTAGCGTTGCATCGCTCCCCGTCGGAATGATGAGAAGGTGGCAATCGCTGATCGCAGCGAACGACAAGGCCTCGGCGGACACCCACACGGCTTCGTATCCGTGTCGGGTGGCATCGTAAAGCTTTCGGAGATCGATCCCGCTATCGACTATGGCGACCTTGAGAGGAGTCATGCTGTAACCGAGGAATGCGGAGAGGCTATGCGAGGGCCACGGCTCTAATGTGGCGACTGTTTTCCATGCGCGCTGGTGTATGAAATGGGCGAAGAAGGCCCGGGAAGGCCAGGTCGGGGTATTCCCGGCGTATCTCTTCGCCGCAAAGATCGCGTCGGCGACTTTTGAATTCCAGAAGAAAGAGCGGCACATCAAAGGACGAGGAAGTGACCAGCAGATAGCCGCACTTGTCCCCAAGTAGTTTCAAGTCCTGAGTTAGCCGGATATATGCTTCAAACCACGGGTAGCCACCGTAAATAAGGCCAACCAGCGCGTCGTTAAACGTGCGTGTGCCCCCGCGGACGGCAACGCCGAGAGATCGCAGTTCGTGCTCAAGCACGCCAGAGAGCGACAGGAAGGGCGGAGGAATCAATATGAGACCCTCTGCAGCCCGGGAGAGATCCAGCAGGTCTTCGGCCGCCTGGTGCGACCCCAACATGTCGAAGGCGATGGGCGGCAGAAACCACCACAGCGGATGGCTTTCATCTGCATGAACATGTGCGAGGTCGTCCCGCGTACGAAGTCGACGCAGGTACTCGGTGTAGCCAGCAGGTAAAAACCGCTCTCCGGTGTGGCGTTGTGCCAGTTCCAGCCGAGTGCCGACCTCGCCGCTGCACGCCAGGGTCGGATCATTCATATGTACCTCCTGGCAGCTACGCGAACACGAGGTTGCATTCGCTAGGCGATTCCTGCTGTCTGAAGCGGACGCGACTTTACAAGCCTACAAGGGTGCCATAAGCGATGACTTCAGCGGCCCCTTCGGCAACTTCAGTCGAGCACAGACGTACGCCGACGACTGCGGAAGCGCCTCGCTCTCTGGCTCGCTCGGCCAGCCTGGTCAGTGCGAGGTGAACCGCATCCTCAATAAGGTTGCTGTAGGCATTGAGTTCACCGCCCACTGTCCAGTTTTTCACGTTGGCTGTGATGTCCTGAATCAGTGATTTGCTCACCACGGCCACGGCATGGACGGGACCGATGACCTGTTGGTCCGGCCGAAACACTTCCGTTGTCAGTATGGGAACCGCGTACATGGCTAGGGGGCGTTGTCCGTTTTTTTGTCTTGGCCTTCGATGAGCCGCCCAGGAGGTGGTAGTGAACCGGCCGGGGATGGCGAATGATGATCAACGACCGTTGCTCTTGGCGGCCTGGAGTGCGTGTTCCCGCGATAAGAGACGCGCCGTCGGCCTCCGGAACCTAGAATCCACCGAATAAGACGCCAGAAGAACGCGACGATAGCGGCGACTGTTCCACCGAGCACCAGCCAGCCCAACCACGGGGCCCTGGAAATCAACGGATACAGCCACGAGTGCAGGGTCGGCCCGACCACCGGGAAGGAATAGAACCAGGACGTGAGGGTGAGGTTGTCACCGTCGAGGCAGATCGAGATTGGGCAGCCGTCGGCGTGAAGCGAGAGAGCCTGGGCTGCACGCTGTCGCTGGGTCGTTCCCGGCGCATCGCCCGTGTATGCCAGCCAAATGCGAACGCCGTCGTTGCCATGGTCGCGGTGCGCCGCAAACAAATCCTCCGAGTCACCGAGAGACGTCGCAAAAACCGTTGGCGCGATTCCCGCTTGGCGGGCTACCGTCCACATCGAAAGGATTGTGTTCGCCCTGCCCTCCGCACCGAATCGACGCAGTCGTGTCAACGGGACGTGGTTCACGACCTGTAAGGTCAAATCCGCATCGCCGTCTTGCATCCGCTCCAGAAATGACGCGGCATCGTCGTGCATCATCACGTCAACAATGAGCGATGAGTCTGTGCCCGCGCCGACGAGGCGTGTGAACAGGTCGCCGCGCTTGGCGATGTTGCCCAGCAACGCGGGATTCGAGAACTTTTTGATGTCGAACCGATGCGTGAGTGCCAGAAGAAGGCCGTGCCGCTCTGCTTCCGTAGGCGACGTGCCGAGGAGATGTCGAAACTCCTCGGCAACGAAGTGCCAGTCCTGTTCTTTCGCAATCATGTCGGCGAGGTGTCGGGCGCCGAGCACGGCGTTGGCTTCCAGGAGAGCTCCACGGTGCTTTTCGTACAGCGGAATGATCCTGGGGCCCAGGAGGTCGGCCAGAGCACGGAGTGAGCGTTTGTCGGGGGCAGTTAGCACCATTTCCTCGAGCGTGTCGAAATCGTCAACGGTGGTGCATAGAGGTCCGAACGCGTCCGACAGCGCTTTGCATCGGTCGACGAGATGTCCGATATCGACTGGGTCGGGCTTGCCGTCTTTCGTTCGGCCTTCGACCGCTACAGCAAGCTTCTTGAAGGCAGGGCTGTCGACCAGGGATGCGATTTCGAGAAACTGATTGGTTACGGACTGCATCTGGTCCGTGTACGCCGTCAATTGTTCCTTGATCGACCTCGCTGCTTCTTCACGAGCGCTTGGATTCCCGTCTGCACTACTCTGCCAGATCACTTCGGGTTTGGTTTCGTCGCTCAGCTCCGAGAGCACCTCCTTACGTATGGCGTCCTCAAAACGCGAGCGCGCTGTGGCGGCGTCCGCTACGTCGAGTGCCAGCAACGCCCAGCCTATGAACGGAATGAGTTTGCCAGCGACCTTACCGGCAACTTTGGTGGTGACCTTCGTCGCCACCTTAGCGGACGCGCGTTTGACTACCTTCCCCACCATGGAACGCACAATGCGAGCGATGATCGGAGCAAGCACCAATGCGAGCCCGACTTTTGCCAACGGGCGCCGCCCCAGCGGACTGTCGCCAGGTGCGTCCGGCCGTGGCGTGTTGAGCGATGGCAGTGGAAGAGTCGTGAAGCACTGCGGCCAGTTCGGAAACTGAGCCCGCAGGGACTCATCGAACTCTGCAGCAAGAGCCTGCTGCGCCTTCGCAAACGCCTTGTTAAGAGCGTCATCCATTGGCTGCTTGTAGTCATCGGCCAATCCATCCGCAGTTGGCTTGACGGCATCAAAGAGTTGGTCGATGTAGACGCGCGCCATGTCATTCAAAAGGTCATCGTCTACAAGAGACTTATATTCGGCCCAAAATGCATCAAGCGACGAATAGCGTTCGGCTAGATCGACATCCTCAGCGATGCGTGTGGCCTTCTCCATAAAGCGGGTGTGGACTTGAGTTGCTGGATCGGATTTCCAAAAGTCGTCGAGCGAACGCATGATGGCAGCCGTCTGTTCGCTGACCTTCTGAGGCATCAGGGCTAATTTCTGTCGCACAGCTGACTTGCGCTTGGCGAGTTGCCGCAGCACTTCGAGAGTGACCTTGTCGCCTTGAATTTCTTCCGCCTGCAGGGCGGTCGTGCCTGAATCCGCATCTGCGGGGTCTTCGGCAGGGGCCGGCGTGCCTGCTACAGGCGGGGTGGCTGGTGTACGAGGTGAAACCTGGGGCACAGCCGAGTCCTCGTCGCTGGCTTTCTCGGAGGCAGGTGCCCCCACAGGCCCATCTGCTCCGCAGCCCATGACGGGCGTGAACAAAAACAACAGGAACGCGAACGACGTCATTCGCAGCGCTGTGGCGTTGGTAATGAAATGCTGCGTGGAGGCAGGCCTAGGGGCGTGCGTCAGCATCAACGTACTCCTTGTGAGATCGCGGCTGTCCCGAGGGACAAGTCGATTAGGCAGCATCGGTTGTGGAGGGAAGCTTCTTGGGCCGCAAAGCGTTGCGCAACGCCAGTAGTTTGCGCAACGCCGTGATTCTTGGATCAAGTACCTCGAATCGCAGTCTGTTGTCTGACAAGCGTTGTGTGATTTCCCGCTCATGCTCGCTCCTTGCGCGACCGGCAGCACTCTGCACGCGACCGCCGCTGCATGAGATGAGCATCGCAATCCATGCCAACACGACGCTCGGCGCTGCAGAAATGGCTGCTGCCCCAAGAAACATCGATAGAGTGGGCAAGGTGAAATCAAGAGACGAAAAGCCGCGCCTGCCCACGGTTATGCAAGAGGAAATGTATGCCCAAAACGTGGAGGCCACAGGCACACACATCAGCGCAAGAAAAAGTGCAAACGCTACTGCGCCCAGAGCAAACAGAAGCGATTGGCGCGGAGTGTGTCCGGCGACAACGTGTGTGAAGATCGCGCGCGAGCATTCCTGCAGTTCCTCAACGCCGTGGACTCTGATGACCGGTTGATGCACGGCTGTGTCCCCATTCCCCTGATCGGGCGGTGCTGTTGCAACGGCCAGATTGCGAAGGTCCGGCTGGAGCTTGGCGGCAAGAGTGGCCTCCAATCGTTTTGCCAGTCGAAAGTTGAAGCGTCGCATGAACTGCCAGTTGTCGCGGATGTTTTTGCCGATTTGAAGCGCAGTCACCGCCAGCGATGGCAGGCTGCCGGTCGTAAGAAATAGCAGACGGTCCCACGCCCCCGCGGTAACTGCGAGCGTCCTTAGGAACGGCTTGTAGGGGAAGAAGCCGTCCCACGTTTGGCGAATACAGGCTTTTCGCAGCTCCTGCCGAATAACCGCTTCGAGCGATGTGTCATTGCCGACAAGTTCATGCAGAGCGTCGTCCGACATCTCGCGAGTGGCTTCGTCGAGTCTGTAGAGGGAATCCTTGGATTTAGTGAGAATCACATCAACGAGTTGCAGCGATTCTCTGTCAGCCCAATCGACGCGGTGCTCCGCCTGCGCCGTCAGGCTGGTCTCGATACCGCGTGCATCGGCCAGCAGTGGTGTGAGCGTGGAACGGAGTCGTTCTTGAACCGCGCGGACGGCATTCTCATGCCCGATCGTGTACTCGTTGGGCATGAAAATGGGGTCGCCCAGCCGCGAGGATGGGGCGGCGGCTTTCCACTTCTGGATGGCATTGCGAACCGTGTTCTGTGCGGCGGCGGATGGCTCGCTCGCGTCCTCAGTTGTCGTCGGCAAGCGGATGACGGGCACGATGATCGCGCCTTCGCAGGATTTCAAGATTGCCGCATTGCCCTCGGCCCGAAGCGACTCGTAGGCAGTCACGAAGAGTTTGATCTGTGAATCAAAGAGTGCGCTGCTTGCCTGATCTCGGCACTCGGCTCGCGTATGTGTATAGCCAGGGCTGTCACAAACAACGTATGGCCGGCCGAGGTCGATGAGGCGGTCTGCGGGACAGTAGATGTGTCTTGCATTTCCCGCGTTGGCAGGCAACTCCGGCCCGAGCCACATTGCATGCTGTGTGTCTTCGTGCTCGCCGGATCGTAGTTCACCGAGAATGTGCTGATTATCTTGTGGCTTCGCAAGAAAGCAGCGTGTAAGCCACGTTTTGCCTGCGCCCACGTGGCCGACGATCGCGAGAGATGCGATGGTCTGTTGGTTGGGGGTATCGAGTCTGTCGAGGTCGTGAAGCGTGTCGCTGTAGATCCGCTCAGCGGTGTAGGACTCCGGGCTGTCGCCAAGCAGCGCGCGATACGCTGCGACCATTTCGTTGCAATGCCGTCGCTGGGTTGCCATGCGAGGCGGTTCGGCAAGATGTCGTTCCGAAGAATCACTCATGGGTGGTCGCCCAGCATTCAAGTCGCTCAACCGAAGGTTCGTCATGCCACAACGTTTGATCTCCAAGCGGGCATACGACTGGCTGTACTGGGATGCCAGGATCGACGAGATGGTACTTCACACGCTTCTTGGATGGCCCGAATGCGGCAGTGAGTTTTGAGAAGTTGTCGGGCCGAGGAACGCCGAAGACGTCACACAGGATGGCAAAGAGTCGTGATACCGAGGGGATTGTGTTGAAGCGTGCCAGGCTGGAATCCAAGTCGTTGAACAACGCTACCGCCTGGCCGATAGGAATGCCGATGACCACCAGTTGGGTCGAGATGAGTTGCGCGATCCCCACAGTACCTAAATAGGTCGCCCCGCCGTCAACAACCACGAGCGCGATTGCCCCAAGAGTTATAAGATCTCCCAATACACCCAGCAGCGTCGTAAGAAAAATCCATGACGCTTCCCATATGGTGGTCTGCGCCCACATGTGGCGTGCGTGTTTGTCCAACTCACGCTTCGGTGGGACGCACGGGTTGTCGGTGGCGCTCTTGGCAACCTGCCTGTAGGCCGTGTCGATGGCGCTCATAACCTGTGACTCGTCGATTCCCGTCGGAAACCAGCGCTGTGCCATAAGCCTGCGTGCAACATTCCGAGAAGAGTGACGGTCTATGAATAAGTGCTCAAGGCCATCGATCGCGTTCATCGCCTTGTCGCCGAGTCGGCGGTGAAGCGTCAGTACGCCGCCGATCGTTTCACCGACATTCTTGATGAGATCCTGCAGGGGACGGGTGATAAAGTATTCGGTGCAGCTCCGAACATTCATCAACGCTCGAATCGCCCATGGTGCGGTTTCAGTGATGCTGTCGCGTAAAGCCGTGACAACCTGTGGATCCGGGAGCTGCGTGGGCTGCTTGGTTCTGTGATCGGTGAAAACCTCCACCGCGACTTCGAGAAGGTGCGCCTGCCTGGTCTTCGCCATCTTCAGTCGTTCACTCACGAATGTGCGCAAGGCAGTGACGGCTTTGTGCGATTGACGCGCCAGAGCCTTGATCATCGCGAGCAGGTGCGTTTGCTGCAGTTCGGCTGGGGGCAGGGCCTTCAACGCAACATGCAGAAACCGTACCTCGGCGACCGCATGCGGATCGTTTTCCGCATGCTCGGTAGCCAAAGCGAAAAACTGAGGATTGCCGCCGCCGTCCTGGTGTCGCTGTACCAGCGTCGGCGGCGTCAAATCAGCCCAGCCCGGCTGCGGGTCTCCCTGCGCGTCCTTGCGAGAGCTGACGTCGTGATCGAATGCGCCGTAGATGGCGTCGGGAGAAATGCCGATCGAAACAGTGGCTTCCTGCAATGCCTTGCATTCGCGGGTGCGAGTGGGCTCACCCTGGAAGGGCTTGATTTTGTTCACGAGAAGAAACATCGGCACGGCCGGGATGTCCGTACGCAATTTTTGCAGCAAGTCAGCGAACAACGCCTCTCTGAGCTTTGATGCCTCCCATACGTAGAGAAACGCAGAGCACACCTTGGCGGCGTTGCATGCGAATTCCACGCGAGGATTCAGCTTGGCGGTGAGTTCGGGATTGCCCTCATCGCGGGTCTGTACGTCAGGGCAATCAAGCAAGGCAAAACCCTGGTCGTTCAGCGCTTGGTCAAAAGCGATGAGCGGCCGGCGGATGATGTCCGGTTTGCCAAGACCGCTGCCGTATTGGACGGTAGCCCGGGACGGATCTTCATCGAGGTATTCGATTTTGGAGCCGTGAATCTGTGCGAGCAGAGTACTGAAGGCGTCCCAGATGGCTGACTCATCATGCCACTGCTTCGGAAGCCAGTACACGAAGCGATGCGTGCCTTGGCCGTCGTGCAAGCCGCGAGGTAAGCGGGCTTGACCTGTTGGAGACAGGAAGCTGGCCACAACGCTCGATTTGCCAGCATTTAATTGCCCGAGCACGCCGACGATTGGATACCCAGCCATCGGAATGCAGGCGTGCGCGGTCTTCGCGCAGCCTTCTAGATCACTGCTGAGCGCCGGTGCTCCGGCCATGCGAAGGGCTTCAGGCCATGCCGCCCTTTCCTTGGGGGCTGGCCAAGACCGCACCATCGCCGGCTGGTCGAAGATGTCGTCGAATTCCGAAACTGCGTCCTTGCCCGCCATAAGTCACCCGAGGGCCATGCGGGAAAATGGCCCCGCGAAAGCGACAGGCTAGCCCATAGTGGGGGGCAAGTCCATCACTCGCTTCGCGACTGCGGTCGAGGCCACGTCTTGCACGCGAGTTCCGCGAGCGCTTTCCCGCGGGCGTGGATGGTGGCCTCGTCCCAAGTGCCTCGGTCGTGGGCCTCGATCTCCTTGTTGAGGCGCAGCAGGCTGTGGCGAGGAATCTGGGAGATTTTCTTTTCCCATGGGCCGTTCGACACTGACGGGTTCAGTTTGCGGGTCAAAAGCGTGAGATTCCCGAGCGTGTGCACGACATGGTCCCGGCGGTCTTCAGCGTCGGCGGCCGCGTCCTCTGGAAGCGGCCAGTGCTTCTTCCACTGCCTTGGCATCAAGTGCTCGATGGTCAGGCGGGGAGGCAACTGAAGATCCTCCGTCTTCCCCGTTCGCAACTGCTGTTCGAGGGCCCGCAGGAACATGCGCAAGCGTTTGCGGGTGAGCGTGCGATAGAGACGGTCGTTCAACAGGGTCGTGGTGAACTCCTCGTCGGTAGGCCAGCGGAGCGTTTCGGCATCGGACGCCAAGAGTACTGCCCGTAGCCGGTCGCGAGGCGAGCCACTTCCATCAGAAAGGGCCTTAAGAAGGTCGATCGCGAGACGGTTGTAGTTCTTCGGCGTGAGCCTGCAGACCATCCGCCGCACCAGAAACGACTCAAGGTCTACGAGCGCCGCATCGCGTTCCGCGGTCTTCGTGCCCGCCGATACGAAAAGCTCGAGAACGATCGGCATGATCGTGCTGGTGTCCATGGCGGCCACCCGCTCGACGAAGAGCCCGGCCCGCGTCGTCGGCGGGAGGTCCTCAATGGTGCGATACATGGCCGCATACTGGCCGATCGACTCCAGCGTCTTAGCCGGGGAGTTGATCGCCGTCGCGTGGTCACGGAACGCCACGTACAGGTGGCCCACGAGAATCTCGTCGCGGGCATGGATGGTGAGATAGTGCTGTAGCAGTGTATCGATGCGGGCCCGGGCCTGTTGGCCGCGGCCCACGGCCTTTCGCCAGTAGCGGTGGGCCCGGTCGAACGGCTTCCAGTGCGCCTTGTAGAGATCGTCGATCGGGAGGCCGGCCTGCTGGGCCTTGTGGAAGAGATGGTTCTTGACGAGGTCGGCGGGGAGAAGCGGTGTGCCGCGGGCGTTCAGTGTCTCGAAGATGAGTTGCGCGTCGTCCTCCTTGCCAAGGTCGATGACGACGAGACGGATGTGCTCCCGGAGAGTGGCCAGCAGGGCGTGGAGCCGCGCTGTCTGGGCGTCGGGGTCCTCGGCGAACCATCCCGCAATCCGCCGATGGAAATAGAGGTAGGCGTCGGCGATCGGATGGTCAACAGACGGAGCGTCATCGTCGGCTTCGTATCGCTTGCGGAGTTCGGCGGGCGAGCCGCAGTCCATGATCGCCTGGAAGGCCTCCTGGTCGACGGTGGTCGGCCAGACCTTGAACTGTTCGACGGGATCCTCATTCATCGGATCATCGTTGCGAGTCAGCTTGGCGAGAGCCTTGTGGTGCTGCTCCGCCCCTGCGGTCTTGCAGAAGTCGGCAAAGGCCTCGAGGAGCAGCTGAAGCGTCGTCAACCGTTGCTGGCCGTCGATGACGAGTCGGGTTTCGAGGCAGCCCGTCTGCTTCGGCTGTTGCTCCAGCACGATCGCACCAAGGAAGTGGGCGCGGGTCGGTTGGCCAGCGAGCAGTCGACGGGCAACAGCCTCGATGTCGGTCCAGAGCGGCTCCCACTGCTTTTTCTCTTCCCAGACGTATGGCCGTTGATAGAGCGGCACGACGTGCCGCCGGTCCTGGCCGAAGATGGTCTTAAGGTCTAAGGTACCTGCGTCCATAACTGGCTCCGGCGGCGAAGTGGGCTCGCGTCAACGAGGACACGTCGTTCGACTTGCTACCCTCACCAAGATGCGAGCCATTCTTCCAAACGAGCAAGATGCAGTCTCACTTGCGTGAAATCGTCGTCACCGATTGCTTTCGCATGAGCGTCGGGGCGGCCGTATTTGTTGATATCCTCGAGCATCATCACCACCTTGGGCTTATCCGCCCCGAAGATGTTTTTCACCGTATCCCACTCTCTGCTGACGATTGCAACAAGCTCCGAAAAGAATAGCGGCGAAGAGTCTGGCGATAACAAACTGCCATGCGGTGCGTCTTTGAGGGCGTCGCGACGCTTTTCGGGCAAGGCCGCAAGGACGCGTTCCCCCGTTTTTTGGCCATAGGTTAGGCGTAGTGCCTTTCCAAGAACATCGCGAAGGGCGTGCTCAAGAGAATTTCGCCTCTCTGAGAGTTCCGTGAGCTTTTGTTCACTCGTCAAATTCTCGCGTTCAAAGCGATGCCTGTGCTCAAGGTGCTGCCGAAGCGATTCGATATTGAAGGCACACCCATGTCCTGAGATTTCGACGAGCCCGTATCCCGTCAGGTGCCGCGTCAGGTGCACGTCGTGTTTCGCAAATTCATCGAAGTTTTGCTGCTGGCCGGTCGCCAGAAACGTCAGCATGTCGTACTCCTCGGGATACCATCGCTTGAGGACATCCACGATCATGTCAAGGTATTCCGCAGACTCGCGAACATAGTCCTGCTTAACTTTCTCATAGAGAGGCTTGTCGACTCTGACTGGTCGTGCAGTTGGTGATTTCTTGTGAATCATGCTGCAGGCCTGCCGGATAAGAAATGGGTGGCCACCAAAGTCTTCTGTCAGCTTGGCAGTTATGGCGTCGTCAAAATGTAGGCCCATATATCGCCCGAGTTGCGTGACCATTTCCGCCACTTGGGAAACCGAAAAGTTGGGTACGTATTGACTCGGCACTGAAGCAAAGAGCGGGTTGTCATGATCAGCAAGGCGGCTTTTCTCTACCGCGCTCGGATTCGTACCTACAAGCATGTAGGTGTACACGTGCGGCTGCCGTTGGTAGTAGGCACGAAGTGTCTGCCAAAAGTAGATGAAGTCGGGGCCAGTCCTCCAGTGTTCCGAAGACGCTGTCGCCGGAGTAATTCGCTCAATCTCATCAAAAATCAGAAGAGTTGGTTGTCGCTTCTTGCTCTCATAAACACGGGTGATGTCCTCGTCAAATCGCTTTCCAGCGTTCGTCGCCGTGTACGTTCCATCGCAGGGAGCGTCTGCCTTGGACCCGATCGCACGGTGGTATAGTTGCACCACAAGTTCGAGTAACTCGAACCATCTACGCTGGTGCACGTCTGGTGTCTCGCAGTCGATAAAAAGACTGCGTTCGCCTGTGGCGCGAAGTGATCGCGTGATTGCGTGCACAATGGACGTCTTGCCGCTTTTCCGAAGGCCAAAGAGACCGGCATGCTCCTGCGATCGGTGTCGGTCGATCAATTGATGGACAAGCTGTTGCCGGCCAAAAAAGTACAAATCGCTTTTGAGAGGCGAAAGAAAATCAAACAGATTCCGTGAAAAGAAGTGTTTGCGGAATCTGTTTAGCACAAAGCTGCCGTCGAGTGCAGAGAACAACTCCGTGTACGAGAATGGAATAACAACGGGTTGCTCAGGGTTCGATTTAAGAATCGCAGTGATTTTCGATTCGATTGCGGCGTCGTTACTGATCACAACCCGGCAAAGATCTTCAACCCTTAGGTCAGGCAAGTTGCCTCTAAAGGAGTCGAATGCGTCCAGGGTGCGCGGCTCAAACGCATCGTACTCAGAAAACACAACCATGATCTCGCGTTCGATTCCGAACATTTCGGCAATGACAGTTGTGGGCTTCATGAGGAAAGGACGATACGCGGCAGAACCAAGTTCAAGGCGACCGCCGTTGCGGGTCACAAACCAATCTCTCGCTAAAAACTGCAGAATCTTTCGCTCGCTATCGGAGAACTGCCGGAGATCGAAGTTTGGATGAAAACCAGCGCGGACATTGGTTGCGGACATGAGGAACTCCTTCTGGCGGATCAAGATTCAGGAAGTGTTGTGTGTGGCGGCTGATGCGTGCCGCGAAACAAATACCTCTCGAGGTGTGCATCGCCCTATAGGTCGTCAGGCAAAAGGGGACGGGGGGCGGATTTCTTGGAGGCGCGTTTCGTCGCCTTCTTGGCGCGCTTCGATTTTGGCGGCGTCGGAGCGTCGGGATCGGCGGCGGAGTCGGCCGGGGACTCCGAATTGCTGCGGGCGGCTGCGATGCCTGCCCCGGGGAGACCGGTGAGGCGTTCGATTTCAGCACGCGTGGCGTTGAGGGCGAGGAGGCGGGCGAGGATGTCGTCGCGGATATCGTCGGGCCAGCGGTAACGCCAGGGGAGTTTGCCTTTGCCCGACTGCTTGATGTGGGGTTGGAAGCGGCAGGCCGCGGCGGCGTCGGGGAAGAAGTAGTCGGCCGATTCGACCCGCTCGCGGATGTCGTCGGGGGCACTCGCGAGCGTGTCGGCCAGCTCGTCGTCGTCGAGGTCGAGCCAGTCGAGGGCAAACCCGCACTCCGGGCGGACGTCTCGCCACCCGTACGCATCCAGCACCGCACGATCCATCGCCGCATGCAACTCCCGCAGCCGCGCGATCTCGGCCGAGGATTCCGCCGGATCGTGAAACCGGTTGTACGTCTTCGTGAGGCCCTCGTCGTTTCGCACCATCAACGCCGCGCGATACTCGTAATACTCCTTCCCCGCCGCCTCCAGCACCGCGTTCGACTCGAAGTTCTCCGGAAACGGGAAGGTTTCGAAACAGTCGGAGGGGGTGTAGCGGAGGTCGTCCTTCATGGACGAGCCAAAGCAGCGAGCCCATGCTTCGTGGCAGCGACATTGCAGGGATGCAAAACGCGGGCTTGACCCATCGACGACAACTACGAGTGACTCGGATTGGATGATCGTCGATGGCACCCGGGCGAAGCAAAGGTGCGGCGCGTGGCGGGTGACTACTAATACTTCTGCGCGCCCTGTCATTGCCCGGATCAGGCCGGGCCGCCCTTCGCCATATAGCCACCACCGCCGGCGATAAAGTTCCCGATTGTCCCGTTGGCGTTCCGGGCGAACCTTTGTTTCGACGATCTGCATCAACTCAGGAAAGGCTCGCGCCTCTTCCTCGGTCATGCCTTCGAAACTGATGATTTGGCGCGAACTCGTGTGGGCAGGATGGTCGTTTACGTCCTCGCCGCTGAGGTACGGAAATACTCTGGCCTGATTTCGTTGGTCTGCTCTTACGATTCTTTCCAATTCGTCGAATGCCGTGCACGTTCCGCCACGATCAGTGTGATCAAAGATGAACCCCGCCGAGTAGGGCTTGAAGCCAAGAAATGCTTGACCGTTGTTGGCAGCAAGGGTTTTCGGGGAACGGTGGCCGCCAACGGGCAATAGGTATGCAGTGATCTCGTCAGCTGCAACGTTGTCAATGAGCCTCTGGCCAGCGAATTCTCCGCGAGTGCCATGTACAACGCTGACGACGACGGCAGCATCTCCCGGCCACCGCACTCGGCGTCGGACGTCGTAGAGTAGCAGTCCTACTTCGCAAAGAGTCGCCAGTCCGGTTTCCCGAGTGTCCCCCTGTCCAATCGTATTTGTTGCAATGAGCCCGAATGCTCCGTTTGCGTGCAGTTGAAGTACGGCAAGCCGAAAGAAGTGCGCAACAACGTCCGCATTTCCATGCGCAGGCGCATGTTTAACGAGTAGCCACTGGAGATAGGCGTCGCCAAAGTGCGTGGATATCTTCGAGCCGCCAAGAAACGGCGGATTTCCCACGATCGCGTCGAATCCAGGGTTCTCGCGTCTAAAGACTTCTGGGAACTCGAGTTCCCAATGGAACGGGGTGAGCGGGTGGGAGATCGGGTCGGCGGGCGTGAGGGCGTCAGCTGATAAAGCGATGCTCGGATCGCGCGGCTTGCCGTGGAGCCAGTTCACGAGGTCGGCGATGCGGGCCCGAGCCGTGGCGTAGTCGCCCTTGCCGCTCAAAAGATCCTCGATGGGTTCGGCGAGGCGGTCGAGCGTCTTCTGGCGGTCTTTTGGCTTTGCGGCACTGAAGAACGCGGCGATGAGGGCGTCGCCGATGAGTCGCGGCCGGGAGAGCGCGTCATCGGCGACTTCGAGTTTCTGGGCCTTGAGGGCCGGCGACAGAAAATCGCCGCCTTCGAGGATGTCGCGGCGGGAGGCGGCGGCGCGGCGGATGGCGTCTTCGAGGCTCTTGGTGACGGTGGTCCGCTGGGCTTTCTCTTCCCAGTGGAGCGAGGCGATCTGCTTGCGGGTGAGGCCGACGAGCGAATCGCCCGAGCGGAGCGAATGATCGAGGAACGTGAAGGGATGGTCCTTGGCGAGCGTGGCCAGCCAGAGCGACAGCTTGGCGAGGTCGGCGGCCATCGGGTTTTTGTCGACGCCGTAGAGGCACTTTTGAGCGACGAGCCGCTTGGCAAGGAGGAGCTCGTCTTCGTCCGGGGGGACGGGTGGCATGCCGCCGTGGCGTTGCCAGGCGACAACGAGATGGTCGGCGAGCTGGCGGCAGGCCTCGACGAGGAACGCGCCCGAGCCCATGGCGGGGTCGCAGATTTTGAGGTCGAGGAGTTGGCCCGGCGTTGGTTTCTCGCCAAGGTTCGCGAGGACCGGCTCGAGTGTCTTGCGGACGATGGGCTCGGTGAGTTTGCGGGGCGTGTAGTTGGAGCCGGAACGGCGGCGTTCGTCGCTCGGCACGAGGAGCATCGCGCCGGCGGCGAGTGGCTGGGGCGTTGCCGAGCGGGCGATCTTCTTGGCGGCCTCGAGGGCGGCGAGGAGCTCGTCGGTGGTGGCGGCGTCTTTGAGTGGAGCGGATTGCTTGGCGGTGAGCTTGTGGTCGGTCTCGGTCTCGAAGGTTTTGGCGCGGTCGGCAGGCTTCGTTGCGAGGAGGGCGTCGAGGTTCACCGGCACGGGGGCGCCGTGCTTCTTCTTGGGCTTGATGGCGATCGATGGGCCGTCGGCGAGGCCTACGCCAAACCCCATCATCACTTCGTAGACGCTGCCGATCTGCTCGACGTCGAGCGTGCGGTATGACAGCCGCTCACCGTCCAACACCAAGAGTTTTTCGAGGACGCGGTGGAGCGTGCCGTCGGGGACGGCGGGCACCTTTTGCGGACCGCCGGCGGGCGTGCGGCCCTCCAGCCACGGAAACCGGTCAGGATCGAAGAGGTAGCCCGACCGCGCCGGAAGTTTTATGTCCGGGTGCGTGGAGCCGGAGTAGATGAGCCGGAAGAGGGCGACGAGCTGGGCCCAGCCGCCGTAGCGGAGGTCCATCGTGTCGGGGTGCTTGGCGGCGTCGCCGCGGAGCCGCTCGAAGAGGCCGTGGACGCCGTAGTGTTGCTGGTAGAGGCTCGACGACGGCAGGAGACCGCGGTCTTCGGCGTAGAGCGTGAACACGAGCCGCATGAGTACGGTGAGCAGGCCCTCGTAGACCTCGTTGGGGCGAGTGGCGAGGACGTCGGCGAGCAGGGTGCCGCCCGTCTTCTCGTTGGCCGCTTGAAAGCCGCGGACCAGTTCGAAGGCGGCGTCGATGACCTGCTGGGCGAGGGCGGTGGAGACGGTGGCCTGAAAGTCGCGGCTCTTGGCGAGGAGCGTGGGGAGGCGGGCCGGCGTGGGGGCGGCGAGCAGGCACTGCCGCGAGAGGAGCATTTCCAGGGCGGCGAGAACGCGGCGGCCGGCCACTTCACGCATGAAGCCGATGGGAAACGTGAGGACGCCCGCCGACTCGCCGCGGGGCGCGTAGACGAGGCGGAGCGACGTGCCAGCGGTGAGCAGGCCGATGGGAACGCCAGTTTCGCGGAGGAGCCGCTCGAACCGGCGGGTGGGCGAGGCTGTCCAGGCGGCGGAGTCGCCCGTGGTTTCCTTGTCGAGGTCGGTGCCGATGGGGAGAGCCTTGATGAGGATCAGCCAGGGGCGGGACGCGTCTTTGGGTTTGGGGTCGGAGAGGACGTAGGTCGGGACGAGCTCTTCGTTGAGTTCCGGGAGCGGGATGCAGAGGGCGTCGGGGATCGGCTGGGCGGGCGACGTGCCAAGAAGGAGGTCGGCGGGCCAGCCGAGGAAGTCCCCGAGGAACCGGGGGATGTTGGGGAGGAAAAACTCGTCAGCCTGCTCGGGGGTGAGTTCGCGGCCTTCGGGAAAATCGCCGCGGCGGGCGGTGAGCGATGTGAAGAGCCGCTGCCGCTCGGGGTCGAGGGTGCCGAGGACGACTTGCGCGTCGGCGAGGACGGCCGGCGAGACAACAAGGCCCTCGGGGGCGAGTGTGCCCAGCCAGGCGCGGTGGTCCTGCAGCGTTTTTTCGTGTTGGTAGTCGGTCATGAAATGAAAATCAGTTCGTCACCGGCCAGAGGTAGGCGATGCCGACGGGTTCGATGCGGTAGCTGGCGACTCGATAAAAATCGACGATGCGGCTGGGCTCGCGGGCGATGTCGTCGTCCACGCGGTCGAGGAACCGCTGCCAGGCGCGACGGTCGAGGTCACGCTGCCGCTTTTCGTCGTCGTTGAAATCGCCACCGAACGTCTTCTGCGGGTCGTCCGCGGTGGCGAGTTCCTTCTGGATGCGAGCTTTTTGGTCCACGAGCACGGTGCGGAGGGCCTCGCTTTCGGCGGTGGCCCGCTTTTCGAGGAGGGCCTCGGCGTCGGCGCGGTGCTCCTCGCCGCGGGCCTCGAGGTGCACGAGCAGTTCCTCGACGTCGCGGGGCATCGCCGCGAGGAGCTTGTGGCGGACGGCGTCGGCGACGCCTGCGCCCGCAGCTGGCTTCATCGCATCTTCGAGGAGCGTGAGCGTGTGCTGCTCGGCGGACCGCTTGTAGGGCGTGAGCGTGCCCTTGCGGCTTGCCGGGTCGGTCCACTGGGCGGTGACCGTGAGGATCTCCTGATGGAGCCGGACGGCGCCTGAGCCGTAGAGCGAGAGGCGGCCCAGCAGGATCACGCGGGGGATCGCGTCGGCCGACTGGCCGAGGAGGGCACGGGAGAGGTCGTCGTGCACGAAACCCTGGGCGAGGAACCGGCCGAGGAGCCGCTTCACGAGCCGGTGCTCCAGGTGGAGCTGCACGACCGAATCGTCGATACCGGCCGGGGCCTTGAACACAACCGGACGGATCGGTTTTTCTTTGCGCCACTGGAAGTCGCGAGGGCCGGCGTCGGGGGGCTCGCGGAGCGTGTCGAGCGTGTCGCTCCAGGAGGAATCGCGGCCGAGGCGGGTGTCGAGGTCGGGGAGGGCAAACCGCGGGGGCGCGGCGGGGTCGGCAGCGGCCGGGAGCGCGGCGAGCGGCGCGGCGTGGTTCATCTCCAACGCACAGGACAGGGCGTCGCGGAGGTGCTCCTCGTCGAGGCCGATCGCGCGGCGGGCGTCGTTGATCCGGTTGCGGAGTGTGTCGATCTGGTCGTCGATCTTCGTGAGGCGGGCCCGCGTGGCCTCGAGTTCCTCGTCCACCGCGGCCTTCGCGGCGGCGTCGAGGTCCACGGCACCGAGATCGGCGGCCTGGGCGTCGGCGGTGGCGCGGTCGATGCCGGATTTCAGGATCTTGTCGATCTTCGATTCGAGCACCTGCGACAGGCTGCCGAGTTCGCGGGCGATGCGATCGGTCTTCTCCACGAGCACCTTGAGCACGCGGTCTTCCGGCCGCTGGGTGTGGACGAGGTAGTGGCAGAAGACCTGTGGTGACGGCTGGAGCTTGCGGTCGATGCGGCCGTTGCGCTGTTCGAGGCGGCCCGGATTCCAGGGGAGATCGAAATGGAAGAGGTTGTGGCAGTGGGCCTGGAGATTGAGACCCTCGCGGGCAGCGTCGGTGGCGATGAGGATGCGGAGTGGCTCGGTGGCCGGATCGGCATTGAAGGCTTTTTTGATTTCCTCGCGGCGTTCGGCAGGGGTGGAGCCGCGGTACACGGCGATGCGGCGGTCGGCTGCATCGGTGCCGTCGATTGCGGCCGAGAGCATCTGCTGGAGGTAGCGGGCGGTGTCTTCCCATTCGGTGAAGATGAGCACGCGGATGGGGGACCAGGTGGTCGAGGCGGTGGTGCCCGGGCCACCGGGGAGGCGGATGGCGGGACAGCAGTGCTGCTGGAGCCAGGCGATGAGTGCGCGGATGCGGGCGTCGGGGCGGTAGCGCTCCCCGTCAGCGATCGCGGCCATGCGGTCGAGGAGGTCGCGCTCGCGGGCGGCGAGCGACGCAGGGCCGGTTGGCGTGGCGGCGGTGAGCGAGGCGACGGCGTCGTCTTCGATCGTCGCCAGTTCGTCGGCGTCGAGATCGGCGCGGTCGTCATCGGAGGACGGGGCCGTGACCGCGGCTTCGGCCGTGGCCGCGGTGATCGCGAGGCGTGTCTGCGGGTCCGGGGCCTGCGCCGCTTCGGCCGCCCACACCTTTTCCATCGAGCGGCGGTGGACGAGGAGCGTTCGATAAAAGGCTTCGGTGCTGGAGAGGAGCCGCGTTTGGAGGCCGACGACCACGAGCATCGCCTCGGCGGCCTGCCGGCGGGTGGCTTTTTCCGAGAGCCGGGTTTTGCGGAGGTCGCGGTATTCGGCGAGCAGCCGAGGCAACTCGAGCTCGGGGGCGTCGGACGCAAGGCCGTCGATGTCGAGCTGCTTCACGATCCGCTCGGGAAACCCGCCCACGCGGGTGCGGATGTCTTCCTTGAGCCGGCGGACCATCACCGGATCAAGGTCTTTGACGCGGACTTTCACGCCACGGGTGAACCGCTGCGGGTCGAGGATCTCCAGGAGAGCGGAAAAACTGTTGGAGTGGCCGTTGTGGGGCGTGGCCGAGAGGAAGAGCCGGTGCTCGAACCGTGGGGCGAGGTCGCGGACGGCCCGCGTGATCCGGCTGTCGATGGCGTAGCGGTTGTCGGATGACGGGGCGGCGTGGTGGGCTTCGTCGAAGATGAGGAGCGAGCCGGGGCGCAGCGTGCCGAGCCAGTCGCGAAGCGGGCCGGCGTAGGTCTCGTCGATCAGAAGTTTGGACGAGACCAGCCAGCGGGGGTGGACGCTCCAGGGGTTGACCGACCAGCCGCGTTCCTGGCGGATCCGCTCCATCGCGAGGCGGTCGAGGACGTTGAACACGAGGCCGAATCGCGCCTCCAGTTCGCCCTGCCACTGCGGCACCATCGACGGCGGGCAGACGACGACGATGTCTTTGACACGCCGCCGAAGGAGTAATTCGCTGGCAATCAATCCGGCCTCGATCGTCTTGCCGAGGCCGACATCGTCGGCGATGAAGAGATTCACCCGTGGTAGCAGGAGGGCCTTTCGCAGGGGCTCAAGCTGGTAGGCGTCGAGCCGGATGCCGGCGCGGAAGGGTGATTGGAAGAGCCGCGGGTCGGTGGCCGTGACGCAGTGCCAGCGGAGCGTACGGACGAAGGCGCTGAAGTGGCGGGGATCATCGAAGCCCTTGCGGCCAATGCTTTTCCACGCCTCGCGGTCCACGATCTGGGTGTCGAGTTCGAGTTCCCAGATGACTTCGAGTTCCTCGCCCTGGGCGTCATCCTCGAGGCAGGAGAGCGATACCTTGGTGCCGTGGGGCGACGGCTCGACGGCGTCCACGAGCCAGGCCCGGGTGCGGCACTTCACGACCTGTCCGGGGGCGGGTAGGGCGGTGGTCGGGGGGATCGCTTGTGGCGGTAAGACGGTTGTCATGCAGGATTTCCGTTGCTGGAAGCCCTATGTGATACCCCATTGGCGGGAGAGCGAACACGGGGCGGGCCGGAAGCTTGAAACCCCTCGTCGTCTGGAAAACTTCCGTTCAGTCGCAGTCCGCAAGGTGCGGCGGCTGGCTGTGCAGGTCAAACCCGGGCGGCCAGGTCGATGGCTACCAGACATTTCGATGGCCAAGCCAGCCAGCGACTGCGGCAGGCCGGAGGACGAATTGATGGCGGTATGAAGTGCAAAGTTAGTTTCGAACCCGGAGGACAGCCTTGCCGTCTGCGGGCCGAAACGCCATCTGGTTCATCGTCTCAGAGTGGGTTACTGGCCGCCCGCGGATCCGGCTGAAGGCGTCGGCGAAATCCTTCGGCTTCTTGCGGAGCCGTTTCTCCAACGCGGCGTATCGGTCGCAGATATCGCAGTCACGGCCCTGATAGTCTTCACCGTTATGGTGCCGGTGGGCGGCGTGGACGAAATGATTCGTCTGGATCAGCGGCTTGCCCGGCTTTGGGCTTCGCTTCAGAAAGGACTCTGATGTACCCTCGATCACGATCTGCTGTTCCGGCTTCGTGCCGACGACGTGCGTGAAAAACGGGGCCATCGTCTGCATGTCGCCGAGATGACGAACCAGCGACGGATACGACAACGATACGTCGCAGGCCTTCCTGATCCGGTGCATTACCGGCCACTGCGGAATGCGCAGCGGGCCAGTCGGACAGGCCTGGTTCAGCGTCACCGCCCAGGCGCCCGGCCGCATCGCCGACAGAACGCCCACGCAGCCGAGAGGGGCGATATTCACGTAACTGGCGTCGCCCTTGTGGAAACGGGTCATGACGGTGAAACGGCCTGTCGATTCCGGGAGCGCCCAGTCCATGTTGCGGACGAGCATTGGCGCTCCCTCCACGATCACGCTGAAACTCGAGCAGGCTCCGTAATAACGCTCGATTTCGACGGAAAGATCATAGGTCAGGTTTGCCAGGAAAATCTTGCTTTCCGGCAGGCCACTGGCGTGAGCAAGGCCACGAATCTCGTCGGCGTAATCTTCGCCGAACGATTTTGCGACCCAGGAACCCAGTTTGCCGGTGACCCTGCTCAAGCCGGACAGCAGGGGTCTGAGGGTCGACTTGGAGATCGGCTTCAGGATGTCTGGGAACCAGACCGGGGCGGCATCCACGAATTGGTCGACGTAGTCGTGTGCCATCGCTTCGATGTCTCGCATGAAGCGGCCCAGCTTGGCTTTGTTGCGGCGCCCAACTTCAGCCCAGCGGTCATAAGGGGCGGCGTCCAGATCAATATCGAAGACGGGGCGTTTGGTGCGGGCGTAGTCGACGAGAGGCACGGCGGAAGTCCTTTCCTGGTGGCGGAGTGTGCTGTTAGCGGGCCGCGACGCGGCACGTCGCACCCAGGCAGGCGTAGCGCGATGGTGAACACATGCTGGGCGACTGGTGCTCGTATGACTGAATCTTCTCGGAGTTGATGCGCCAGTAGCCGTTCTCCTGCTTCACGGCCACTAGCGACACGACATCGAAGCGATCCTCAGAAAGGACGAGCCGATACTTCACTGCCACTTCGCCTGTCGTCTTGCCTGCCTTGATGACCTGCGAATCCAGCAACTCCATGGCGACGTCATGCCGGACGAAACGGATCGCGGCCTGCTTCCGGATCTTGGGTCGCGAGGGGCCTGTGAAGCACTCGCAGAAGCCGTCAAGATTTTCGGAGTTAGCCGCTTCCACTGCGTTCGCGAGGCAGTCGCGGATGGCGGTTTCCTCCCCGTTTGTCGCGGCGACACGAACTCTCGGGCGAACGGTCGCGAGCGATGGTTCGGCGGATAGTTCGTTGTCCGCAACGGCGGGGGCGGTAGGCAGGCCTGCGAGCAGGAGGCATGCCGAGAGGATTGTTGAGCCGCGGACGCTGGCGGGCACCATGGTCGTTGCTCCAGGTAGGGGTATGTGGAATCCCTGTTGGATTATCCGAGGGGGAGGGACAACCTTGGTCCGCGAGGTCTTCCGCGGCCGCCAAATCTGCCTTCAGGATAGGTAACATACCCGGCGGCGGCGGGGTGCGGCCGCTGGGTAAAATGATCCTGCAGGAAGCCACGCAATGAGTGTTCTGGAATTCCCATGGCTTATAGCGCGTTCTGCCGCTGCGTACTGGTCTCTCGACGACAAGATGCCGAAGGTCAATCGGGCGTGGGCACAGGTGTGAGACGAGTTGTGTGAGGTCGGCCTTCTCGACGACGGGGTGTTTCTCGACTGCATCGAACTTGAGGTCGAAGCGATTGCGTCCAGTAATGGTTTTGTCGGTGTGTTCTTCGAGGATCCCGGCACGGCGAGGCAACTCGTTGGCTACAGGCCGGGCGTTATCTACCTCCCGTGTGATCTTCCGAAGAGGCCCTTCAATCCGGGGGGAACGCTCGCGGACGTCATTCGGCACGAATATGCGCACGCGTGGCGATGGCTGAACCCGGACCTGTTTCGCGAGCCGTGGTTTGCGGAGACCTTCGGCGCGGAATACGACGACAAATCGCCCTCACCGTTTCTTCGCTGGCTGGACATCTTTTCGCAGGAACCTGCGCTTGTTCGCGCCTGGGGGCAGCAGCGGATGGCCCAATACGTATTCGAGACAAAGGCGGGCAAGAGGGAACTCGCGCGGGACTTTGCCACGCCGTATGCCGTCGTTAATGCCAGCGAGGATTTTGCCGACACGTTCATGCTCTATCTCCGTAAGCACGAGTCGCCGGACGCCTATGCGTCGAGGCCGGGTGTCCACCGCAAGGTGCTGGCCATTGAGGCTGCCGTCAAAAAGCAGGCCCTGCGGCTGGGCACAATAGGGGCGTGAAGTCAGCTGCGCTTCGAGGATTGTCCAACGGTCGCCATGGGGGGCCGGGGAATCAATCGCACCCTCGAACTGCACGCTACACCTGCAACGTGCAGCATGCCGAAAGTGTGTACGGTCGCGCCGAAGAGGCCTGTTTTTCAGCCCGGCGCGTTTCCTGGTGCTCGTGGGCAAGCCCCAACACCAAGCGGCTTCGGACGGTCGAGGAGTTGGTGGGCCGCGTTGCTTGAATAGGCCGATTGTGCGGCTTTTCGGCCTGTTTCTGCTCTGTAACGTCAAGTTTTTTTGCAAGAAAACTTGACAAACGAGCTGGGTAAGCCGAGAGTAGGGGCATGACGACCCTTGCACCCACCGCCGGAATTCGTGAGCGATCGATCGTTGGTCGTGTCCGGGCTCGGATCGAGAGGGAGGGGGAGCGAGTGTGGCGAGCCACTGATTTTCAGAGTGCCGACCGGGCATGGACCGCTCAGGCAATCGCCCAGGCACTGTCGCGACTTTCCCGGCAGGGGGTCGTGCGGCGGCTAGGAAAAGGCCTGTACTACCGCAGCCGGGAGACGGCATTCGGCCCCAGCCTGCCAAGCCCGGCTATGATGCAGAGTCTGCTGATTGCTGGCCGAAAGGTTTTTCCGTCGGGGTATGCCGCGGCCAGCATGCTTGGGCTCACGACGCAGCAGCCATCCCGCCCCGAAATCGCCACGACCGGCGGGAGCCTGCCCCGTCTGATCGTGGGCAAGCAAGCCATTATTCGTACCCGGCGGCCGGAGTCGTGGAACTTGCTCGATGCCGAGGACGCGGCGATCCTGGAGGTTTTGCGGCAGCGCGGCTCAACCAGTGAGCTTTCGGCCAATAAAACCGTTAAGTACCTGTTGGCGATCGTCGGCAAGCCAGGACGGTTCGTCAGGCTGTGCCGCGTGGCGGCGTCCGAGCCGCCGAGGGTGCGCGCCATGCTGGGGGCGATAGGGCAACAGTTGAGGCGGTCGCCGCGGGAGCTTGCGCGGTTGCAGAGTACGCTGAACCCATTGTCGAAATTTGATTTCGGAAAGCTGGCCGCCCTAAAGCATGCGGCTGAATGGCAGGCTCGACTGGAGCGGTCGCGATAGCCTGTTTCAGTATCTTGATTTCGGTCAGTCGGTCTTGCGGGCGGGCCGCAATCCGGCAGGGGCCACACCAACGCCATGAAACAGGCGTGAGATCGAAACTGTGTTGTGGCGCCTTTTCGGGATCGCGCGACGCGCTTTGGGAGGCCTTCTGGGGCGCGGCGAGAAGGGCGAAATACCCTGGAAAACAGTCCAGGAAACGGCAATGTTCCACATTCTGGAATATGGAACGTATGCTTGTGTCATGCAACTCAATCCCCAAGACCTCGTCGTCGCACTCAAGCTCGCCTTTCACCCTGGGCTCACGTTTCGCAATCTCGCCGACTCCCTCGGCCTGAGCGCATCGGCTGTTCATCGCTCAGTGACGCGGGCAAAGGCTTCCGGCCTTCTTCTTTCCGATCGTCAGCCGAATCGTCCGGCCATTCTCGAGTTTGTGGTCCACGGCGTCCGCTATGCGTTCCCTCCCGTGCGAGGCGGGATTACCCGAGGGGTGCCCACGGCGCACGCGGCGCCGCCGCTTGCGGAACTCATCGTTCAGGACAACGACCCTGTACCGGTGTGGCCCGATCCGCAGGGTGAGGCTCGCGGTGCATCTTTCAAGCCGCTTTACCGCGGGGCACCGAAGGCGGCGCGCGCCGATGGAAAGCTCTATCAGTGCTTGAGTCTCATCGACGCTCTTCGAGGAGGTCGGGCCCGTGAGCGGAATCTGGCCAAAGAACATCTGACGAGGTTGCTCAATGGCTGAAAGAGACACGCCAAATCTTGTGCTGCTCCGCGAGGTGGCTCAACGCATTGAGTCGCTCCTGCCCCGCTTGGCATTTCTGGGCGGGGTCGTGGTGGACCTTTTCGTGACCGAACCCTCGGCCCGGCCGAGCCGTGCAACCAAGGATGTAGATGTCGTCATCGATCTTCTTCACTACGGGCAGTACGCAGAGACGCTACGCGAGGAACTCCTTCAGCTCGGCCTCGAAGAGGATATGACGAAAGGCGCCCCGCGCTGCCGCTGGCGATTCAAAGATGCACCACGGCAAATCGTCGACATCATGCCGACGAAGAGCGATGTACTGGGCTTCTCGACCGAGTGGTACGCCGAAGCCTTTCAGTCGGCCAAGCCGTTCCCAGTGCCCGGCGGGCCGGTGATTCGGCTGGTCACACCGCCCTATTTTCTCGCGACAAAACTCGCAGCGTTCCATGACCGAGGCAGGCAGGATCCGATGATCAGTCATGACCTCGAAGACATCATCGCCGTGGTCGACGGCCGCGCATCGCTCGTCACGGAGCTTGAGTGTGCGTCACCTGAGGTGCGGGCGTTCGTCGCCGCTGCGTGGCAGGGGCTTTTGGAGACGGGCGGTGTGCCAGCCCTGCTCGAGGCCCACCTTGGTCCCGACGAAGCAAGCCAAGCACGCGCGGGCCTCGTGTTGTCGCGAATCGAAGCCATGTCCCGCCTCGGTCATCAGTGATCAAAAACTTTGTGCGGACGCCCCCAGAAGTTGACCCAATAAACGTGCAAACGATGCATGAAAAGGGTCATAGGATCGAAAGTTTGCACATGCGCGCGAGACGCGTTATGATGCAGAAATTAAGGGGTTCCAGGATTTCGAACGAACCCGGCCGGAAGCGGCTGGGGGTCAAGAGGTCGCAGGTTCAAGTCCTGTCGC
>Ga0315900_10000666_pt1 | contig 58276 bp, 67 predicted proteins | sample LakEriMetagenome_FD_203521 | JGI IMG/M metagenome (GOLD analysis project Ga0315900, IMG submission 203521) | Freshwater fungal communities from buoy surface, Lake Erie, Ohio, United States - Buoy 12 MA114 | ecosystem: Environmental > Aquatic > Freshwater > Lake > Lake biofilm | place: USA: Lake... | reverse complement strand
CCCACCTTCGCCTACCGGTTCCCCGACCTCTTCTACACCAAGAACAAAGCCCAGGGCATCGTCGCCGCCCGGCCCCTCAAGACCAAGGCCAAGCGCAAGACCCCCGTCATGGCGGTCGCCGTCGAGTCCACGCCCGAGCCCGCCGTGGCCAAGCCCACGCCCGACCAGATCCACGCCTCGCTCCTCCACCTCCCGGCCGTCAACAAGTGGGAGAACAAGGCTCGCCGCACCTGGTTCATCAACCGCGGCTGCATCCCCATCCCCTACCACCGCCGCTTCTTCCAAGCCCTCCACTCCATCTGCAACCCCATCCTCGCCCAACTCCCCTACCAGAAACAGCATCGCCCCCACCTCTTCCGCGCCCACAAATTTCAGCACCTCGACGAACCCCTCTCCTGCAACCACTGCGTCGTCGTTGACCTGCCCACCGGCTCCTTCGACACAAGCCGGGACTGGCACGGCGAGTTCAACGAGAGCCGTCACCTCCGCTGCGTCCAATCAGAACCCGACTACATCGAAGAACTCAACTTCTTCTCCCGCATCAACGATCACATGGCCGACATCCTGGAGTTCCTCCACTCCCCCGACCTCGTCTTCATCGCGTGTCCCACCTATCGCCCCCTCGTGGCGTCCGCCCGGTTCCCCAATCCCTTCCTCCACTTCATTTTCCGCTACCGCCTTCGGGAAATGCGGAACGCGCTCTCCTACTATCACAACTACCTGCCGCACCTGTTGCGCCCTATCGAATCCTGCGACCGCGTCTCCAGACCCCTGGACTTCACCAAACGTAACCGGGCCCTCGCCCGCAACCTGATTCGGTTCCAACGCACACTGGGTCTCCGGACGTACCCGGATCAGGCCGAGTGTGCGACCCACCTCACCCAAGAGGAGCTTTGCCTTTTATGAGTATCCCCACCCCCCCGCCCGTCAACACCACCAACCTCAACATCGACGCGCCCGTCACCGGCAACGCGATCGCCACCTACAACAACGATGGCGCCGGCCTCAACGTACGCCGTGCACTCGACGTGCAGGTCTCCGAGAAGTCGCTCGTCGCCATCACCGTCGTGCAGGCCAAGAGCGCCATGCGTGACCGCCAACGCTCCCTCCAGGACAAGCTGAAGGAAGCCACGGCCACGCACACCCAGCTCAGCAGCTCCATCAAGGCCTCCTTCCAGGGCTGGACCCGTCGTGCGGCGGGCACCCTCGCCACCGACTTCGGTCCCTTCACCGGCCTCGCCTCCTCCTTCATCGCGGCCTCGCCCGAGATCACCCAGCCCGAATCGCCCCTGATCGACTGGACCCTGGGCACCGCTACCACCACGGTCACCTACGTCTACAAGGCCACCCGCAACGAAGACGCCGAGGGCGTCTCCATCACGATCCGCCGCCGGGTCGTCGAGTCGATCCCGCCCGACGTCATGGCCCTCCGCGCCGAACTCGATCAGGCTACGGCCGAGATCACCAAGCTCAACGAGGAGATCACCCGCATCCGCAAGGTGCTCGCCAACCCGGCCGCCATCCAGGAACTCGCCGAAGCGGGCATCGCCGAAGCCATGCTCACCAAGACCGGCGACGCCGCCCTCACCACTCAGCTGAAGAAGATGGCCACCGACAACGTCGATGCCATCGTCGACACGCTGTCGTAACCCCTCCCGCTCCCTTTCCCACACGCCCGCTTCGCCCTTACCGGCAGGCGGGCGCTTTCACCTTCGGAGTTCCCCATGCCGACCGCACCCGCCATCACGTACTCCCCCCAGCAGCTCCGTGCCATCCAGCTGGCCGAGGCCTGGCTCGCCAACCCCAAGGGCGTCTTCCGCATCGACGGCAAGGCTGGCACCGGCAAGACCACCTGCACCCAGGTCCTCGTCCGCAAGGCCCAGAACCCCTGCTTCCTCACCATCACCGGCAAGGCCGCCTCCCGCCAGCGCGCCAAGGGCAACCCCGCCGCCACCATCCACTCCAAGATCTACCGCTGCTTCGCCGTCGAGGACCCCAAGACCCGCCGCACCACCATCCGCTTCTCCCTCAACCGCGACTCCGACATCGTCGCCCACGACCTCATCGTCATCGACGAGTCCTCCATGGTCCCCACCCGCATCGCCGAGGATCTCCTCTCCTTCAACCGTCCCATCCTCGTCCTCGGCGACCCGGCCCAGCTCCCGCCCGTCAAGGCCGCCGAGTCCTTCTTCATGACCGAAGTCCGCCCCGCCATCACCCTCACCGAAGTCCACCGTCAGGCCCTCGACTCGCCCATCCTCCAGCTCGCCGACTGGGCCTCCGAGTCGCGCCCCATCCCCCTCGGCGAGTACGGCTCCAGCCGCGTCGTGCCCCGCCTCCTCCTCGAAGACGTCGACTACCTCCGCAGCACCCAGGTCCTCTGCGGCCGCAACAACACCCGCCACTCCCTCAACGCCACCATCCGCCGTCTCACGCACCCCTCCCTTCATCTCCCGCCCACGCCCATCGTCGGTGACCGCCTCATCTGCCTCCGCAACGACCACGAGCTCGGCCTCCTCAACGGCGTCCAGTACGTCGTCCTCACCGTCTACCCCTCCGACTCGCCCGCCTTCATCAACATGCGGCTCCGCCCCGAGTTCGACCCCATCCTCCCCGACATCGACGTCTCCGCCCACGCCTGCTACTTCACACACCCCGGCTCCGAACCCTCCTTCGACGAGTCCAAGCTCGCCTCCCACTTCGACTTCGGCTACGCCATCACCGTCCACAAAGCCCAAGGCTCCGAGTGGCGCACCGTCACCATCATCGACGAGTCCCACGTGTTCCGCCAGCACGCCCGCAACTGGCTCTACACCGCCATCACCCGGGCCGAAGAATCCGTTCTCATCGGCCGCTAGGATCAACCCATGACGCCCACCCCTCCCACCGTCCTCGCCCGGTCCCCCGCCAATCCCCGTCCGGGCTTCACCATCCCCCAGCTCTTCGCCGCCCTGTCCTCCCTCCCGCAGGCCCGGTGGGTCCGCCCCGCCGGCACCCAGCACCCCACGGACGCGGCCTACGCGCCCCGTCTCCTCATCCGCATCGAGGGCACCAATGTCGAACTCCCCATCCTCGCCGTCACCGAATCCCTCGCCCCCGACGGCTCCACCCTCGTCCTCCTCGCCTCCGAACCCCGCCCTCTTTGAACCCCTCGTGAGCCATGGTCATCTCCCTTGACACCGAGACCTACGGCATCCACACGGCGTTCCCGGCCCAGACCGTGTTCTCGCCGCCCCGGATGTCGTGGGTGGACAAGCCCTCCTCCATCCTCCTCACCACCGCCATCACGCGCGTCATCGTCCCCGAGCTCGGTCCCTGGTCCGCCCGCCTTCTCTCCCGCATCCGCCCCGCCGAGACCTACGTCCTCCCCTTCGTCGATCCCGTCCCCCTCTCGCAGCGACCCCTCCCATCCTGGCTCAGCCCCGACTTCCGCAAGTCTCCCGCCCGCCTCCTTCGCTGGCTCAGTCACGCCACGACCATCCTCGGCATGAACCTGGCGTACGACCTGTCCGTGCTCTGCTTCCTGTTCCCCCTCATTCGCGAGCTTATTCGGGTCCGCCGCCCCCTCCTCATCGACCTCTCCTACGTCAACTTCCTCGACAACCCGGACCGCTCCGAGCGCTCCCTCAAAGCCATCGGCCCCGTCATCGGCACCCACATCTACGACAAGACCGCCCGCGACCGCTTCTCCTGCTTCGCCGAGATGGCCGACTACAACGGCTGCGACACCCACAACAGCGTCCTCGCCATCGCCGAACTGGCCCGCCGCATCGACCTTCTCCCCGAGCCCGGCCGCTCTCTCAAACTCTCGCCTTTCACCCTCGCCTCCTTCTCCGACACCATCCACCTCACCATCGAGATGTCCCTCAACGGCGTTCCCATCCACCGGCCCACCCTCGCCGCCCTCCACGCCAAGCTCGCGCTCCGCCAACGCCGCACGCACCACGTCGCCCGCACTCGTCACTCCCTCCTCATCTCCAACACCGACGACACCGTCGGCTCCAAGAAGTCCAAGTCCTCCTTCTTCACCCGCCTCGTCGACGAAGTGGACGCCTACTGGTTCGACCCCTCTCATCCCCGGCCCTTCCCGTTCCCCGGCCTCCCTCCCGGCGCCACCACCGTCCTTGCCCACCCCCGCGTCGTGCTCACCCCCAAGACCCGCGAGATCTCACACAGCGACGCCAACCGCTCCTTCCTCTCCTCGCTCCTGCCTGCTACCTCCCCCCTCCACCGTGCCCTCCGCTGCTGGGACCGCAACGCCGCGGCCAGCAAGATCAACGGCACGTACTGCTACCCCCTCCTGTTCCACAGCGTCCAGAAGCCGCAGGACCGCACCTCCCTGCTGGTCCCGCAGCCCGGCTGCCCGTGGTCCCCGTCCCTGTCCCCTCACCCCTCCCATCCGGAGCCTCCGCCATGCAAGACCTTAACCCCTCCGACCGAGTCCAGATCTTCGAGCGCGCCCGACCCCGCACCTCCACCGGAAAGTGCCACAAGGGATTCGACCGCTACTACTCCGAGCTCACTTTCGACACCAACCCCGGCGATCCCGGCCCCGCCCAGCAGGTCACCATCGTCCACGGACAGCCCTACCCCATCGTCCCCGAATGGCTGATCCAGGCCTACACCGACGCCACCGAGCGCCCCCTCTACCTTCCCACCAAGACCGTCCACGAAGACGACGACCCCGACGACGACGAGGAGACCGAGCCCTTCGACGACGATGACGACGACGAGTGCGAGGAGTCGGGCGAGTTTGACTTCGACGACGATGACTTCGACGATGACGTGGACGACGATCCTGACCTCGGCCTTCCGGAGCTGCCCCGTGCGGATTGACCCCTCTGTCTGGCTGTCGCACCCCACCTGGTACGTCGTCCCGTCCGAAGTGAAGGACTCGGCGGGCGACGACGGCGGCACCGTGCAGGTCCGCATCACCTGCAAGAAGGCGGCCCACCAGACCGACCCACCGGAGATCCAGGACTGCCGCCGGTCCCGGTGGATGGGAGGGGTGATCGTCTCCATCGACCTCTCCCAGATCGAGCTTCGCGTGGCCGCCCTCCTGTCGGGCGAGCCCTTCTTCGTCAACGCCTACACCAACGGCTGGGACATGCACGGCCGGGCCGCCGCCCTCATCTGGTCCGAGTCCGAGATTCTCTCCCGCTACCCGGACCTGCGGGGCCTGCCGGTCGACCGGTGGCGTAAGAGCAACCCCCGCTTCTCCAAGTTCGAGGGACAGGTCGGCAAACGCATCAACTTCTCCCACCTCTTCCGGGCCGGCGCCGACAAGATGCAGGCCTCCGTCCTCGCCGACATCCACGAGCTCCTGCCCATCCACTACTTCGAGAAGATCGTCGCCAACCGCCAGCGCGATCTCCCGGTCCTCTGGGCCTGGCAAGAGGCCCGCATCGCCGAAGCCCGCTCCACCGGCCGCGTCACCCTCCCCGTCACGGGCCACCACCGCAACTTCGCGGGCGGCGAGAAGTACGACGTCAACGAGATCGTCAACTTCCCCATCCAAAGCAGCGCGGCCATGACCCTCGCCCGCATCCAGCACCACGTCCAACTCCGCCTCATCCAGCACAACCTCGACCGCGCCATCAAGCTCTTCCTGAACGTCTACGACGCTCTCTACTTCGATTGCGCTTCGCCCCATCTCGTGCCTACACTGCTCGATCACTACCGGGAAGCTGTCCGCACCGTGACGGACACCGACTACTGGGCCATGCTCCAGGCCCACTACGGTCGCAAGATCCCTCTCGACTACGAGCACAAGGCCGCATGACATGCCCCGCCAGACCCACCTCGACATCGCCCTCCGCCTCTCCCGCCTCACCCTCGCCAAGGACCCCGTCGCCCTCGCCAATCTCCGCAAGGACATGCAGCCTCACGTCGACCGCGCCGTGAAACGCACCCTCGCCTCGATCCAGAAGGCCCAGAAGTCGCCCGTCGCCACCCGCGAGTGGGCGCTCGACGGCCTCCCCTACACCGCCCACTTCGACCAGATCCTCCACGAGATGTGCGTCGCCGCCAAGGTCGGCCAGTCCCACCAGCTGGGCCTCGCCCTCTCCAACGCCGTCTATCGCACCCTCGTCAACATGCGGAAGAAGGGCGACCTCTTCAAGAAGGCCGCCACCGCCGTCCGTAAACCACGCAACGCCAAGGCCCTCGCCAAGAAGAAGGCCAAACGCGCTTGACCCTCCAGACCCATCCTGCTACTCTCCCCCCGGGTGGCAGATGGGAACAACGGAGCGTGGTCCACCCGATCGCGCTCCGTCTTCTTTGCGGGATAGTTCAGTTCGGTAGAACAGGCGGCTCATAATCGCCATGTCGCTGGTTCAAATCCAGCTCCCGCAATTTGGCCACGACATACACCATCCTGGTGGATCAGCGTGAGAAGAAGCCGATGCAGTTCCCCTCCCATCTGGTGGTGTGGAACCCGAGCAGCACGCTCCTCGCCCCCCACCCCACGACCATCCGGCTCCAGACCAAGACGGTCCTCCTGCCCACCGGGGACTACGTGCTGGAGTCCGCCCCCCGGGCCACCGTCATCGAACGCAAGCAGCACCTCGACGAGCTGGCCGCCAACCTGACCACCCGGGACGGCCTCCGCCGATTCCGCGACGAACTCATCCGGATGCAGGAGTTCACGCACCGCGTCCTCTTCCTCGAAGGGGATCCCCTCTCCCTGACCCGCACCCGGGACTGCAACCCGGCCGTGATCCGCGACATCCTCCTCTCGACCCTCGCCGAACACCGGGTCGAGCTGATGATGCTACCATGCAGCACGGCGAACGCACGAAACCATGCGGCTGAGTGGCTCGCCTCCCGTCTCATCTTCGGAGCGATGCAATGCCCACCTCCCCCACCTCCAATGTCCAGTTCCGTGAAAACCGCGTAGACTCGACGGTCGCCGCCCAGACCACCAACTTCGAGGTCCTTCAGACCGACATCACCGTCGCTCAGGCGACCTTCGATCCGTACCGCGTCTTCAACGGCGACGACGCCGGCATCGCCGCAGTCGATCGCCCCGTCGCCATCCCCGTCGGCGCCACGTTCGCCCTCATCCACCAGCTCCTGCCCATCGGCGTCACCGCCGTCAGCGGCACCAAGATCCGAGCCGCTGGCCTCCTGCCCGCCTACGCCAACACGAGCGGGCCCGCCTCTTCGGACAACACCGCCAAGTCCTGGCGCCAGTTCAACACCAACCAGGCCGCCGCTCAGCTCGACGCTCACGGCATCTGGACTCCCCTCGGTAACCTAACCACGCAGGAGTACGACATCACGCTCCCCACCGAGATCGCGATGCAGTACCACACCAACGGCATGCGGATCACGCGCCCCTTCCTCCTGCACACCCTCGGCTGCTCCCAGCTCCTTGTCGTCTGCACCACCGCAGCCACCTACACCGGCACCGCGACCGGTAACGGCCTGCTCGTGTGCACGTTCGGCAAGTGAACACCCCTCCCATCCCGCACCCGCCCCGGAGTCCACCCATGGCCAAAAGCCCGTCCCTCGCCCCGTACAGCCCCGCTCTCGTTTCCTTCTTCGTCGTGCTCGTCCTCATCTTCCTCGGGTGCTGCCTCCTCCTGCTGACGGGCTGTCAGACCGTGGGCAACCGGTCCAAGTTCACGCCCACCACCACCGAACTCGTGGGCGGCCAGGCCGTGACCGTCAACATCCAGGACGACACCCGGATCGGCACCGCTTCCGGCACCTCCTCGACCGGCTGGATCGCGGCCGACGTGGACGGCACGACCGCCATGTTCGCCAACAGCCCGCCCCGCAACATCTCCCTCGTCTGGGCCGCTGACGGCACTCGCCAACTCAACCTCGCCGGGCCCTCCGACGCCACCCTCGAAGGCCTCGAATACAACCCCACCACCGGCGTCATCAAGATCGCCCGCTTCACCACCCTCACCTCGACCGTCGTGTCCGCGTTCGACCCCTCCGTCGAAGCCGTGACCTCCTGGTGGAAAGAGTTGACTCCGGCCCAGCGGGACGCCCGGCTCGCCGAACTCCAGACCCGGGCCGCCCTTGGGGACTCCCTCGCGTCCACGATCCTCTCCGTCGTGACTGGAATCCCGGTCCCCTGAGACCCTACCTTTAGGCTCCACCCTTTCCGAGGAGCCTCCATGTTCCACCTTGCCACAGCAGCCGCGCCCTCCGTGCCCGACCTCCCTCCCACCGTCTACTCCCTCCTCCGCGAGTCCATCGTCCTCGTGACCATCGGCGTGGGCATCTTCGGGCTCTACCTGCTCACCAAGTTCGGCCTTATCCCCCTCGCCACCGTCATCAAAGAGGGCCTTGTGAACATGGCCGAGGCCTCCGCCAACCTCAAGGAAGGCAGCCGTAACATCAACGACGGCCTCGCCAAGAACCTCGAACTGACCCGCGACCTCCGCGACATCCACCTCGCCTCCCGGAAGGACTGACCATGGCCGTTGCCAAGCACATCATCCGCGGTAACGCAGCCCGCCTCCTCGCGGCCCAATTCCGCTTCCTGATCCTCGGCAACTCCATCCACCTTCCCTCGATCAACTACAACGTCACGCAGGCCCTCTTCAAACAGGCCCCCACGCCCATCCTCGGCAACTCCGCAGGCATGGTCTTCTCGACCGGCCTCCCCGTCACCGGCTCCTTCAACGGCCTCGGGATGACCCTCACGTCCCGCCGTCCGGGCGAAGACACCAGCAAGTGCCACCTGAAACAGACCACCTTCGCCTCCGGCGATTGCAGCAGCTTTACGCCTACCGCCTCCCTCTCAGCCGTCTACGACGCAGGCCCCGGCGCCGACTGGCTCGGTTCTCGCACCTTCCGCAGCATCTTCCTCCTCGAATCCGACCCTTCCCTCACCGGCTACGCCAACTGGGAACACAAGGGCGCTAACCGCACCTCTCCCGCCTCCAACACCTACTCCCTCACGGTCGGCTCCACAATCACCGCGACGCCCTCCCTGATTCGCCAACTGACCTCCACCGCCTACTCGGCAGGTACGGGCTCCAACGCCCTCCTCGCCTTCATCCAATCTTCCAACCAGGTCGAGTCCGGCACCTTCCGGGTCGCGTCCGGAGCCCTCGAAGTGGTCGGCGAGTCCGTCGGCGTCTTCGGCGGTTACGGCGGGCACGGCTCGTGGGGCCTCGAACCCCACACCTCCGCCACCCCCGGCGTCACCATCACCGCCGACGCCCCTGCCTACGACCCCTCCTACTCCGACGCGGCCCTCATCGCCGAACTCGCCGCCTACCGCTACAACCTCATCATCCTGAGCCCCGGCGCCAACGAGACTGACTTCCCCGGCCTCAAGAACCGCGTCCAGCGTGTCATCGCTCGCATCCGTCGTTGTGCCGCCCTTGCCGGCATCCCCGCCCCCTTCTTCCTCCTCGTCACCCAGTACGACGCCCTCTCCGACGACCAGACGTCCTGGGACACCGCGCGTCAGGCCTGCTGGGACATCGGCTACACAGATTCCGCCGTCGAAGTGGTTGACTTCTGCGGTTGGCAGCGCGATAATTTCGGCCCCTGGTCCGCGTGGCGCACGACCCAACTCTCCGACCTCATCCACCCCGCGACCGCCAACGCCACGCTCCGGACCAACTGGGCCAACCTCATCTACTCGCAGATCCAGAAGATCAACTACAGCGGCACCCCGCACGCCCCCGCCTACGCCGCCGTCAAGCCCGCGTGGCTCGCTCGCTGATCACCCCTCCCATCGGAGACACCGCCAATGTCCGAGTCCGTTCCCCCGCCCACCGACTGGGGTCAGTCGGCCGTCTTGTGGCTTCAAGCCCACGGCCTCACCGCCATGACCCCCCAGATCCGCGCCTCTGACCACTACCTTTGCGCCCACGATCCGTTCCGCTACTACGTCGAACGCCGTCTGGGCCTCCAGTCCATGTTCACCTACTCCGAGGCGCTCCGCCATGGCTCGTGGCTCCACAAGTGCCTCGAACTCGACCCCTTCAACGTCAACTGGACCCTCGACCAGTGGCAACGCGCCCTCTCTCCCCACATCGCCGCCCGGCAGGCCGAACTCACCACCGTCTGCGACACGCTCAACATCCACGGCGACAGCCGCAAGGCCATCCTCCGCCGCGAAGAGGAAGACGCCCACACCGTCGCAACCTGGTACTCCGCCGAACGCCGCGTGCCCATCGGCAACGGGCCCTGCTTCTCCCGCTTCCTCTGCAACCCCAACATCCAGATCCTGGGCCGCGAAGTCGGCCTCCGCATCAAGAACCCGTTCCACGCCGACCTGCCTCCCCTCGCGGGCCGCATCGACCTCCTCTACCTGAACCGCATCACCAACGAGCTGGTCGTCCTCGACATCAAGTCCACCTCTCTCACCACCAGCGCTCGCCTCGCGGGCTGCGGCTGGGAGTACGGCACCCTCCACTACATCTGGCTCCTCGAAGAGTCCCTGAAGGCCGGCCTCATCCACGACCGCTTCCCCGATCTGCCCACGGACGTCCGGGTCGGTGGCATGGTCCACGTCGCCTTCGAGAAGCCCAAGATCCGACTCTCCAACGAGGACCGGGACTTCGTCGTCGTCGAGCAGACCGTCAGCCGCGGCAAGAATAAGGGCCAGGTTCGCACCGAGAAGCAGTTCGACGGCCTTCCTCAGTTCCGCAACTACCTCCGCCGCGTCCAGGACTGGGCGCTCGCCGAGAACGACTACCTGCACCTGCGGGCCGAACGCTCCCTCGACCCCGTCATCAACATGTCGTGGACGCACGCCCGAGCCACTCCCCAGAACACCAAGCCCGGCGTCCTCGACCCGGCCCGCCTCCGCCACTTCCAGCTCAAGCACGATCTCATCGCCCACTACGCGACGGTCGAGCCTGAGCCTCACAACTTTCCCGTGGACCACCTTTCGTTGGTGGACCGCGACAGCAACCGGCACACTGCATGGGGTGCCCTCGCTGTTTCATCCCCGTCTCAATGGCCCACTCTGATCCGCCAGCAGAGACTCGTCACCGTGCACCGTGAGGACCCTCTCCATGAACCCGCAAACTAGCCCCATCGCACCCCCACCACCCCCACCGCCGCCACCGGCCACGCTCGACAAGAAGCGTGACGAGCGCCCCATCTGGCACGACCTCGAATCGTTCCAGGGCTGGGCCGTCCACATCTTCGGCGCCCTCATCCGGAACATCTTCGCCAACGGCGTCTCCTCCTTCGCCGAACTGCACCGCAAGGTCCAGGACGAGCTGGAGGCCCGCGTGCCTGAAGACCACCTCCGCCGGTGGCTCCAGGCCATGGGCGACCCGTACGCCAACGCCTTCGCTCGGCGCCGCGTCATCAAGATCGACCCGGTCGCACCGACCAACCTCGCTCCCACCCCTCCCACCGTCCCCACCGCCGCGGACGACGAGGCCCCGGAGATCGAGGTGCCCCCGGCCACCAACCCGCGTCCGGCCGATCCGCCGCTCGCTCCCGGTCAGCGTCCGCCCCAACCCGTCCTCGAATACACTGCCCCCACCACGTCGTAAACCACTCGCACCCCTCCCATCGGAGACACACCCATGAACACAGTCGCGGCGGGCCGTTATGCCGGCCTTGGGGGCTTCTCAGGCCCCATGCGAATCCCGCTCAGCCGGTCCACCGTGCTGCTTTTCTCACTCCCCGGCAAGGGCAAGACCACCCTCGTCCAGACCAACCCTGACGCCTTCATCTTCAACTGCGACCAGTCCTCGACGGTCACGGCCAAGCCGCTCGCACTGATCTGGCCCGGCGTCTCGCCGACCGGCCAGCCAGTCAACGACGACGGGCGCCCCTTCGTTCTCACCTACGAGCATGTCCTCCGCAAGAAGGACGTCCTGATCCAGCTCGCCCGCGACAACAAGGAACGTCCGGCGACCGTGGTCATCGACTCGCTCACCACCTTCATCACCCTCGTCAAGCCCTACGTCACGGCCAACGCCAAGGCGCTCAACATCTGGAAGGAGAACAACCCGCCCGAATCCTTCCGCGTTCTCTACGGGCCCGCCGCATACGACTGCGTCTACGAGCAGGTCACCTCATTCGTGGCCGACCTCCGCAACGCAGGCTACGGGGTCACCATCCTTGCACACATCGTCAAGGAGAAGATCCCGCTCGGCGACAACAAGTTCCTTCCCAGCGTCGACTTCACCTTTGGCGACGGCCTCTGGAAACGCCTCAGCGCCGTCGTCGACTACTCATGCCTCATCGACCAGGTGGTCGAGGCCGAGGAGACCGTTGGCACTCGTGAAGTGATGGTCGGTCCGGGCAAGACCCAGACCGTCAAGCACGTCGAGACCAAGAACGTCCTCTGCTCCTACATCGACTGTCTCAATCCCGAGTACGCGGGCATCAGCAAGACCCGCAGCATGTTCCCCCGCTTCAAGCTCCCGGCCGTTGACAGCTGGGCCGCTCTCGAAGCCCATCACGCCAAGCACAGCATCTGACGTCAGACGCTGCTTTTTCACCCCTCCCATCTGGAGACCCGTCCCCATGTCCGCTATCGACCAATCAGTTCTCTCGCTCGCTCAGTCCCTGACCGGCACCCTCAACGGCGTCCGTGCCAACGATGGCTCCGGCGGCCAGTGGCCCCCCCACGGCGAGCACGTCGTCGTCGTCGAAGGCTTCACCCTGAAGCCCGAGAAGGTCAAGTACGGCCCCAAGGGCCAGAACCCCCAGGAAGCTGACGGCTTCAGTGCCCGCTTCACCTACCGCCTCTACCACGACAAGTCCAAGCCCGGCTACGACCCCAAGTCGGGCGACTACCTGGAGTTCCTGGGCTCGCCCATGACCTTCATGCCCGGCTGGGAGAAGCTCGGCGACAAGGAGCAGACCCGCTTCCGTATGTCCGCCGAACGCTTCATCCAGTCGGCCGTCGTTCTGCTCGGCCTCCCCGAAGACCAGTGCAAGAACCCGGTCGCTGTCCTGCCGAAGATCGTCGCCGCCGTGGCCACCAAGCCCAGCGTCAGCCTCTTCTGCGAGCACCGGGAGAACACGCAGAACGGTGAGACCAAGGTCTACAAGACCGACTTCATCCGCGAGTTGCTGAACGGCCAAGTCTCGGCCTAAGCTACCGCACTCACAAGCACCCCTCCCATCTGCCCCCGGCGTGCCCGCAAAGCCTCCGGGGGCTTTTATGTTCATACGCGCCCAAATGAAGCCCCTCGCCAACCAGGTGACCGTCACCGCGGCGTCCGGCTTCCTGATCACGTGGCGGGCGCCTGCTCCCTTCCCCGCCGTCACCCTCCGCACCGTCACGGCCCGCTGCTCCCTGCTCTTCCGCACCGAATCCGCCGACGGCCTGCTCTACCCCATGATCGGCTTCTACGGCTCCTGGTCGGCCCAAGCGCCGGCGCTGGCACCGCCCAACAACACCACCCTCATCGACCCCGTCGTCCCGGTCCAGTTCACCTACAAGCCCGGCACCTCCCTCTGGCGGGCCGTCGTCTCGGCCCGGGCCGCCACCTCCCTCCGCACGCACTTCGCCCTCCGGCACCCGACCCTCCTCCCGGACTTCTTCCTCGAACGGGACCGGCACGCCTTCGTCGCATCCACGGACCCCCTCCTGTTCTGGGTATACGGACCGGCCGTACCACCCGGACCACACTGAGCTCCCGCTCCCCTCTATATACTCTTCCTTTCTTCTAATAAGAAAAAGAAGAGTGGTACATGGTATAACCTTCGGGCGCAAGCACTTAGGCGTACCACCGCGTACCAGCGTACCACCGTCAGAAGCTGTCGAAGCTCGCGACCGCCCCGCCACCCACCGCGTCGAGCCGCCGCTGCACTTCGAGGGCCGCCTGCGTGTCCCTCGCCTGGGTGAGCCGGTCTCGGTGGGTCGCCGTCGGTCCCGACGTGAGCCCTGCCGGTACGTTCCGGCCGTACCCCGACGCGTCCGCCATCTGGGCATACCGGTCCCGGACGGCCGGGTTGATCCGGTCCAGCACCCGCTCGGTCCGGCCCACCACCTGCGACTGGAGGGCCCTCTCCAGGTCCGCCTGGGTCACCGACAGCGGCACCTTGAACCGACGCTCGAAGTCCTTCCGGATCCGATCGGCCCGGCCCGGATCGTTCCCCACCAGTGCGTTGATGTACTGGTTCCGGACCTTCACGATCTCCTCCCGCTGCTTCACCAGGTACTGGTCGAGCTGCCCCTGTTCCTGCCACTGCCCCAGGTCCAGCCCCAGCCCCCTCGCAATGACCTCCGCGGGCGTCCGGTACTCAATGAGCTTGCCGTCGGCCTTGAACACCGGGACCTCGCCGGATGGGAGGGGTGCGTTCCAGCCCACATACGTCGCCTGCATCGACCCCGGCAACCCCGCCAGACCCTCCACTTCGGGGGCCTCCGGGCTCAGTCCAACCATGCGGTGCAACGCCACACCCGCCGGCGCCAACCGGAAGATCGCACTGCTCAGCAGACGGCGGTCCTCCGTCGCCAGTCCAAGGATGATGTCACGGGGAATCGCGACCACCGGGGGCAACGGAATGATCTGCTCGTTCGGGTCCGTGAACCTCGGCCCGTACAGCAACCCCGGTGCCGCCTCCCCGTACAGACCACGCGAGATGTCCACACCGACGAGGCCCTTGGTCACCTCGTACGTCAGCGCCGAGAGGCCCAGGCCCCGCAGCGTCGTCTGGGCCAGTCCCTTCAGGTACGTGCCGCTCTCGCCCGCCGCAATCAGCGGCGTCTCATAGACGGCGTTCATCGTCGTCCGGAGCGGGAACGTCAGGAACATCTTCACGAGCGGGTTGGCCGCGAACGAGTTCTCCTGGAAGATTCGCAGCGTGTTCTCCGGCCCGCTACCGAACTGGTACATCGACACGAACTCGCGTGTCTCCTCCCAGAACGACGCATCCAGCTGCCGTCCGGCCCTCACGTTCACGCGCTCGAACAGGTGGGCCGACACGCTCCGGTTCATGGCCTCGCTCGCGCTGAAGAGACCCAGCAGCGAGTCCTGCAACTTGTCCGTGAACGTCTCCCGCCGGTTCGCCCGCAGCACCCCGTCAATCATCTGGTGCGGATCAGCCGACAGGCCCAGGACGTTCACCCCTCCCGTCCCCTTGCCCATGTGCTTGAAGGCGGCCCGCATGGCCTCTTCCTTCTGCTCCATGGTCGCCGTGAGACCGAGCGAGATTCGCCGCTTCGTGTAGTCCGCCATCTCCCCGAAGGCCTTGCCGTACGCCACGACCGCGTCGTCGAGCCGCCCGTGCAGGGCCGCACCGATGATCGGCTGCGTCAGGTTCAGCACCACGCTCGCCAGGTTCAGACCCAGGTGCGTCCCGTACAGGTAGTTGGCCACCCCTTGCGACAGGGAGCGGGGCGTCATGTACGACTCGGGGTCCGCGATCTCGCGCATCCGGCCGATGAAGCCCTTGCCTGTGTCACCGAACTTCTCGATCGTCCTGCCCAGGAAGCTGTTCGCGAACCACTTGGCGGCCTGCCGGTTCTGCAACTCCTGGTTCCGCCGCATCATGTACTTCGGTCCGGCTACGTGCAGCATGTTCGGGATCAGCATCTCCCGCATGATCCGCTGCCGCTCCGGGTCCGCCTCACGCAGCATCGCCGCGTCCGCCATGTCGGCCACACTGACCTTGACGCCCTGTCGGATCGTCTCGCCTTCCATGATGGGCTCGTTCGCCTTGTGCATGACGTCGAGCACTTCTTCACCGTGCTGGCTGGGCACGAACCGCTTCGTGTAGTCCACGGCCCCCTGGCCCGGATCGTTCATCAGCGAGATCGCCCGGTCGTTCCCCTTCATCACGTGCACCGGCGCCGCGTACGTGTCCCACGCCGCGGTCCGACCCATGCCCACCACGTACCGGTTCCGCGACACGCTCACATTCGAGTCGACCACCAGCTGCGGCCGGCTGTTCTTCGCCGAGTCCTCAATCGCCTTCTTCGCACTCTTGATCAGCCGCTCCCCGTCCTTGCCCAGCAGGCCCCTCGCCTGCATCCGCTCCAGGTACTCCGGGTCCCACAGGATCGACTCGCTCGTCAACGGGGCCAGCCGACCGCCCAGCATGTTGCTCGCGGCGAACGGTGCCGTCTCCAGCATGTTCCGCTCCGCATCACTCAGGTTCACGTGCGGCGTCTGCCCGTTGATGCGGCCCTGCTTCAACGCGTTCTTCGACAGGAAGAACTCGCTCCGCTGCGGCTGCAACAGTCGCTCCAGCACCTCGCCCACCCGCTTCCGCCGTTCCGGAGCGCTATGCGTGCGTGCGATCCGGCTCAGCTCGTCCCAGCTCGACACCGCCAGCAGGGCCTCCATGCCCTCCACATTCTCCGTCAGCGTGGCCACATCCGCAAACTGATTCGGGCCGCCACTCGCCTTCAGCTTCCGATGCAACCCGTTCGCCAGCAGCGTCAGCTTGTCCTCGTCAATCACGAAGTCGCCCTCACCCACGAGGGTCCCGTCCGCATCGACCTTCTTCGTCGCGTCCCAGAGGTCTTCGCGGCCGACCGCCCGCACGTACAGCTCCTTCTGAGCCACCGCGTTCCGCGTCAGCCACTTCACGCCCGCGTCCCCATACAACTCCTCGAACCGCGCCCGCACTCCCTCCTCGAAGACCTGCGGTTCCATCCGAAAGTTGCCCTCTTCCACGCTAATCGACCGGTCGTCCAGCTTTGTCGGACCCCACGGCGTCTCCATCGTCCCTTGGTCCTTCACCAGGTAACGCCCGTAGTCCTCGTAGTACAGGTCGAACGGGGTCGCGGGGATGTTCCGACCCTCCTCCAGCCGGGTCTTGAACTCCTCCTTCTTCATCCGGTCGAACCGCGCCTCGTACTCCTTCTTCAGCCCATACAGCCCGTCGCTGTCCTGCTCCTTCGTCGAGTACCAGATCTTGCGGGCCTGCTCCTCCTCACGCCGGAACTGGTCCGCCATAGCCCGCAGCTGCGCCGCCTGCCCCGCCGGATTGTTCTTGATGCCTTCCTCGAACTCGATGTCGCGGACACCCTTCTCCGGGTCGAACATTTTGGCCCGCAGCTTCACCTGAAGCGAGTCTCGCACTTTCTTCGTCCGGTACTCGCCGCTGGCGACGGCGGCGGCGTGGTCGTGGAACTCCTGCAAGATGTCGCGCTCAGCACTGCCTCGCGTGTACTCGTACGGGTTCAACTGGTCCTCGACGGACCACTTCATCTTGACGCCTCGCTTCGCCGCCACCTGCTCGATCGCCTCGATCATCTCCTGGTCGGCACGAGCCAGCGTGGGTGACACCCCTCCCATCACCCGCTCCAGCCGCTGCGACGCGGCCCGGACCGTCTCGGTGATGTTGGACCCGGCGAACTCGCGGCCGTACGTCCGGAACTGCGAGAAGATGGAGAGGCCCTTCTTGTTCTGCGACACGAACCGGCGGGCGGGTTCCAGCATCGAGCGCCCGGCCTTCGCGGCACCCCACCCCAACGGGCTGCTCAGAAACCAGAACCAGATGAAGGGGTTCGTCACCGTCTCCATGAAGGTCTTGCTGAGCCGGTCGTTCGGGTCCACCACCGAGTCCGCGATGCTGGTTCGCTCCTCCGGCGTCAGATTGTTCGGACTCAGGAACAGGTCCTTGAACGACGACAAAGCAGCCTCTCCTTCGAGAAGCTGGGCCGCCGCGATCTGCGGGGTGTCATAGATGCGGACCGGCTCAAACGCCGGAATCTGAGCCACGGGACTCCTCCCGTCAGTTGATCTTGTTCGTGATCTCGAACGTCACCGTCGCCAGTCGAGCCGCCACCGTCGCCGCAGCCGTGTTCAGCTCTAGGATGACCGTCTCGCCCGCTTCCACGATGTTCTCCGTCGGGCCGTTCGCGCCCGTGATGAACGCCGGAACCACGTTCGTGTTCGCACCCGCGTTGAAGTTGATGCCGTTCGCGGCCGTCACGTCGGTGTTGGTGGTCAGGGCCACGCCGTTCGCAACGCGGGCGATGTGCCCCGTCAGTGCCGTGCCGTTGACCGCGTTGAAGCGGACCACGATGTTCTCCAGCACCATTCGCTGACTCGCCGTGAAGAGAGGGACCTGCGTGAGGCCGTCGATGCGGACGTTGATCGGCAGGATCTGCGACGCGATGCCGACCGTGTTGCCGGCGCCAGAGGGGGTGGGACGTTGACCAGGCATTGGGACACTCCTTGTGGGTTCAGATGAGACCGAGCAACTGTAGCAGCTCCTCCGTCTCCGTTCCCTCGGACACCTCGCCCGTGATCGGGTCGAAGCCCCGGTAGTTCGGCTTGACGTTGGCTCCCGTCAGTCCCCGCTGTTTGTTGATGTCCAGCAGCCGAAGCAGTTCCGCGGCCCTCGGATCACCCGAGACCTGCTTTCGACCGGCCCACTGATCGCGGGCCTTCCCCTGCAACTGCGAGATGATGATGTCCCGGTCGGACAGCTTCGGCGGAGGCGGGGCCTGCTTCACCCCTCCCATCCGCTCCAGCAGAGCCTTCCGGTTACGGCCGGTCGTGTCAAGATCGGCGAGGCTCGCCTTCTCCAACGGCTTGCTCTTCGGGGCGACCGGACGTCGGCTCGCTGCAAACCGGGCGGCCGGGTTGTATGCCTGCTCGTGCTCGCGGTCCGCGTCCTTCTTCCACTTCCCGGCCTGCCGAGCACCCTCACCCTCGTGGAAGGCCGTGCTCTCGACCGCCTCGACGTCCCCGTCGAAGTCGCGGGCGCTCCGGGCCAGCCCGTCGTTCATGGCCTTCCCGTAGCCCTTGGCGGCGGCCGTCTGGGCGAACTGCGGGTTGAATCCCGCTCCCTCCCGGCTCTTGGCCTGGTTCATCCAAAAGGCTTCGCCCGCCTTCTTGTGCGGCGACAGGTCCACCCCTCCCACCGGGACACTCGCAGCCTCACGCCCGGCCCCGAACTGTCGGAGCGGCGATGGGAGGGGTGCCACTTTGGTGTTGTTGTTGCGGATGGACCACCGCAGCACGCTCTCCGTGCCGGGGAAGTAGCGAGCCAGGTCCATCATGCGGAGGTTGGCGAACGACGGCATCTGCATCATCGCCGTCAGCAGCTGGGTCTTCGCGCCGTACGGCACGTCGTCCCGCCGCAGGAAGTCGTCAAGGAAGCGGGCCTCCGGGATGACCTTCAGGTTCCGGGTGTCACCGGGGCCGATGTACTCGTTCGTGAAGACGCTCTGACTGACCTGCCGGACCGGGTCGTACTCGTTCACCTTGCTGCCGCGGTCGAGACGGGCGCGGGTCTGGCCGTCCTTCGCCTTGTACCGCACGATGGCGGGCGGGTCCCGGAACCGCTCCAGGAGAGCGGCCACAGGGTTCCGCTCGTTCTTGGTGTTCCAGTCCCGCTCCACGTAGCGGGGCGGAGGCTCCGGCTGAATCTTGGGCTTGCCTTCGTACTTGACCGGCTCCTTGCTCCGGGCCAGCAGCTTCTGGACGAACAGTTTCTCAGGCGCCGGACCTGCCTCTTTGAACAAAGCGACGTCAGCCGCACGACGACCTGCGGAAGGCGTGAACAGCTTCGGCATTTTGATCCGCTTTGCCATGGCTTACATTCCAGCAAGGGGGTCGGGTGTGTTGGGGTCGAGGCTGCCGGCGGCCATCGCGTCCGCGACGGACTCCAGCGCCGAGATGTTGGGACGACCGCCGATGACGGTGGCGTTCTTGGGCAGGATGCGACCGGCCGACAGCTGCATCGCCAGCTGCGGGTTGAGCGTGGCGATCCGCTGCATGTTGACCGCACGCAGCCGTTCCGTCTCCTGCTTCTCCGCCTGTTGCCGCTGCCGTTCCCGGATCAGCTGAGTCCGAGCCCGCAGCATTCGAGCCTGATCGGCGGCCGGGTCCGCGAAGGCCCAGTCCTTGAGTGCACCCAGCCCGCCTGCGGCCATGTCCGCCGCTTCCATCGCAAACAGGGCACCGCCGAGCGCTCCCGCACCCTTCAGCGTCAGCGGGGCCTTCGCCGCTCCCTTGACGCCCTTGATCAGACCCGCCGCACTCCACCGCCCCTTCGGGATCGGAGGTGCACTCGCGAGTTTGCCTCCCGGCTTCAGTCGGGGTGCGAACCCGGACGGGTCGTACGGTCCCATCGGCTTGGACTTGTTGACGAACTTGGCCTTGGCCGTTGCGTCCCGGAGCGCCTGGTGAGCTCCGTCCCGGTGCTTCAGGTCTTCAGCCGACCGTCGCTTCAGGTCCGCTTCCTCGTAGACGTCGAACAGGGACATCTGCCCCTGCGGAGCGATCAGTTCAGGGGGATCGTCCGGAACCCCGTCGAGGTACTTGACCCACGCCTTGTACTCCTCCTCGCTCAGCGTGTCGGGGTCAATGCCCACCTCAGCGAACCGCTTGGTGTAGGTGCCCTTGTCAAAAAGCAGACCGGGCGGAGGTGTGCGTGTCTTGCGGGGCATCAGGAGACTCCGAGGCGGGTGAGGACGTCGATGTAGGAGAGGGGACGCTGTTGGCGGCGGACGGCTGCGGCCTGAAGACGGGGTGCTTCGCGGGCCAGAGCCTCCTGAAGCAGGATCGCGTCCGACGCCTGCCGAGCGCTCATCCGGCCGTCGGACTCGGGCGCGAGACCCGACAGCAGCATGGAGAGGTCCTGCTCCGACTTCAGCACGTTGGCCTGGTCGCCCAGCCCTTCGAGGGTGAAGCGGTCCAGCATGTCCTGCGACGCCGTGTCGAGGCCCCCGTCGCCGGTGAACCAGTCCTTGCCCTGCTGATAGATGCCGAGGGCGGCACCTGCACTCATGAGCCCGGTGAGAGCCTTGCCCCCGTAGTTCTTGACGTGCGGGGTCATTCGAGAGAGCATGGGACCGACTCGCCCTGCGGCAGCGGTTGCGGCGGGGATGGCAGATCCGATGGACATAAGGGCTCCTTTCAGGCGGGGACGGGGAAGGCGAGGCCCATGTGGACCCGGTCTCCCTCAGTGTACGCGTACACACCGGCCGAAGGCACGTGACGGACCGACCACAACCACCGACGAACGTCCGCGGCCGTGAGCGGTGCCGGCAGCACAGTTGCGGAGGAGGGGGCGGCATCGTGGAAGTCGGAGGCCGCCACCTCTGTCTCCCATGCAAGAGCCACCCCCTTCTCCGCGAGCTGGGCGACCACCGTATCCGCCACCTTGCCCCAGTTCTTCGTCACCGGTACAGATCTCCAAGGAACTGCTCGTACTCCGTGTCGAGGGCATCCAGCTTCTTGTTCCGCTCCACTTCGCCCCGGCTCACGAGGCGAGCCAGGTCCCGGTCGGTGCGGTCCAGCTGCCGGTCGAAGTCGTCGATGCGGTCCTTGCCCGCGACCGCGTTGTAGTTGGCAATCTCAGCCACGTTCCCGTAGCCCGCCTGAGTCATGCTCGCCTGGAGCTGCCGGTACTCCCGATCGGCCGCATCTAGAATGATCGTCTTCAGCTTGGGGCTCATGTCACGCACGAGAGTGCCGACCTGCGGGTCGTTGGTGGGGTCGCCGTCACGCAGCGCCGAGATGATCGCGGCCGGGTCCTGCGACCCGATGATGGCGCCGAAGACCTCCTTCACCGTGTCCCGCATGTCCACACCCCGCTGCGAGAACTCCGCCGCCGTCAGGTCGTACATGCCATTGCCGCTGCCAAAGTCAGACACGAGCGGGTTCCCGTCCTCGCCCTTGACTTGCGACAGCATCCGGGCCATGTTGGCGATGCGGAGACCTCGGGCCTTCTCTTTCTTGCCCGACGCGAGCCGGTCCTTGTCCACCTTCTCACCGGTCTCGGCAGCCGCTACCAGCGTGTTCGCCGCGTCCTTCTCCAGCTGCGTCGCCTGCCACATCGTTCGGGCCATGATGTCCGACAGGACGTCCGTGTCGGCGCCTCCGGCCTGCAACGACTTGAAGGCGTTGACCGCGACCTGTTCCTGCGTCTTGTCGCCCTGGGCCAGTCCGTCGAGCGCCGACAGCAGCACCTTCGTCTGCGTGGCCACCTGATCTACGGCCATCTTCCCGTGCGAGTGTGCCGCAATGTGCTCCGCCAACCGATCCACCTTGAGCCGGTCCGTCTTCTTCGTCTCTACCTGAGCCTGCTGTTGGTCCCACTGCTCGTCCGTCAGAGTCAGACCCGGATCTCCCGCGATGGAGGCCGGACCGGAACCTTCGTTCATGGCCCGGAACTTCCTCACCTGAGCGATCTTGCGGGGGTCGCCTGGGGTCTCCGTCACTTCGGGCAGGGTGTCCGTGAGGACCATCGGGAGGTCCATGAAGGCGCGTTGGCGGACCTGAAAGCCCGCCGTCTTGGCGTTGTCGAAGTCGGCGACGACGTCGGCCACCGCCTCGGTCTGAGCCGGGTCCAGCAGTTGCCGGGCGATGAGCATCTTGGCCTGCAACTTCTCCTGCTCGATCTGTTCGGCCGTGATCTGCGACTGCAACGCCTCCAGCTCCTCGGGCGTGGTCACCATGCCGTCCCCGTCGAGATCGCCGCCGACCGGACCCGGCGATGGGAGGGGTGTTCCTTCGCTCCGCACGTCGATGCGGGCACGCAGGGCCTTCTGCCGCTGGAGGTCCAGCTGCTCGCGACGCAGCGCGAGGCGGTTGGCACGGTCGCGTTCCTCGGCGGCTTCGCGGGCCTCCTGCTCCTGAAGCTGGACCTGGCGGGCCTGAAGGGCGAGAGACTGCTGGTCGGTCGCGCCCCGTTGAGCCAGCTCCTTCTCGGCCAGGGAGGCGTCCTGCGACATCTTGTCCCGCTGGAGACGCTCGTTCCGCATGTCGGAGGCGGCGCTCGCGTTGCGGTTCTTCTGGCCCTCGGAGGCCTGAAGTGCACGCTGACGGTTGCCCTCACCGACGCCCGCGATAGTGTCGATGGACTGACTGGCGGTCATGCCGCCCGGGTTGATGACGTTGACGGGCTTGGCCGTATAGAGGTTGCCGCCGCCCAGAATGTTCTCCGCCATGTGTCACCTCATGCCAGTCGCGTGTTGCCCGTGGACGCGGCACGTGCCGCATAGATCGACAGGAGCCCCTGGAGCCACGACGTCACGCTCCGGGGGTTCGCCATGGTAAGCTCGGCCACCTTCCCGAACCCGCTCATTTCGAGGTTGATCGCGTTGAGCATCGCCGCCTGTTTGATGTTGGCGGCCGACTCGTAAGCCGAGACGCGAAGCTGACCCATGGCCTGCTCCTGACGGACGGCCTCCTGCACGCGGTCCACCCCTCCCATCTCCAGCTCCGCGGCCGAGCGTTCGCCCGCGAGACGACCTTCCGCGAGGGCTGCACGCTGGGCTCCGGCCTTCAGCTTGGTGTCGGCACCGGCCATCCGAAGCTGGGCGCCCTGCTGTTTGATGCCCGCGCCCTGGAGGTACGTGCCGGCCGCGTTCAGCTTCGTGCCCGCAAGTGCCTGCTTCAGAGAGGCGGACGCCTGGTTGTACGAACTGATGATGGGCGTGATCGCGGCCTGCGTCGAGGCTCGGGTCTCCGTTTCGAGGGCGTACAGCTGACTGTCGACGACCTCGTCCGGGTAGGCCCCACGCATCGCCTCGATCTGCTGGCGGGTCGATCGAGCCGACCGGTGGAGAGCGTACGCCGTCGAGCTGGCGTCCTCGGCGCTGCGGTCCTTGAACTCGGAGATCGCCTGTTGCATGGTGGCGACGGCCCCGTCGGCCAGGCCGTACGCCTTGTTGACGTCCGCGTCGACGTTGTTCAGGCCCTTCATGGCCGTGTCGACGTCCTTCGAGGCGGCATCGGTCATCTGCTCGGCCTTGCCCATTCCGCGACGGAAGGCGGGCATCGCGCCCCGCATCCCCGCGAGGGCGTTGTCCATTCCGGCCTGGACGTCACCGGTGTTCTGCTGGGCCGAGCCGTAGAGGGCGTCCGCAATGCCCATGAAGGGATCGGTCGTGCTGTCCGCGAGGCCGCCCAGCCGGTTGTTGACGCCGCCGATCAGGTCGGAGATGTCGCCGATCCGGTTGTTGACGATGCCGTACTGCTCGTCGGCAGCCGACTGCATCGCGTTCTGGTCCTGGAGGAAGGCCTGCGTCAGGACCGGGGGCAGCCCGAGCGAGTTGCCTCCCGTGTTGATCTGCGAGAGAGGCATCTGATGGGGGATGCCGGACTGCGTCCAGTAGGCGTTCTGGCCCTGCACCCGCATGCCCATGCCGCGAGCGGCGTCCGCCGGACTCTGGCCCGCCGACCGGAGCAGCTCCTCGACGCCCGTGTCGTTCCACTGCGGCGTGTTCGACTGGTGGTACGGGTCGAACTGCTGATCGACGCGGCGTGCACGACCGGGGATGCCCTGAAGACGGGGCGTGCTTCCGAACGGGTTGCTGGCGCTGTTCATGTGGTCTTTCCTCCCCGACCGGAGCCGGGCGCGTTGAACGTGTTGTAGCTCTTCAGCCACGCCGGTGTGTTGTACTTGTTCAGCGGCGTGACGCCAATCCGCTGGTTGCCTCGACCGTACTTCTGGGTCGCGGCCGCCTGCTGACTGCGGTTCACACTGATGCCCGTGACCGGATCGCGGATCATGTCGTCCGTGTAGCGACCGCCCATCGTCGGCAGTCCGGGAATCCGGGCGCTCGCCATCCCGTTGTACGTGCCGCCGTCGGCCGGGATGCCCAGGGAGCCTGCGGGTGCCGCACCGGTCCAACCGGCCTCGCCCTGTCGGCGGACCGAGAGGTTGCCGTCGGCGCCGAAGTAGGCCTGAGCCTTGCCGCTGCGGATGCCCTCGCGGGTCTGAAGCAGCGACTCCAGGTCCTGCCCATTCAGCAGGTGGCCTTCCATCCAGGCCCGGTTCACCGGGCTCATCGGGCCGCCGCCCAACAGGTCCCGGAGCGTCTGATCAATGGCCTGGTTGTTCGCGTTCAGGAGCAGCTCGGCGCGGGGGTCGTTGGCCGCGAGGCCCTGAAGGACACTCATGTCGCCGTACTGAAGCGAGCCACCGGGCCCGCCGTTGTGTGCGGGGGACTGACTGCGGAAACGGGGGCTGAAGGTGATCATGCCTTGCGACTCCGATCTGAGGCGAGAACGCTGCCTTGCACCCGCACCCCGAGCAACTCAAAGTCCAGGGAGGGTGCCACAATGATAACGCCCGGAACCAGAGCCGTCCCGGAGACCCCGTGCTTTCCCGCTTCCGCGGTGAGGCCGAACGCGGCGTGGTATGTCCCCTCCCGATCCACCACCGACGCGGTCGGGTTGCCGTTCCGGTCCGTCGGGAACGCACTGACGAGCGGCTGCTCCTCCGTGCCCCGGTAGACGGTCGCCCGGAACCGGTTGAGGAAGGCGGGCCGGTCCGCCAGTCCCGGCGTTGTGACGCCTGCGAAGGAGGCACCCAGCGACTGCACGTGCTTCACCGAGAAGTAGTCGAGCGACTCCGCCATCGGCGTCCCGTCCTCGGCCTTCGTGCCCAGCTGCGAGCCTTGCCACTCGAAATAGACCGGCGAGAAGCCCACGATGTCGCCCGCCTTGAGGCCGGACAGGTTCGCCCGCGTCGCATCCGTGAGCACGTACCGGCCCGACGTCTCGGCCGCCCTTTTCACGACGGCCGACTTGTGCACGAGAGCCGGGTTGGTCGAGGACAGGACGTAGAGACGCATGCCCCAGACCTCGCTCGGGTAGGTCTCGCCGTAGGTGGTGCCAAGAGCGATCTCGCCGATGCCGCTGTAGTCGGCCGAGACGTTGAAGCAGGAGTCGAGGTCGCACGGGAGCAGCGTCGTGCACGGCACGTTGAACAGCTTGGAGCCGCGGTGCCGGCGTTCGCGGCGGACGTCGTGCGTGAACAGCCGGAACGCAAAGCCCGTGACGATGTCGGAGACTCCGTCCTTGGGCGCGTTCTGCACGAAGAAGGCCCGCTCCTCCAGCGGATTCCGGTACGTCGCGTTGTTGGTCCCGTCGTTCGTCGTCAGGTCGCTCAGGTCGTAGACGAAGTCCTGGGGCCACGCCGCCCGACAGCCGGTCTCGAAGGGCAGGTCCCGCAGCTCCGTGACGATGCCCGTGTTGAACCAGAAGAGGCAAGCCTCGCCCCGAGTCGGGTTGTACGCGTACAGGCAGGACGTGTGCGGATCGAAGACCAGCTCCACGGCCCGCATGTCAGCGGCCCACGTCTCCCGGATGATGTAGTTGATCGACTTGACCTCGTCCAGCTGGGCCTGCGAGTCGACGTTCTTCATCCCCTTGCTCGTCACGAAGTAGATGAGGGAGCCGACCGTCTCGCACGCCTTGCTGTTGACGACGCCGAAGCCCTCATGCATCTCCGTCACGCGGATGTACTGGTCCTCACGCCGCAGCATGTACTGCCGGTCCCGGCTGAACCCGATGACGTTGGGTCCCGCCTTCTCGAACGCGATCACCTCGTTGTACTGGAGGCTCGGGTAGTACCGGTTGTCCGGCGGGAACAGCTCCGGACTGATCTCCGTGAGCGACGACCACCGGATCTCACCGACGCCCCTGACCTCGTCCTCCTGCGTGTTCGTCCCCGTGGACGACTGGCTGCTCTGCGAGATCGCGCCCACAATCAGCGAGCCCTCATACCAGATGGCGGCGCCGCCCTTGGGCATGTCCGCGTCGTACAGCGTCCGGTCCTGGAACGTGGACTGGAAAACCAGCTGCTTATCCGACAGCTCGTACCAGTAGACGGCCTGCTTCAGCGAGCCTGAGAGCACGTTCGCCGTCTGCACCGAAGTGAGGTCCACGATGGCGTCCAGATGCAGGATGCCCGCGACGTACACGCCACCCGCGTCCTGCACCCGCACGCTCCGGTAGAAGTAGGCCCGGTCGTACTGCGTCGAGTCGTACGTGATCTCCATTGCCGCATACAGCGGAATCGGTTCGACGTCGTCGTCCGGGTTCTCGTCGAAGTTCGACTTGCGAACGTCCGCGATCTCCGAGAGCGCGCTCCGCTTCCCCGTCTCGCTGTTGTACAGCAGATAAGCGAAGGCGTAGTCGCCCGGCGGCAGCTTCTGCAACTTCGACTCGTCCTGCCCATAGCCCGTGCCCGACGCATCGACCGAGCCGGTCCCGTCATACGGCATGAGCGGATCTGCCTCGCTCGGCAGGAAGTCCAGCAGCACCAGCTGTCCGGCGCCTGGCCGGTTCGGATCGCCCGTCGACGCGATCGAACCGAGCGCTCCCGCCAGGTCCGGCCCCAGGAGCGCCGGTCGAGCGCCCGGTCCCGTGTTGCCCACGACGATCAGGTCGTACGGGGCCTCCCGCCGCACGTACGCCAGCACCGGCTCCCGATCCTTGACCATTACGTAGATGTTGCGGCCCTGCACCTGCACCGTCATGGGCTTGCCCAGGATCGCGCTTTGCTTCGGACCGACCGGCACCGTCTGCATCAGCAGCACGCTCTTGACCCAGCGGCCCAGCTGCGTGTGGTAGTAGTCCATGAAGATGTCGGAGAACAGGCTCCCGTTCTTCCGTCGCACCCGATAGACGAAGCCGAACCCGTACCAGCGATCCGAGATGGTGAAGTTCACGCCCCGGACGTCAATGATCTCCGAAGTCTCGTCGTGCTGCCCCAGGACCGCCGTGCCCCACGCCTCGTGGTCGAACCGATGCGTCTCGATGAAGCCCGGGAACGGCCGGAGCCCGCCCTCGGTGCTGCCGTCCACGCCCAGCATGCGCCACGAGAAGGGCTCCGTGACCTTGATGCGGCTCGCCTTCGCGTCCATCGTCGTGTTGACGAGCGGCATGTCCCAGCTCACGTTGTCGATCTGAGTGCGGTTCATTCCAGGCTCCCGGGCTCAACACCGACCGCCAGACAGGGGCGTCCATGCAGCACGTGCTTCACGTGGTAAGCGTATCGCTCCGGGGGCGAACTGACGATGGTGACCTTTCCCCCTCCCATCTCCGCCGCCAGCACGTCAAAGAGCAGGCGACCGGCACCGCGGAAGTCCGGGTGGAACCAGAGGACCCGGCCCTCGACGATCTGCGAGGCCAGCCACACCAGCGGCAGCATCTCCGCACCCACAAACACCACATTCTCATGCCAGCCGAACGTGCCCGCCCACTCCCGGAGGGCCGAAAGCGGTACGGTGCCGGGGATTGTGGAGGCCGTCCGGACGAGGCGGGCGGGAATCGACGCTTCACCCCTCCCATCCACCGCCGGGATGTGCACTTTCTTCATGCCGCTGAAGTGGGCCCCCCACGTCTCGATGGCCCGGGGGTGGGGTGTGTGTCGGTTGAGGAGCCGGGAGATACGGACGATGGTCCCGCCGCACTGCCGTTCCAGGACTTCGGACCAGAGCGGCTGCTCGTAGAGGGGACTGAAGGAGGGACGGCCCTTGTCGACCCACCACCGGTGCATGAGTTCGATCAGGGGGCCGTGCGTCTCCGGTTCGTAGAGGCAAAGACCGCCCTGGAGGTGTTCGCGGGGGTCGGTCGGACCGAAGTGGGGTTCCCACGCGGCGAGACAGCGGCCCCACGGGTAGCGGCCGGCAGATCCGACGTACTGCCACTCCGGCGCCATGTAGATGTGGCCGGGCTTCGTGCACCGGAACGGGTCCGGGCAGTCGGCCGACAGCACGATGTCCGGGTCAAGGACCAGAACGCGGCTGTACTGGCGGAGATGGGAGGGGAGTGCCAGGCGGGCCCAGCTTGGATGGGGCTCGAACGGGAAGTCGAATACCCGAATCTCGACCCCCCAGCGGGAGGCTGCTCTTTCGACTGAGCGACGCGCGTTCTCCGGCCACGGACGTGTCGAGTGTAATGCGATTGCGTTCACGGTTCTTGTCCTTGTTGTCTGAGATCAGGTCGTTCCGCTGCCACGCGAACGGGACGGCAGGCATGTACACGGACATCTGCGGGTGCAGCCCGGCGAGGAGCTGGTCGTTCCAGTGGGCCTTCGTCCGGAGGGCGGCGATGCACCGGTCGTAGGCCTTCGCGGAGACCGCGTAGGCAAAGCAGTTGTAGACGTACGACGGCCGGACCACCTGGGTGGAGACCCGGGCCCGGTCGAGCATGACCCGGCCGTTCAGGTAGATCATGTCCCAGTCGTCCGGGACCTCCCGGAGGAAGGCGTCGCACCGGACCTTGAAGTCGTCGGCCAGCCAGAGGTCGTCCTCGAAGATGAGCACGCCCGGCAGGTCCGCGTTCTTCGCGAGCGAGATGACCGACAGGTGCGACAGCAGACAGCAGTACGGCCCGGCCGTGAGCGGCCACTTCAGCGGCGGCGTGGCGGGGAGGAGATGGGAGGGGTACGTCTCGCCGTCGATCGCGTCAAAGCGGCGGACGTCGATGCCTGCCTTCTTGAACTCGGCCGAAGCGAGCGCCCACCGGTCGGACCGGCGTGCCAGATTGATGCAGAAGGCGAGCGGAAACCGCGCCCTCATTGTGGGACTCATTTGTACCAGCCTCCCTCCGGAACGGCGGTCCGGCAGTAGGGGTGTGACTCTTCGAGCATCTGGGCGTACGGCTTGTGCGGGAAGCACGTCAGGCCCGAAGACGGGTTCGCGTTCCAGACCTGGATGCGACGGGACTTCAGATAGGGCGTGAGCGACGTGAGCCGCTGGTTCAGCACCCGGTACAACCGGTTGTTGGAGGCACGGCCTCGCTCGTGCTTGTCCTGACCGAAGGCGTAGCAGTCGCCCTCGGGCGGCATGTGGAAGTCGCAGCCGAGCAGGTTGATCGTGGTGAAGCCCAGCTTGACGGCGATCCAGAGAGCGGCCGTCATGACGGAGCGGGCTCCCTTGATGCCGAGGGCGCATTTCGTGCCCTTCAGGGTGCCCCACCCGCAGACAGGCAGGTCCAGGAAGGTGGCGGGGTCGTACCCGTCGTGACGGCGGAACGCGACCACACCCGGACAGTCGCGGGGCGTCAGCAGGCTCGCCTTGATCTCGCCGTCGGACCAGGTCCGGAGTCGGCGGCCCAGGTGGGCGGCCGGCACGAACTTCAGGACGCCTGGGTCCCGCCAGCCAGTATCGGCGAATTGGGCCGGATTGTCGACGCCGACCCAGAAGTCCGGCCGATAGCGGAGCCAGGCGTTGTTGACGGCCATGCTGAGACGGCCGCGGTCCCGGAGCGGAGCGAGGTCAAGGGTCGAGAGGGAGGGCCCGGAACAGATCAGGAAGAGGACGGCCTTGCGGTACATGCCGTCGACGCGGAGGGGTTCGCCGCCCGCTGAGAAGAAGGGTGAGGGGCCTCTCATGCCCGAGTCGGGCTCGAACGCCAACGGTTCCTTCGGCGCCGGACTGGTGCGTTGAGCCTTGCGAGTTCGAGGATCGAGTGTGATCATGGCGGTTCATGGTTGGAGAAGCCCTTCCGCTTCAGTGGACATGCGAGCCAAGGGTACTCCAGCTTGCTGTAGAAGTCCGGTCCGACGTCAAGCCGCGTGCCCTTCGCTTTCGGACAGCCGCAGCTCCCGCAGTAGTGGAAGCCGTCCTTCTCGACCCGTCGCTCGCACGGCGCCTGTAGCTGCACCAGGCTGTATGGTTCTCGCCCGTGGCAGGCGATGTGCCGCTCCCGAACCACCTCGGGCCCGGCCCGCTGATCGAAGGGACCCCGGCTTAGCATGGAGCGGGTGAAGTCCAGCGGTCCTTCGAGGCGGGCGAAGTATCGCTCGCGGACCTCGTTCGCTGTGCGGATGGCTTCTTCGGGGGTCATCGGTATCTGATGCAGACGGGGCCGTTGACGGTGAACGTGTTGAAGAAACGGTAGTCGGCGCAATCCACCGGCGTCGTGCTGTTGTTTGTAGGGTCGCAGCACGTGCCCTCGCCCGGCTGAATGAGCAGGAACGTGCTGGGGTTGAAGGTCTCAAACTTCGTCGGGTCGTCCGGGTTGATGAACGCGGCTTCGAGGACCGCGCTCCCATAGGCGAAGCCGTACGCGACGTACCAATCCAGGTGCAGAGGCGTCACTCGGGCGTTCTCGAAGCAAACCTCCGTGACGATGGTCTCGGCCCACAGACAGTTGCTACCGGGGACGCGGTGCATGCCCGGGACCTGCTGCTTGACGACGCAACCGCAGTAGGCGCCCAGCTCGGAGGAGCGGGGGAAGGGAGGGGGATTGCCCGCGATCCCGGCAGACACGAACTGGTCGTACTGGAACCAGGCGTCGTCCAACGCCGCAGTGACGAAGCTGCCGCACGCGCTCGGACTTTCGATGGGGTTGAAGGCGGTGCAGTCGACGAACTCAGTCGGGTTGGCGGAGTTGCGGACGTAGGAGGGGCCGGCGCTGAGGTTGACGGTGAAGCCCGCACCGCACCCGGCACATTGGTCTTCGGAGCTGGACGAGGAGCTGCTCGACGAGGAGGAGCCGGTTTGGCCCGGACCGTCAGTGCCGCCCCACGGAGGCTGACCACCACCACCGCCGCCGATGACAGCGGTCCCGTCCGGACCGGTCGTGAAGCCGCCAGGTGTATCGCCGCCGCCGGACGTCGCGACACCATCGGTGTCGGGACCATCGCCCGGAGTGGATTCTTCGCCGGGACCGCCCGTGGATTCGTCACCGGGGGTCGTGCCCTCACCAGGTGTACTCTCTTCGCCGGGACCTTCGGTGGTGCCGTCGCCTGGCGTGGTGTCTTCACCGTCGGTCGACTCGTCGCCGGGTGTGGACTCATCGCCCGGAGTGGATTCATCACCCGGCGTGGACTGGTCGCCGGGCGTCGTGTCGAGGCCGGGCGTTTCGTTGGGCGTCTCCGCGACGATGATGGCCGAAGAGGCAGGCAGCAGGACGGGGGTGAGGACGCCCTGGTCGAACGGACGGCGGAGGGTGGGCTGCTGGGAGGTGCGGGCGCGTGGCAGCGGGAATGGGAGGGGGTCCCGGATCTTCTGCTGGCCGAACCCCGTCGCGAGCCGGGTCATGACGGACGTGGAGAACCGGGGCCTGAACGTGGAGGCCCACTGGTTCATCGCGTCGCCGCCAAGATCCGACTGGATGGGGTTCGTGGAGGGCATCAGTTCTTCCCGAAGGTCATGTTCACGGCGGAGCCCGGCACGTTGCGTTCCATGTAGAAGCCGAGCGCTCGATTGATCGAGGTGACGTTGTCGAGGGCCGTCTTCATCGCGGTCTTGTACAGGGTGAGGATGCCGCCCTGCTTCGACTGGGTGGCCGAGAGGGCGACCGACAACTCGAAGGCGGTGAGCATCGCGACGGCGTGGTGCAAGGCGCCGAAGCCGGGCACGACGATCTCGTAGTTGTGCTTGTCAATGAGCTCGGGGTTGGTGGCCTCGAACTCGATCTTCCAGTCGGTGCCGTCGTGCCAGTGCCGGAGGATCTGACGCTCCTGCACGGGTGCGTTGCTGCTCGGGATGATCCGCACGTGCGAGCCCAGGTAGGCGGACTCCCGGCGGTCGACGGTCCCCAGGATGGGCGCGGTCGCCAGCGACATGACCTGGAGGTTGCCCGTCTTGGGGGCTTCGAGGTCGCCCTCGCCGTAGTGGGGATACCAGTCGCCGTTGGAGATGTAGACGATGTCGAGGAACTGGGAGGGGTCGGGCGTCGCGTCGAAGACGATGCTCAGGAAGCCCGGCGTGCCTTCGAGTCGCCAGCCCTGGCCGTTCGCGCTCCACGGGGAGAAGGGTTGGATCTCGCCCACGACGTTGCCGAGCGTGTCCGTGAACTGAAGGCGGATGACGCCCTCGATGCACGGCGGCAGCTTGTACCGGGTCTGACCCGCCACGGGCGTGATGCGGAACTTCTGGAGGATGCGGCACCCGCTGTTGTTTGAGAGGCGGGAGAGGACGTTCCGCATCGAGTGCGTGAGCGAGTAGGAGCAGATGTACGAGTCGGTGTACTTGCCCCCGTCGATCCGAGACGCGTCGAGCATCGTGCGGATGTGTTCGACGTCGGCCTGGAGGTAGGAGAAGTTGGAGTCCATCAGAGCCCTTTCGTCATTTCAAGGAGCTGCTTCGTCTGCTCGCGGGCCGCGTCCTTGCCGGTGATCGTAGTCGGCTGCCACTTGACGGCTCCGCTCTCGATGCCGGCCGCGATCTCCGTGGAGCCGCGGCGCCGGAGGCTGCGGACCATGTCGCTCTTCTCGATCGAGGCCTGCTCCGCGAGCGCCCGCTTGGCGGCCTTCTCGTCCTCCAGGGCCTTCTTGAACGGCAGCGTGCCGTCGGATGGGAGGGGTGCCAACCGGGCCAGCAGCCGGTCCGGGGGCAGAAGGTCCGAGGGCCACCACTCGCGGGGGTCCGCCTTGAACGCTTCAAGCTCCTGGAAGAGAGGCACGGTCGCCTCGGCCGGGCTGTAGACCCAGGCACAGAGGACGGTCGAGTTGGCCCAGTGGTGGCGGAGCAGGAAGAGACGGGGGTTGGCGGTCTGGCGGACGAGCCAGTCGGACCACGCGTTGTGGGCGAGGAGCGTGTGCCGGTCGGAGCTGAGCTGGCCGCAGGCGTGGAAGGCTCGGTCGTACGGGGTCGAGACGATGAGGTTCATGGATGGCGGTCCCTGAAAAGAAGAAGGACCCAAGCCACGCTGGCAAGGGTCCTTCAGGATAGGGGGCTGAAGTCAGATTAGAGGCTGTACTGACGATCTTCGGCGACGTTCTGAATCACGATGCCGGGGATCTGACGAGGCACAACCTGCATGGTGAACGTGCCGGGCATCTGGACACCTTCGGTGAGGGCCGTGTTGCCGTTCGCGTCCACCTTCTGGATCGGGATCTGGTGGCTGTCGGTGCCGTTGAGGGTGCTTCCCACGAACTGGAAGGGGACCATCGGGGGCGCCTTGTCGAAGCTCTTGCCCTTGAACGAAGCGGGCGTGTAGACGTCCCAGTTGTTCTTGGACTTGATGCCCCAGACCGTGTTGGCCTGCATGCATCCGCTCGTCTTGCCGCGGTAGGTCTCGCCTTCGTAGGTGAAGACCATGCCGCCCTCGCCTTCCGAGCCCTGACCGTTCTGCACGGTCGCGAGACGGCCGGTCCGGTCGATGATCTCGCGGGTCGCCTGCGTGGCTTCCATCGCGAGCCAGACGCCCTCGCTGGCCAGGAGCAGGTCGATGCTCTGGCCGTAGCGGACCGCTCGGGCCGAGTGCCAGCGGGCCATGATGCGACGCAGGAACTGCTGGGTGAGCGGCTGGTTGCCGGCGTCGAACAGGAGCGACTTGAACTCCGGGTGCACCGTGACGTCGATACGGCCGCTGAAGGGCGACTCGTTCGTGGCTTCCGGGCCCAGGATGATGTTGTCGTTGCCGCCCTGACCCGTCTTCAGCCAGCTGCGGACGCCCGCGATGCCCGTGAAGAACGGGCTGCTCGCGTACGGCGTCGCGGAGGTGCCGATGGTGCCAGGGACGATCACGATGTCGTTGTCCGCGACCGACGCGGCGCCACCGGCGTTGAAGACGCTGTCGTCGACGTTACGGAACGTCACGACCGCACGCGTCTCGTCGACGCTTTCCACGATCGTGATGGCGCTGCCGTTGCGGAGCTGACCGGCCTGGCTCGCGATCTGGACTTGCTGGCCCGGAGCGAACCGGTTGATCGCGTAGTTGTCCAGCTTCAGGTCGATCGTCAGACGACGGTTCGCGCCCGTGCCGGGGTCCGACAGCGTCCACGAGCCTGCCGTCAGACGGCAGAGCCGGTACAGATCGTTCTGCGACAGGTAGAAGTAGTTGGAGACGGTCAGCGCGATGTGGCGACCGAAGGCGGCCAGCGTCGGCTGCACGATCTCGGCGATGTTGGCGGCCGTCGCTTCGAGGCGAAGCTCCGACAGCATCATGGCGAGGTTCGTGTCCATGGCTCGCATCGGCACCGACATGCGGAACGTCTGCTGCTTCATGCCCGTCAAAGGATCGGGGAAGGTGCGGGTGAGGCCCTGCTTGAACAGCTTGGCTCCCACCTGGTTGGCCGTGGCCGACGCGAAGTTGTGCGGGTCGCCGTACAGGGTGAAGTCCTGCACGGAGCCGCCCGCACGGATGACACCGGCGAGGCCGCTCTGGAAGGTGCGGTGGATCAGGAAGTCGCGGCCGATGGCGCTCGCGTTGCCGCGGCCCATCTGCATCGACTTGAAGACGGGGTCAGCCGTCGGCATGATCATTTCGACTTGCTTGTTCAGGATCTCCTGAATCGAGTTGGCGCGGGTGCTGAAAAGCGACCCGATAGTTGCAGGCATTGTTCATCTCCATCACCGACGGTGTCGTCGGGCGGTGTTGTTCAGTTAGACGCGACCGGGCGAATCGAGGCTGGTCGCTTCACGCAAGAGCTTGTCGACGCTCCACGCTTCCAGATCGCGCTCGACGTCTGCACGCTGAGCGTTCGGCCTGACCGTGGGTGTCGCCACCGGCGTCGACTTCGCCAGTTCGGCGTAGTCATCCATTTGCGGGGCCTTCCCGATGCGGGACGCTTGCCCGATGATCCGCTGGTACTTCTTGATAGTAGCCGCCGTCGCCTCGCGAGCGGTCTTCCGCATCTCGTCCCGGGTCAGGGTCACGCCCTTCTCCCGCTTGGCCTTCAGGGCGGCGATGGCCGCCGAGTGGGCTTCGGCCGAAATGGTCGGGACCAGCTCCTTGGCGGTCGCGGCCCCCTCCTCATCCACTTCCGACATCTTCTTCAGGGCCGACTGGAGGTCCGAGGCCTCGTCGAGCGTCGACTGGATCGACGTGTCGAGGGCCTCCTTGGCCGACTCCAGAGCCTGGCGACGCATCGCCATGCTCATCTCGTTCACTTCCTTGCGAAGGTCGTCGGTGGGGTCCGGTTCACCCCTCCCATCACGGCCCCGGCGAGGCTGTTCCGGCTCTTCTTCGGGTTCGCCCGACAGGTGGGCCTTGATCTCCGCGTCGGTGTACCCGGCGGCCTTCATCTGGGTCGCGACGATGTTGGCCTTCGCTTCGGGGCTGGCGTCCTTCGAGAAGAGCGTCTGGAACGAGCCCTTGATGGTCTCGGCTTCCTGGATGCGGGGCTTGATCTGGTCGAGTTCGGTCCGGGCGGCGACCAGCTTGTCGTACTCGGCACGCGGAAGCGGGATGGCGTCACTGCCGGGTGCGGGCGGGATCGGGCTCTTGGCTCCGGCGGCGCCTGCGTCGTCGGGTGAGAGGAGAGGATGGCGGTTGAACTTCATTGGGGACTCCGGTTACTCGATTGCGCCGGTGACGCACCGGGCTGTTGCTGTTGAGAAAGCATAGCAAGATCTTCGGGGTTCGGCAGATTTCCCGGCAGGGTCGGACCCATGTACTGCATGAGCGTGAACCGGAACGCCGAGAACGCGTCGACCACGGAGGGCGAGGCCTTCTGCATGATCGGCGAGCACATGAATCCGGAGAGGACGCGGGCCACGACGTCCGGCCGCGTGGTCGTGGGCGTGAGGACGAGCTCGCCCGGCTCCTCCCCGTTGCCGAAGAGCGTCAGAATCGACAGGACGGCCATCTCGTAGGCGCCCTTCTCCTCTTCGAGCCAGAGCGGGATGTCCACACCGGCCCGCAGGCACGCCAGCCGGAAGGCCAGCGGGTCCTGCTCGATGCCGTTCTTCCAGAGTTCGTAAAGTTCGGCCTTGATCGCGGCCGGAGACTTCGGCGTGAGCGCCCGAATCGTCACCTGGAGGCGGCTGATGTCGGGCAGCGGGTTCTCCGAGAACTGAAGTGTGCCGTTTTCGTGGTTGATCACGGCTCCGGCCATCTCCAGACTGAGGTTCTGGACGGGAATGGGCCGCTTCGTGGTCGTGTAGAGCAGGAGCCCGCGGGCACACCCGGCCTTGTACATGGCGGAGAAGGCGTCCCGCACCCCTCCCGTCGGGTTCGTGAGCGCCTGGTTGATCTGTTCCTGGAGGAATGAGAGGCCGGAGGCTGAGTCGACGCGCCCCTTTTCCTCGATCAGGTCCCGGATGGGGTTCACGCGGTTCATGGCCTCGCGGGCGAACGCGGCGGTCCGGCCCGGAATCTCGCCCGTGTTCGTCGGCGTGATGGCGAACGGCTTGAAGCCCTCGGAGATGGCGTCCGGCTCGTAGAAGAGGACCTTCAGGCTGTCGCCGACGGGTCGGAGCACGTTCTCCTGCGGGATCTGTCCCGAAGGCATGACCAGCAGGCCGAACCGTTCGGTGTCGTGCACGTTCTGGAAGAGCCGCTTGCTCAGCTTTTCGAGCTGGCGGTGCGAGTGGAACATAACGTCGAAGAGACCGGCCCCGTGGAAGGTGCCGTTGTCCATGAAGCGGGCGAATCCGATCGGACAGTGCACCTGCTGGGCCCGGAGGTCCTGGCGGGACAGGATGCAGTCGCCCGAGGCGATCACGTAGTCGGCGACGGTGCGGCCCGGACCGAACGTCCAGAGCTCGCGGACCTTCACGAACTCGGCGCCGTCGCGGGGGTGCGTGTTCGCCGACAGGTGCGAGTTGGCCATGCCCGAGACGTTGCCGGAGTAGTACGTGTCGATCGCGGGCAGCGACTGGCCGTGTTCGAGGACGAACCACTCCAGCTCGTTGTCCTTCTTGCCCGCGATCTTGTTCTTCCCGAAGACCTCGTACAGGTGCTCCATGGAGATGACGCGCTCCCGCATGATGCCCGACAGCTTCGTCGGGTCCTCGCCGAGCAGGGGCCACGGCATGATCTCCTTGGGGTGGATCACTTCGAGTTCGGCCGTCAGGCCCATCGCGGGGTGGTCCTCGATCTCGGCGGTGATGCCCGCGAAGCCGAGGCACGTGAAGAGCCACGAGAAGTCGCGGACGTTACGGTCCAGCTCGTCCTGGAGGAAGAGGGAGTCGGCCGTGATCTGGAGGACGGCCCGGTCCCGCATGGCGCCGAGGGTGCTGCCCTGGGCGACGACCGAGGGCCGCATGTCCAGGCCCTGGAGGCGGGAGGCCAGCTGGTTGATGGCGTACAGCAGCTCCTCCGAGTGGTACTCGACGTTGCCGTCCGACCCGACGTGACGGGCCTCGATGCGACCGGTCTGCGGGTCGTACAGGTCGAAGGTGCGGTAGCCCGACAGGTAGTAGTAGGCAAGGAGCCAGTTCACGCGCCGCCACGAGTAGTGGGTCATGCAGCGGGCGCTGTGCATCCGAAGGATGGTCGCCAGCGTCTGGTCACTTTTCGGCAGCTTGCTTAATGCGTGGCTCATGGACGGGTTCCTTCGGTCGTGCAGCCCCCATCGGCGTCAACCGCATGGAGCTCACAGGCACGGGGACTGTAGGGGACACCCCTCCCATCTCAACAACCGGGCTTGGAGCGGGCGTGACGGGAGGGGTGGGAGTGCGGGACTCGCCGAAGCGGGGGCCGGTGCCGTAGTAGCAGGCCAGCAGCTCCTTGAAGAACGTGAGGGGTACGACGACGTGGGAACCGGCGAGGAAGTTGGACGGGACTTCGGTGCTCAAATGACGGACTCCTGGTCGGGGGCGTCGGGGAAGGGACCGAGCAGGTCGGTCGTGATCATGTCGTGCGGCAAAGCGCTGACGAGCGGGATGGAGGTCCCGGGGATATGCCGCTTGCCCTGCCGGAGGAGGGCGAGGGCGTCCACGGCCTCGGACTTGGCCAGCTGGGTGTGGCGGATGCCGTGCTTGCCCCGGATGACCATGCTGGACATGGAGAGCGTGTCGATCTCGTCGTCGTTGGCCAGGCCGCCGTCGTTGGAGCTCGGGTTGAAGGACTCGATCTGCTCGAAGAGGCGGGTGTAGGGACCGTGCCGGCCGCGACGCCAGAGCGGCAGCTTCACGAGGCCGAACTCGAACCGGGTGTCCATGGTGGAGATCTTGGCGGTCTTGGTCATGGCGCCGGGCCGGAGGTCTTTGACGAGCGGCGTGTGCGTCAGGCCGAGGTTGGTCGTGACGCGGGTCTGCACGGCCGACCGGTAGCGGATGTACAGCTTGATCGACTCGCGGACGACCTCGACGAAGATGATCGGGCAACGCCACTTGTCGGCCTGGATGAGCGAGGCGTTGAGCAGCTCCCCGTCGGTCTTCCGGTCGGACCAGAGGTCGAGCGAGAAGAGGATGTTGTTGGCGTACAGGGCCATGAGGTGCGAGACCCGGCGGTCCGAGGTCGCGGTCTCCGTGAAGGCGCTGTCGACGGTCATGAAGAGCTTGGACTGGGCCAGGAAGTCCATGACGGAGAGGCGGTGGACGACGTCGGGCTTGTCGTGGTCCCGGAAGCAGATCTTCGCCCGGGAGAGAAGGGGCTGGTCGTTGAAGATCTCGTCGGCCTCTTCGAGCCACCAGGCGTGCGTGCCCTTCGTGTCGGCGTCGAGCTTGAAGAGGAGCTGGTCGGAGGTGCCGGGGAGGCCCAGCATTTCCTTGTTGTAGACGGCCGAGCCCAGCATTTTCTGGATCTGGGTGATGGTGCGGGTAGACTCGGGCAGTTTGAGGCGGACCTTCTCCTCCTCGTCGGCGGGCCACATCTCGGGCCAGCAGGAGCGGAGACGGCCGGTCTGCTCGTCGACCCAGGAGGCGCGGATGTGGAGGCGGGACCAGAGGTCGAAGCGGGGGTCGACGGCTCGGGGGCCTTCGGGCGTGTTGACCGTGTCCATGGCCTGCCAGAGGTAGTGCCGCTTGGAGACGAAGGTGCCGACCCAGTGCAGGAAGGTGTTCGCACGCAGGGTCATCGGCATGGCGATGGAGAAGAGCAGTCGCTCCATGTAGGCCCGGATCTCGTCCATGGAGGTCGAGCCGGACTCGTCGTACTCGGGGTCGTCCAGCTTGAAGATGCGGGGACGCAGACCGCGGAGGCGGGAGCGGGCCGAGACGCACCGGAGCCACGAGCCGTTGTTCAGGAAGAACATCTGGACGCCGGTGGACTTCGCGCCCCGGTTGGGCTTGAGGGTCGAGGCGTCCCACTCGGGCGCGAAGTCGGCCTGGATGCGGCCGTTCTCGTAGCACTGGTCCTTGACGAGCTGGCCCGTATAGAGGGCGTTCTCGTTTGTGGAGGTGGCGTACGCGACCGAGTAGCGGGGCATCGAGACCATCCGGAGGATGACGTCCTTGCGGATGAAGGTGGACTTGGCGCCGCCGCGGGGGGCCAGCGTGATCGAGAGGGGGTTGACCCAGTGGGACGCGATCTCCCAGTGGTAGGCGGGCGTCCGGAGCGGCGGCATGTCGTAGAAGCCCGGCTCGTGCAGGGACTCGACGTCGTCCGCGAGGTAGTGCAGGTCGAAGAAGTTGAGCGAGTTGATCAGGCGGCGAGCGCGTTCGGCCGCCGTGCCCTCCAGGGACCACTGCCGGGCGGCGTTGACCCGGGCCTGCCGCTGACCCTCCTGCGTGAGGTCGTGATAGTCGAGCGGCAGGGGGTGCAGCGGACAGTCGAGGGGGATGGCTTTGATCGGGGTGAGACTCAAGTGCCGGCCTTGGCGAGCGTGATGAGGGCGGAGGAGAGGGCGATGCGGGTGACGAACGCGGCCGCGATGCGGGGCTCGATGAAGTTGGAGCCGCGGACCAGCTCCTGGAGGTGCACGCGGACCCACGGCTGGAGACGGCCGTCCCGGGCGGTGTACTCGGGGATGACGAGTTCGCCGACCTCCTCGATGGTGCCGAGCTGAGCGCCCCGGTCGGTGATGCCGACCTCGGGCAGGAAGCGGGCGAGGAGCACGCCGAGCCCGTAGGGGTCCTGAGCCGCGGAGAGCAGGAGGTCGCAGGCCGTGTCAACCCTCTTTCTCTGGTCGGGGGTCAACGCGACGGGCGGCTCCTTCGGGGAGGGCGATGTCGATGGGGGCTGCGGGGACGGGAGGGGTGAAGGCAGTGACTGTTTTGGCAGTGCGGGTGACGGAGGCGGTGGCAGAGACACTGGTCTTCTCCTGTTGGGTGAGGGTCGCGATGCGACCGTTCAGTTTGAGGCACGTTTCAATGTAGGCGGTGAGTCGGGCGATGGCCGCCAGCTGGATCTTGGGGTCCGGGTCGTTGCAGAGCCGCATGAGCTGCTGGACCAGGTCGGTCTGCGTGAAGGGGGCGCCCCCGGCACGGAGAGCGGCTTCGAGACCTTCGAGCGAGAAGAAGGTCTGCACGACGGCCAGGTCAGGCGTGGGCTGGTGCAGGAGCTCCGACTGCGGCTCGGTCGGGATGGGAGGGGGTGGTGTGATGGTCGCTCGAAGCATGGGTGGCAGCCTGAAGGATCTGGGCGACGACGGGGTTCTCTTTGATGCGGTGCTTCAGGAGGTCCTGGCCGCGCTTGCGGTTCTTCTCGGCAGTGTAGGCCATGAGGGCCAGGGCGTCGGCCCCCTTGCGTGCCTTCCGGAGAATGTCGCTGCGGGCCTCGCGTTCCGTGAGGTGGGAGGAGAGCATGAGCTGCGAGATCGAGATGGCGGCCTGGTCCGGCGTGAGGGTGGGAGGGGTGACCCGGCCCTTGGACTTGGAGGGTGAGCCCGGCGTGGTGTGGCACGGGGGGTCGTGGATCTGGAGCGAGGAGATGAGCGCGATGGCGAAGGTCGTGTGCTCGATGTAGCGGCCGCCCTTGAGTTCGAGGGAGGGGACGCCGAGCGTGCGTAACCACGCGCGGAATTGGCGTGTGGACATGCCCAGCGCTTTGCAGAATGTAGACTCGTGGTAGAGTCGCACGTATGGAAGAGAAATGATCGGCGGGCCTTGATGTCGCATCGGGAGAAGGGTAGAGTGTGGTGCCGGACGAGTCACCCCTCCCATCACGCACCGATGAGTCACGTCAGCGCCGGCACCCCACACAACAGAACGGAATGGATATGCCCCGAAGAGGGCAGGAGTGTCACATGAGCGAAATGACTGTAAAGGCGGCCGAGGGTGTGCAGTTGACGCGGCGTGAGCCGGGACAGGCCGCGGAGGCCGTGATGAGGCTGTTGCGGACGCCGAGCGGACGGCAGGGCGTGTACTGGCGAGGCGGCGAGCTGATGCTCTGGGCCGGGAGCCGGTGGCGTGTGCTGTCGGTGGTGGAGGCGATGGACCTGATGCTGCTCCTGCTGAAGGACGCGGTCGTGATCAAGCGGACCGAAGATGACGGGGAGCGGAAGGTCCGGCTGTCGCCGAGTGTGGGGTTTGTGGAGGACACGCTGCGGTTCGTGCAGGCGATGGCCCGGACGGACAGCGATGTGCCAGGCTGGAAGAACGGGTCGGGAGGGGAGCCGGACGCGGCGTGGTGCATCCCGTTCGAGGACGTGGTGCTGGACGTGAAGACGGGCAAGACGTGGACAAGGGACGAGACGTGGTTCGGCACGATGGTCCTGCCGGTGCGGTACGAGGATCTGGAGGGCGCGAAGGCGGAGCGGTGGGCCAAGTGCGTGGAGCAGTGGGCCTGCGGCGATGCGGAGTGGGGTCCGCTGTTGCAGATGTCGCTCGGGTACATGCTGATGCCGGTGCGGAGGCTGCGGAAGTGCCTGCTGATCCAGGGTGAGACGGGCGGCGGGAAGGGCGTGATCCAGCATGTGGTGCGGGCGATGATGGGCCGGGCGTTGCAGATCAGCAACATGGAGGCGCTGGCGGACAAGCACGGCACGGTCGGGCTGGGCAGTGCACAGGGGTTGTGGGTGCCGGAAGTGACGAAGGGACGGGGCGAGAGCGCGAGGACGGTCGCGAGGCTGTTCAAGGAGATCGTGGGCGAGGATGGGCTCACGATCAACCCGAAGTTCGGGCAGGTGGAGCGGGGCGTGAAGTGCGGTGCGATGCTTGTGATGACGAGCAACGTGGTGCCGCAGCTGGAGAACGAGAGGGGCGGGCTGACCAACAAGATGCTGATGCTGCCGATCCGGAAGAGCTTCGACAAGGGCGGGGCCGAGGTCGGGCTGAAGGACCGGCTGGTGCGGGAGGAGCTGGCGGGCATCGTGGGGTGGGCGGTGGAGGGGGCGAGACGGGTCGCGAAGGAGGTCGAGGAGCGGGGCGAAGTGAAGTGGCCCAAGCCGGAAGTGGGCGTCGAGATGGAGGAGGCGTTCCTGGTCGAGAACAGCCCGGTCGCGGCGTTCCAGGCGGTGTGCTTCGAGAAGGCCGCCAAGGGCTTCGTGGCGGGCGAGCTCGTGCGGCGGGCGTGGAAGGCCTGGGTGCGGGACCAGCTGCGGGGGCGGGAGCCGGAGGGCGTGAGTGAGCACAACCTGCTGACGAAGCTGGAGGACCAGGGCATGTGGGGCGTGGTCAAGAGCCGGAACGGGAGCGGTGGGAGCCGGGGCATGCGGGGCATGGTCCTGCGGGCCACCCGAAAGGTGGAGTAATCCCCGGGAGCGGGGACAGTACCGGGTGTGCCGTACTTTCGCTCCGCATATATATATATATCTTCTTCTTCTTCTTCTAAAAGAGAAAAGAGTGGTACAGCGGGTAAGGGACGGTGGGGAAAGGGGTTGTGATACCGGTGGGGGTGGAATATGTACCGGGTGTACCGGGATTTTCATACGGGAGGGGTGTTTCACCAACACGAAGGTCGCGGGTCGGGGGGGCTGCTGCCCCCCTCGTCCCCCCGCGATCACGGGATGCTCTGAACCGCACGGTCCCCGAACGATTCCGGATAAGCCACTCCCCTGTCGTGGGCGCCTTCACCCTCGCCGGTGACTAACGCGACCCGGTCAGACTGCCCCGTTCGGAGCCCGGTCGCCCTCACAAGACCCCCCCATCGCCCAATCGGACCCCCACCTCGGCCCGTCCCATAATGCCTAGACCTATGGAACCCGGCACCGCGTTGGTAGCCGCGTCTAACCGTCCCACTCAGGAGTCCACCCATGTTCTACTCCGCCCGCCAATGTGCCCGCCTCGCACTCACACCCATGCCTTCGACCGTCATCGGCGGCATCTCCGTGCCCTCTCCCACTCCGTTCCACAACCACCTCGAAGATGGCAACGCCTCGTCCGTCGTCCTCCGCTGCTACTGGCGGAAGCGGTACGGGAACACTTGGCACGCACCCCGCTTGAACGTCCGCCAGCGTCGCCAAGCCGCCCGTGCCGAAGCCCGTCCCGCTCCGACCAACTTCGACGGCACCCGCTTCACGTACAACTTCGACCTCACCCGCTTCGCCTGACCACCCGTGCCGGCACATCTAGCGGTGTGCTTGCGCTTTTGTCCACCGACAGCGTGTTGGTGGTTGTGTCAGTTCGTCGGTTCTGTTGACCGACAGTTTCTGGAGGTTCGTATGTCTCAGTCCCCCTTCGCCGCTCTTCCCCACGCCGCCGCACCCAGCACCACGGAGCGTGATCCGAAGACCTTGCTGTTCATCGGTTATGGTGCAAACGGACGCCTCAAGTCCATGCCGTCCGACTCGTTCATCCAAGTGGGCTTCACGTCCGCCGAGATCTCGCTTGGCCGCACGCCTGACGACAAGCCCGCCCACTGCGTCATCCTGTCGCGTTCGATCACCGATCCGGTCGAACGTGCCTCGTTCCAGCGGACCATGTCGAACCTCGTGGGCCTCAACCAGGAGCGCTCACGCGGGACCAAGCCCGTCACGGCCGAACAGATGCTCACGTACTTCGTTCGCGTGATGCAAGAGTTCAACTTCGCCGTCGAGCAGTATCGTCCGCTCGAATCGTCCGAGGACGTACGCGCCCAGATCGCAGCACGCCAATCGGGCACCCGGACGCCCGCTGCGTCACCGCAGTCTCAGGCGTTCGACTTCGAGAACGTCCGCTGATCACGTGCCCGACCGCTTCACCGCGGTCGGGCGCTTTGTCTCGCCCGCGTACCCGTCCGCCTCGTGGCGTCCGGGGAAGCGAGCAGGAGCCCCCTCACCGGCCTCGATTGACACCCGTTCCCTTTCAGGAGCCTCTCCCATGCCATCCACTCCCTCCCATCCCCGCCTCATCACCGTCTCCCTCCACCGCCTCTCCTCGTGCTCCATATCCCTCTCGCACCTGCCTATCCCGCCCCAGTCCACCCACTCCCTCCCCCTCTGCTCTTCCCAGCTCCTCTCCCTGCTCAACGCGACCTCCCACTCGCTCTGCATACTGCCCCTCGTCCTCCCCGTCCACCTCCCCTCCTACTCCCCGGCCGACCGCAACGCCCTCGCCTCCCTCACCGAGCGCCTCGACCAGCTCGGCTTCAACACCCTCGCCCACTTCACCACCGGCCACACCTTCTGCCTCTTCTCACCCCTCGCCACGGACCGCCTCCCCGACTTCCTCCGCTCTTCCGACCTCCTTCTCCCGGGCGGCCACATCGCCGACTTCCCCGTCTCCCCCACCACCACCGCCCTTGCCACCCCCATCACCCCCACCCTCCTCGGCGGCCTCGACGACCCCGGCGAGCCCTGCCCCTGCTGTCGCCGCCTTGACTGCGGCTGCCCCGACAACTGCTCCAACTGTGCCCAGTCCCGCACCCCCGTCCGTTGCTCCAACTGCAACCGCTGGGCCTACTCCTCCCCCTGCGAAAAGTGCCTCCCCGACCGCCACTGATCCCCTCCCATCCCACCGCCCCACCGGGCCGTGGGCTGCTTTCACCCCAGGAGTCCTTTCATGTCCCAACTCTCTTTCCATCAGGCTCTCGATCGCATCCGCACTGAACCCCGCATCGCCGCAGTCGCCATCTACCTCATCACCCAGATCCCCAACGTCGACGCGACCGCCCGCCAGCTCATCATCCAGGGCTTCCACGCCAAGATGGCCGAGCGCACCTCCGAAGCCCTCGACGCCATCAACCACCACCACACCCTGCTCCGGCGACAACTAAGCACCCTCGACTCCGTACTCACCGGCGTCAACAGCGATCTCGCCGACGAGAAACGCCGCCACAAAGCCCTATCCCTCTTCGTGGCCGACCTCGCCAAAGAGGGCCTCCGCTGCGACCTCAACCCCACCCTCAACTGCTCCGACACCCAGGTCCTCTACGCCTCCTTCGCCAACTACCTCACCGACCAGGACACTCGCCTCCGCGCCCGTGCCCAAGCCGCTCTCGACGCCAACTGACCTCTCGCCCCTCCCATCCCCTGCCGGGGCCGGAGGGTCTTTCACCCCAGGAGCCCCCCCATGCACACCGCGAAAGAACTCGAACAAGCCTACTTCCACCTCTGCAACAAAGTCTCAGCCCAGGACCTCCCCCTACTCCGCATCCTCTTCGACCAAGCCAATTGGGCGCTCGCCTTGAAAGGTCTGCCTGTCTCGCCCAATGCCACCGGAGAAAAACACGACCCCACGACCGGCGGCTACGCCCATCCCCGTCCCCTCTAAGGAGTCCCCCCATGCACGTCCTCGCCCTCGGTTTCGACGTCCCCTCCCCCACCGCCCGTATGCGTGAAGTCTTCCGCCTCCTCAACATGTTCGTCTCCGAACACGGCGCCCCCGACTCCCTCCGCAGCAACGGCCTCATCTCCCACTGCCTCGCCTGCGACTGGGCCCTCCACGACACCCCCCACGACTTCAACGTCCACCTCATCGCCCCCGCCACTCCAGCCCCTTCCCTCTTCGCCGACCACTCCGACCTCACCCACATCATCGCCCTCGGCAACCCCTCCACTCCCCTCGCCGAGCGCATCATCGCCTACAACTTCAAGCGCCCCAACCCACTCCCCGTCACCCGCCTCTAAGGAGCCCCCATGATCCCCACGTACCCCACCCCTCCCACTTCCACCCTCGAACACCTCACCCGCATCCGCACCGTCCTCTCCAACCCCTCCCACTGGACTCGCCACTGCCTTGCCCAACACCCCTCGGGCAACGCCGTCCGCTTTGACGACATCGCAGACCCTAGCACCCCCGTGTCCTGTTGCTGTCTCGTCGGCGCCGCAATCCGCACCTCCGGCGTCCTTCACACCATTGCCCGCGAGCGTGTTTGCGACCCCACCTACGACGTTCTTCACCGCGCGACCTCCACCAACTTCCTCGCCGCGTTCAACGACAACCCCAAGACCACGCACGCCGACATCCTCGCCGCTCTCGACCTCGCCATCGAACAGGAGACCTCCGCCCATGCTCGCTGAACCCCTCCCCACATTCCCACCCGCCACCACCGCCCTCGAAGTCCTCACCCGCACCCGTTCCCTCCTCTCGCACCCCGACGCCTGGACCCAATTCCACTGGGCCGCATGGCCCGACGCCCTCCGTCCCGGCGGCATCGCCGTCTCCTCCAACGGCAACGCTCCCCTCGCCTGCTGCCTCTGTCTCGAAGGCGCCCTCGAACGCGCCTCCGGCGGTTCCCAACTCTCCCCCGTCGTCGTCGAGTCCCGCCCCCTCCTCGAAGCCAACGACATCCTCTGCGTCCTTCTCGAACGCCGTTCCGTCCGCGTCTGGAACGACTTCCACGGCCGCACCCACGCTGACATCCTCGCTCTCCTCGACGCCGCCATCGCCCGCCTCTCCTGACGTGTGTTGTGGCCTGCCTCACTGCGTTCGTCAGGCAGGCCACAACACTGTTCTGTCTGTTTCATAGGAGTAACCCATGCCCTCGCCTCACATTCCCGACTGGGCTCGCGCCCTCAAGAACCACGAGCGCCGCAACGCCGGCCTCGACGGTGACCTCCCTGCCCACCTCATCACCCCCGAGACCCTGCTCCCCGCCGCCCTCGCCGCGAAGGCCGCCGAGCTCGACGCCCGCGAGCGTGCCCTCGATGCCCGCGAATCCCTTGCCGCCTTCCAGTCCCTCATCCGCACCCTCCAGCTCTCCTCCAACCCCTGCATCATCGGCGGCCGCAACGGCATCACCCCCTCCCCATCCTTCGACTGCGTCCTCACCACCGCCGGTCCCCACGGCTCCGTCCGCGACCTCCCCCGCCAGATCCTCTGGGTCCCCGTGCCCCTCTACGCCCTCCCCAAGCCAGGCCCCGCTCACCCCGTCTACGGCCCCTCCCACATCCTCGGCGAGACCCGCGTCCAGGACTCCCTCGCCTTCCCCCTCATGGTCTCCGCGGCCCGCCGCAACGACTGCCCGGCCCAGCCCGTCCTCCGTCCCGTCGCCATCAACGCCTACTGCAAGGTCACCCTCTCCCCCGTCTCCCCCGAAGAGACGCTCACCCGCCTCGACCGTCGCGACCGCCGTCACACCCTCGAAATCAACTCGCCCACCGCCGACACCGACCTCGAACGCGACAACCTCGACGCCGAGTGCGACTCCCCCGCCTTCTCGTCCTCCCCCCTGACCGCGGCCGCCCTTCGCTCCTTCAACGTCACCTCTCCGCACCCCTCCCCATCCACCGTGGCCGCCCACAACCCCACCTCCTCACCCGCCGCACCCTTCGACGCTGGCGGAAACGCCCGCCTCCCCTAATCCTGCCCGGCATGGCAGGCTCCTATGCCCCTCTCCCCTCACCGGGAGTAGGGGCTTTTTCTTTGCCCCAGCCCTTAGTCCCCCACCCCTTACCCCGCCCTTCCCCTCTCACCCCCGGAGATCACCCACCCATGCACTTCCGATCCGCAGAACTCTCCGCCCTCGTCGCTGTCCGCGATTCCCTCCCGCCCCTCATCGTCCAAGCCCTCGCCCGCATCCACCGCACCTTCCACCCACCCTCGATCGACTCCCGGGACGGCATCTCCTCCTTCCTCGACCTCACCCACCTCCTTACCGCCCGCCTCGGCTCCGAGCCCAACACCCCCAAGGAAGTCCTCGAACTCCTGGCCCTCCCCTCGGCCGCCCGCGTCTCCTTCGACCTCCTCAACTACCACCTTCCCGTCACCCCCGCCTCCCTGCCCCTCGACCAGACCTCTCCCCTCGTCACCTTCACCGCCGACCCCACCACCAACACCTTCACCTGCTCCACCGCCTCCTTCACCGCCACCCTCCACGCCGGCCCTCCCTCCATCCTCGCCCTCCACACCCCCAGCGGCGGGCCCCCTCTCATCATCCCCGCCACGCCCTCCTTCCTCTCCGACCTCTCCAACGTGGCATACGCCCTCACCCTTCGCCCCACCCCCGGAGCCTCCCATGGCTGAAGACTTGCCCCTGATCGTCGGCACCACCCTCCAGCACCGCCGACCCGACCTCGTCTCGCCCCTCACCTCCACCCAGCGCCTGGTCCTTCCCTACCTCCTCTCCGGCTACAACATCCCCACCACCGCCCGCCTCATCCACCGCTCGACCGAGACCGTCCGCTCCCACGCCCAGGCCATCTACCGCTCCACCAACGTCACCTCCCACACCTCCCTCATCGCCCTCTTCGGCGCCGCACCCCCACCCCTCTCCCTCTCCTTCCTGGACCACTCCCTCCTCACCTCCCTCCTCTCCGCCTACCCCGCCCCCTTCTCCCTCTCCCTCTTCCCCTCGGACTCCCCCACCCGCGCGTCCGCGGCTCGCCTGATCTCCCACTCCCTGGCCTACTCTTCAGGCCCCGACTCCATCCTCCCGCACATCCACGCCGCCTCCCTCTACCACGCATGCCACCCCTCACCGCCGCCCAGCGAGGCCTCCTCCGTGCCATCGCAGCCCGCCACCCCGCCCCCTACCTCACCTCCTTCACGCACCTCGCCCGCTCCCTCGCCTCCCACTCCCTCATCACGACGCGCCCCTCGGCCGATCCCCCCCACCTCCTGACCCACCTCACCCCCACCGGCCTCACCCACCCCGCCCTCACCCCGAAGGGAGCGAAGAAGAAGTGAACATCAAAGACAAGTACGACTTCAGCAAGAACAGCAAGGGACACCCGGAAGGCACGGTCACCATCGCAGCCGAAGCGTTGGCGGACAAGAAAGACGCGCAGATCGCCACCCTCACCCGCGACCTCGCCGCCGCCCGCGAGCAGCTTGCCTCGCTGCAACGTCGCATGGCGAAATATTCCACCGAGCATGTGCCCGCCGGATTCCGCCCCGTCGTCGCGTTCATGAACGACACGCATGTCTCAATCATGGCCGACAGCCTCACGCAGTTGGGCGAGGAACACAACTGCGACGCGAACGGATGCGGGCAGGAACACGTTGCGTACTACCTCCCGCTCAATGCGTGGGAGCAACTTGCCGCCGCGAACGCGACGGTGGAGAAGTGCAAGGCGGCGGGCTTCATCGACGAGCAGGGGAACGTGCGGAAGGTGCTGGGCGAGATCGTTACAACCGCAGACGGTTTCATTGTCGGGAACAACTGCCAAGTGTGGCTCGCTGGCGTGCCTGTTGGCGAAAAGCATCAGCCCGTTACCGAGAGCTTCCGCGTCACCCTCAACAACTACGAGCAAGGAACCGCGTCGGACGGCGCGCTGGTCAATTGGGGTGGCCCTTACCACGACTGCGCCGACATTCGCGACTGCTTCTCCACCCGCACCGCCGCCGAAGCCGCACGCGAGGGGAAGGGAACCACATGACACGACTAGCCCGCTTCTTCGTCACGCTCGCTCGCAAGTGCGGAGCGTCCAACGACGACATCTTTGCCGAGTTTCGGTGCCCCGCGTGCGGAACACTCGACGGCTGCATGTGTGCCAGTCCCGGCGCGCCCGCGTTCCCACTCACGCCATACGAAGAACTCCGGCGAAAACTGGACGAAGCCAAGAAAAACAACAGCCGCACCACGCGGCAGGAAGGAAAGGCATGACGGTCCACCAATGCAGCCGTCGCACCATCATGGACGGCGAGGTCGTCACGTTCGCCACCGACTTCCGCAAGGAGGACGACCGGTTCCAGGCGGTCGGAGCCTTCGAGATCTCGGCCAGCCGGAACGCCGTCATGGTCCACCGCGCCATGCTCTGGCTCCCCGAACACCTCGCCGACTTCACCCACGCCATCAATCTCGCATACGCCACCCTGCACCGCCTCTCCAAACACACCGGTTCCCGCTCCCTCTTCCCAACCGAGCCCACCGAAGTCCCCCCACCCCGGGAGAAAGGAACCGGAAACAACCCATGTGGCTGATCATCACCCTCGTCTACCTCGCGCTCGGCACCTTGGCCCTCCTCTCCATCTTCGCCTACGAGCGAGTCCACCGTCGCCCCATCTCCCTCCTTGACCTCCTGGTCTACCTTGCCATGACCCTGGTGTGGCCCTGCATCCTCATCTCCTTCCTGATCGAGCGCTCCAGCGACATCATCCTCTGGCGCCCAAAGCCCCCTCCCCAGGAGAAACCCCCGTGCGACCCCGCGACCTCGCCGCCGCCGGCACAGCCCTGACCCGCGACGACCTCCTCCCCCACCTACCCGTCCGCTTCACCGCCGAAGACTACTGGGCCCGAGTCGGAATCCACCGCGTCGCCCACCTCAACCACAACTTCATCGGCATCGACTTCTCCGCCTCCTCCTTCCCACCCCTTCTACCCATTTCCCGTTACACATACACCCCCCTCGCCCTCCCGGACCCCACCCCATGCCCCTCCACTTCGAGGTCACTCCCTGCACCCTCTCTCACCGCGTCCCCCACATCCACGTCCCTGACCGCCCCTCATCCATCACCATCTCCATCGACGGCCTCAGCGCCGAACACGCCGTCGAACTGATCTACTACCGCTTCCGAGCCGAAAAGCCCCTCGGCTTCGAGCCCGCCACCGTCATGCCCGACGGCACCTCCGCCATCTTCGTCCGCCTCACCTCCGACCCCTACTCCACCTGGTTCATCCCCCGGACCTGACCCATGCCACTACCCCTCCCATCGCCGTGCCCGCCCCGGGCCAACCCCGAACTCCACACCCTCCGCGAAATGCACAAACTCCTCTCGGTCCCCCGCCGCTGGTGCAAGAACAACACGTTCCGCTACACCGCAGACGGGAAGCGGGGCGCCTGCTGTCTCCTCGGCGCTGTCGAACACGTCGTCGGTAACGGCCGCCACCCGACCCTCACCGAAAAGACCATGGAGTCCCGCATCCGCACACGTCTCGGCCGCGCTCTCGGTCTTCCCAAACCCCACCTTCGATCCACCATCGACCTTGCCTACTGGAACGACCACAGGGAACGCAAGCTCCCCGAAGTCCTCGCCCTCATCAAGAAGGCCCAGTCCCCCCGCTACGCCTCCCGCCCCTAAGATCTCCCCCAAAGGAGATCACTCATGCTCGCCGCCCTCGTCTTCTCGTTCCTCCTCCCCACGCAGGTCGCCCACAACCAGACCGTCTACGCCTCGGAAGCCCCGGTCCCGCAGTACGACTGGGACCTCGACGGCCGCATCACCACCGCCGACCTGACCGCCTTCGACGCCTGCCTCGCGGGCGCACCCCTCCCATCACCCGCCCACTCCATCGACATCAACGGCAACTCCGTTTATCCCGAGGACGCGGACCGCACCACCCTGCTCTCCGTCGTCACTGGAGGCCCCGATGACACCGGCTTCATCCCACCTCTCTGCCCCTCCTGCCCTGTCCTCCTCGCCCCTGTCCCTGACCCAGTGCCGCCATCCTTCACTCTGGACCTGGCACCTCTTCTTGCTCGACTGCCCCAAGAGACCCACCTTGGTGTCAACGGGACTCCTGGCATCATCCATCTCCCTTGGCGATCCACCCCGTACACGGTCACCGCACCCATACTCGACATGGGGGGCACGCCAGGCCGCCCGCTCATTCTGGCGGGTCTACATGGCCCTGACGGAGAGCGACCTCGAATCACTCTCAACGGTCGATCACCCGTGGGTATCCACCTTTCCGGTTCCGTCTCCGACATCGTCATCGACTCGCTCCACCTGATCGGCACGCCCTCCCACTCCGCCCTCATCCGCGCTTACGGACCCGCCCACAACCTCCTGATCCAGGACTGCATCCTCGAAGGCGGTGCCATCGGTCTCGCCGTCGAAGGCCTCACCATGCCAGGCGCCGGCACTGTCCGCCTCCACCGCACCATCATCCTCCGCCAGGCCTCCTCCTTCCAGCACAACCAGGGCGTCTACGTCTCCGCCTGCCAGTTCTTCTCGGCCACCGACTGCGTCCTCTACGACGTCGGCCTCCCCACCACCTTCAACCAGGGCTTCTACTTCGTCGCCGGTGCCGGCACCCGCAACCTCTCCACCACCTTCGTCCACAACCCCGGCTTCGCAGGCGTCCAATGCCGCGGCGGCACCTACACCATCACCTCCAACATCTTCTCCTCGTGCGGCAACGCCATCGGCATCGGCCACCCCATGTCCTACGGCACCCACACCTCCGGCACCTTCTCTCACAACCTCATTCTCTTCCCCAAGCGCCCGGGCTGGGGCATCGCCCTCCAAAACTCCTCCGCCACCGTCTCCTTCAATACCCTCATCTCCACCCCCGGCTTCGGTTACGCGCTCCAGATCGAGAACCCCAACCCCCTGCCCACCACCGTCTCCCGGACCCTCATCTCCGGCTTTGAACTTCCCATCAACTGGAAGTCCCCCGCCTCCCTCTCCCCCGCCCTCCTCATCGAGGAACCCATCCGCCATGACGTCACCCCTCCCACCATCCCCTGGCCCCTCCTCATCTCCCGCCCAGCCCGCCACTTCACCCCCTCCCACTCCACCCTCACCTACCTCCCCACTTCCCCAGATCGGTGAGTGCCGTCGCACTGACAGCACCTGCCTCGCCTTCCCTGGCGAGTACAACTGGTGCCTCACCTGGTTCTCCACCGAAGTCAACCCGGGCTCTTCCTCTCCTGAAATTATTCGGATGGTCCGAGCCGTTCCCTTCGGCGCCCTCTCCCAGAAGAACCCCGACACCTACGGCTCCTTCTTCACCCTCTCCAGTTGGCTCTCCTTCCCCATCACCTACTCCCCTCCCCCCAAGCCTTCCCCGTCCGACCTGACCCAAAGCGAGATCTCCGCCCACCAGGACGAACTCCGCCAGAAGCCCACCCCACCCGACCCCGCCATCACCGAGAAGGGCTTCATCGTCCCACCCAACAAGTACATCCGGAACGCATCTCCCCAACCCCCTAAATCCTGGGTCCCGGTCATTACCAAGGACGGCGGCAAGTGGACCTATGAAGTCCGTACCGCCGAACCCCACAACCCAGCAGGCGGTCCCGGTCGTCACATCGCTACATGCAATCCGCTCGCGGAAGCCCGAGGCGAGAACAACGTCCACCTCCTTGCAGCGTCCCCCTCCCTCCACGCCTACGCGAAGGCGGAGGAACTTCGGGAGCGATGGTGGCAATGTGTCGCATCATTCGGCATGGGGTCGTCGCAGTCGCTCGACGCAAACAGGGTGTTTGAGGCCCACATTACGACTATGGGCTGGCGTTCGCCCGTGTGCCCCAAGTACTTCCTCGCCACCTACCGCGCGGCCGCCCTCGACCTCGCCAAAGGAACCACCACCCCATGACCACACCCCCCACCCCACCCAAGATTGACGACGGCGGCCCCGCCTTCCCGGGCGCGATGGATCAACTGTTCTACTCCCGCGAAGGGGACTTGCAGTTTGCCTCCCAGTACGTCGGGATGCCCTCACCCGGCATGTCCCTCCGCGACTACTTCGCCGCCAACGTCTCCGTGACCGAGGCACAAGCGTTGGCCCCCCAGACCCCGGAGGAGTGTCGCGCCTTTCTCGGCATGTCCCAACACGCCCCCTGGGACGGCAAGCGATACCCTGAGATCCTCGCCACCATCCGCTACCGCATCGCGGACGCCATGATTGCCGCCCGCAAGACCTCATGAAGCCCAGCATCTACATCCTCGACGACAACCCCGACGCCCCTCCCTTCACGCCGGAGCTGATGGACGAGCTAGACCGCTGGCTCGCCTCCTACTTCCAGTCCCTCACCACCCACACCGGAGACCTTCCATGCTTCCCGCCCCAGACGCCGCCTCCCGCCTCGACCAACTCCTCGACTACCTCACTGAGACCCTCAAGTCTGGTGTCGACTTTGCGGGAACTCAAATCCCGCTGCTCGCCCGCGACATCGCCCTCTACGGCGCCTACTCCAACTGGGCCTACTGCCTCGTCATTCTCCTGCTCCTCCTCGGCTGCTTCCTCCTCTTCCGCCGCTGCTACCACGTCGCCCGCCTCCCCGCCAGCACCGAAGACGCCCGCTTCGTCCACGGCCTCGGCTGCGTCATCTCCACCATCGCCTCCATCGTCCTCATCATCTGCTTCTTCCCCTGCCTCGACGACGCCGTGAAGGCCACCTTTGCGCCCCGCGTCTACATCCTCGAATACGTAGCCGACCTCATCAAACCCACCGCCCGCACCCGCTAGGAGTCCCTCCCTTGAACGAACGCAAGATCACAACCCACCACACCAACGACTGCAACCGTCAGATCGAACTCACTGCCCACCGCCCCAGCACGGGCGGGGCCCCCGTCCGCTACGACATCTCCGGCCCCCGCCACGACGTTCCCGGCGTCGGCTCCGTCCCCTCCTTCGGCGTCAACCTCAAGTTCCAAGACGGCCCCATCGCCGACGGCGTCAACGGCCTCACCAACGAAGTCCTCCTCGCCATCCTCGAAGACCGCCTCCGGAATTTCCAACAAGGCCCCTTCGCCTGCCCCGAGAACGACCAGGCCCTCACTCATATCCGCAGCGCCCAAGCGGCTCTCCGCTCCCGCACCATCACTCGCCAAGGCCGAGGCGTCGAAGGCACCCACACCCCCTAAGCCTCACCGCAGCGGCGGCGTGGACGGTGACACGCTAGGCAACGAATGGGTAAGGCCGGGTGTCAAAAGCAGGCCTTTGGCGAGTTCGATTCTCGCACGTTGCCGATGGCCACAGCCGGTTCGACTCCGGCCCGCTGCATTTCCCCCAGGAGATCTTCCCATGCCCAACAAGTAACCTCTTCTTCCTCCACCGAGCCCCGGTGTGTTGCCGGGGTCTCACCCCACTCGCCTCCCCCGGGCAGTGGGGATTTATGCCTCACGAACCCATCCCATCCCTGCCCTCCTCCAACCTGGACAAGGTCGCCTTCGAGGAAGCCGGTGTCTGCAACGATTGCAACACCCGCCCCTCCGAAACCCAATACACCAAGGAGAACAACTCCAGCTGGCGCGCTCGCTTCCAAGAGGTCTACATCTCCGAGGACGACTTCAACGACTACGTCTCCGAGGTCGAGTCCCTCTACAACACCCTCCACGAGCGCATCCGCTCCCTCGAATCCGACCTCGCGACAACGGAGGAGGAACGGGATCAGTGGGCCGACGACTGCACGACGCTGGCCTCCCGCCTCTACGGCGCCATCCACTGCCCCCACATCGTCCCCGGTCCCGGTCTCTGGTACGCCAACGTCGAGGACCTCATCGACGAGAACCCGATCCAGACCACATCCCGGGGCGAGTGGTTCGTCCCCAACACCGCGGACCTCTCATGGCCACCACTGCCCTCCTTCTTTCCGCCCTCATCGTCCTCGCCTCCGCCCTCCTCGTCCGGGACACCGCCCTGATCGGCCGCCTCTGTCTGTTCGTGCCGGCCGTCTGTCGACGTCCGTCCGGCACGAACAGTTCTTTCTTTGTTTCAAGGAGTCAACCATGCTGCCCGACTCGCCCGAGATCATCGCCCAGCTCACCGAGCTCGAATCCCTCCTCAACAAGTCCGACACTTCGGCCCCCTTCGACCTCCGCATCCACAACCTCTTCACCAACGCCCTTATCTCCGTCCGCTACCGCTCCGGCCTCCACATCCTCCACTTCGAGTTCCCCAACGAGCACTCCAAGCGGGCGCCCCTCATCCGCGACAACCGCCCCGTCCACGTCGGAGTCGCCTATGGCGTGCTCCACGCCGCACCCCTCATCCTGGAGGCAGCCCGCAATGCCCGAATCGCCCAAGACGCCGCCGTCCGGACCATCATCGGAACTCCCCTCTCCGCTCGCCTTTCCGCGCCCGCCACACCCGGAGCCTGAGCATGACCCGTCCACCCCGCAAGAGTTCAACGAACTCCTCCGCCGCCTCTGGCACATCCTCTTCCTCGCCACCGCCTGGGTCCTCCTCTTCATCTTCGCCATCTGCTTCATCGTCTCCTTCCTCGTCGAACAAGCTCGCCTTCTCCCTCCCGCCCGCTGACGTCCGTCTCCTCACCGAATCCCTCTCCATCCACCTCCAGTCCCTTCTTCCACACCACCCCTCCCCATCCATCTCCGCCGACATCCGCTCCCTGCGCTCCCTCCTCTTCCTTCTCTACGACGCACTGGGCGAAATCCCGCCGACCTCGCTGTCGCCCGAGGTCCTACCCTCCTTCACCCATGAGCCACCCCATTCGCCACGCAGAAGACGTCCACGTCGGCGACCTGCTGACCATCCTGAAGACCAACCCGAACCGGTCGATTGACCCGCCCACCTTCCTCCTCCTCCCGGGCATGCCCTTCGAGGTCAAGGCCGTCTCGTACCCCTTCCTCCTCATCGAGGTCGCGGGCATGGCGACTACACCCCGCACCATCCCGCTCGACGTCCGTCACTTCGAGTTCTCCCGTGTCCCCGTCCCCTTCCATGAGGCGTGGCTATGCAGCACCGCACCTTCGCCGACCCCATCCCCCTTCCCCAGTTCCCCTCCCATCGCCCCGGCTGCACCCTCTGCCCTCTCCACAAGACTGCCCGCCACGTCGGCATCGGACTCCACCGACTGCCTGACTCCCTCGCACCCCTCCCATCCAGCCCCGCGCTCCTCGTGGTCGGACAGAATCCGGGCTATTGGGAGAACGCTTGCGGCACGCCTTTCGTCGGCAAGTCCGGCCAGGCCCTCCAGTCCGTCTACCTCGACGCCGCCAAGCTCCACCCCTCCGTCACCATCTACGTGACCAACACCGCCCGCTGCTTCCACGGCAACGGCGACAACGTCCCCAACCCCGTCTACCGGGCCTGCTCGCCCTACCTCCTCAACGACATCAAGCACCTGCTCGCCTCCCACTGCTCCCTCACCCTGCTCCTCCTCGGCGGGCCTGCCGTCACGCACACCCTCAAACTGCTGGACCCCTCCCAGAAGAAGCCCACCCTCAAGGCCCTCCTCAAGCGCCAGGGCCTCCAGCTCCCGTTCCCCCCTCCCATCCCCGTCCCCAAGCGCAAGCCCCGCAAAACCCCTCCCATCCCTCCGCCCGCGACCGGTAGCCCAAGTACGGAGACGTCCCCCCGCTCCGGGATGCAAGAACCGACTCCCGGGCTGGAGGATGGGAGGGGTGTCCTTACGATCTTCGGCACCTACCACCCCGCCTTCATGCTCCGCGACCTCAACGCGTGTCACGCCATCGGCGGCCACATGCACCTGCTCGCCGCCCACGTTCACGGCACCATGCCGCTTCCCTCGCGCCCCGACTTCCGGAGTTACCATGACCCTGTCCCTCCCGTCCATCCCCAAGCGCAAGGTTGAGTACGCCCAGTTCCACACGCCGCACGGCCCCATGACCTTGCCGGTCAACCCGCACGAAGCCATCTGGCACGCCGTGCCCACCTACGAGGACAGCCAGACCGTCTACCAGCTCTCGGGCGACCCGCTCTCCTTCGAGAAGCACACCGACGCCATCGGCTACAGCTCCCTCGACGAGGCCATCAGCACCATCCGTGCCACCAACCCGACCCCTGCCCCCGGCACCCGCTGCGTCACCGTCCGCAACGGCCACACTCTCGTCGTCCACGATCCGGTCCTCGTCGACCCCGACTCTCTCACCCGCGAGCAGGCCTTCCAGCTCCGCCAGTACCTCCTCGACACCGGCCCCCTTTCCACCGAGCGCCCCTACATCGCGCCCACCTTCGCCTACCGGTTCCCCGACCTCTTCTACACCAAGAACAAAGCCCAGGGCATCGTCGCCGCCCGGCCCCTCAGGACCAAGGCCAAGCGCAAGACCCCCGTCATGGCGGTCGCCGTCGAGTCCACGCCCGAGCCCGCCGTGGCCAAGCCCACGCCCGACCAGATCCACGCCTCGCTCCTCCACCTCCCGGCCGTCAACAAG
>Ga0315900_10000665_pt1 | contig 58498 bp, 44 predicted proteins | sample LakEriMetagenome_FD_203521 | JGI IMG/M metagenome (GOLD analysis project Ga0315900, IMG submission 203521) | Freshwater fungal communities from buoy surface, Lake Erie, Ohio, United States - Buoy 12 MA114 | ecosystem: Environmental > Aquatic > Freshwater > Lake > Lake biofilm | place: USA: Lake... | reverse complement strand
CGTGCAGCGTGGGGGCCGTGGCCACGCGCACGTCGACCGTGCGATCCTGCAGCCGCAGCCTGATGCGCCCGTCCTGCGGCAGCCGCCGTTCGGCGATGTCCAGCTCCGCCATGATCTTGAGGCGGCTGATCACGGCCGCCGTGAGCTGCGCTGGCGGCGACGGGGCGGGTTGCAGCACGCCATCCACGCGATAGCGCACCCGCAGTCCATCTGCGAACGCTTCCAGGTGCACGTCGGAGGCGCGCGCGTCGAGCGCTTCCAGGATGAGCAGGTTCACGAGGCGCACCACGGGGGCTTCGTTGGCCAGGTGCACGAGATCGTCGAGCGGCAGTTCACCCCCGCGTCCGGTGGTGGCCGCGGGGCCAAGCCCCGCAATGACGCCCTCGGCGGTACTCGATTCCTGCGCGTACACGCGACGAATGGCGCTGCGCAGCGCCGCTTCCTCGTACCGGCGCAGCGTGACCGAGGCCCCGAAGCGCAGGCGGAGCTCATCGAGCACGAGTGGGGCGGGGGCCGCGAGCCAGGTGCCCACCTGGAGCGCATCCCCCTCCAGGTGGAGCGGGAGCACGGCATGCTCCTCCAGCCACTCCGCCGGCAGCGGACCGCCCACGCGGCGCACCGCGTCGAGCTCTGCCGCGGGCCGCACCTCGGGTGGGGCGATCAGGGGACCGGCACCCGGCCGCATCACCGCGACGGGCCGGGCGTGGCGGGAGGACGCACGGCCGAGGAATCGGGACGCGGCCGGAGGCGCCCTTCAATGGGGACGTCCTTGAGCAGCGGCGACCCGTTGCGCACCTGCTCGCGCAACCGGTCGACGTCCTCGTCGCTCGACACGATGTGCGGCGTGAGGAAGAGGAACAGCTCGGTGGTGCGGGTGCTCCGCTTCGTGTTGCCGAAGAGCGACCCCACGAACGGGAGGCGACTGAGGAACGGAATGCCCGAGGTGGAGACGTCCTCGGTGTTGTCGGAGAGTCCGCCAATGACCGTCGTCTGCCCGCTGCGCACGAAGACCGCCGTTTGCGCCTGACGCTGATTGATGATGGGGGCATTGAACAGCAGGTTGCTGGTCACGTCGTCATTGGTCTGCACCACCTCCATGTTCACGTACCCATCGGCGTTGATGGTGGGGGTGATGGTGAGCTGCTTGCCCACGGGCAGGTACTGCACCGTCTGCACGAGGGCGCGCGGGTCGAAGCCGCCCTGCTGCGAGACCTGCACGAACGGGACGCTCGAGCCCACGTTGAGCACGGCCTCGCGATTGTTCTGGGCAATGAGCACCGGAAGGGCCAGCAGGCGCACGTTGCCGCGGGTCTGCAGCGCGTTGATGGCGAGATCGAAGTTCACGGTACCGCGACCGCCGGTGATCATGGCCACGAAGTCGCGCGGTGATCCGGCGCCTGGGAGGCGGCCCAGGGTATCGCCCGTGGCGGCACCGCGGGTGTTCGAGGCCACGCCGGACACGCCGAGTGACAGGTCACCGCTGCGCTCGACCTGGGCAATGGTGACCTCGATGAGCACCTGCAGCGGACGCAAGTCGAGCGTCTGCACGAGCTGCTGCACGGCCTGGAAGTCCTCAGGCGTGGCCCGCACCACGAGCGAGTTGGTGGCGTCGTCGGCCACGATGCGGATGTCGGAGAATGACGCGCCCCCGGTGCCGGTGGCCACCTGTTGGCCGAAGATGGCACCACCGGCGTCGCGCAGCAGCACCGGCGCCCCCACCTCGGTGCCGCTCGTCGGACGCGCCATGGCGCCGGTGTTGTCGGCGGGGGCTGCGGGGGCGACGCCGCCCGGACCACGCTGCACCCCCTGAATGCGTCCAATGGCCGTCGACGTGCCGCGCCCACTCGCGCCGGGGCTGCCGCTGCCCGTGAGCACGTTCATGAGCAGCGGCGCGATGGCCGCCGCCGTCGTGTGGCGCAGACGGAGCGTGTACAGATTGAGCGTGCGCTCGGCCGTGCGCGCCCCGGGCACCACCCGCGGCGGCCCCACCAGACGCACGACGGCACTCCCCTCCTGCATGGTGATGTCATGCCCCGCCGCCACCGCGCGCATGGCATCGAGGGCGGCGTCGCGGGTCAGCGGGGTCTGCAGGCGGAGCGTGACGCGCTCGTCGGGCATGTTGCTGAGCGTCACGCTCAGCCCGGCGGCTTCCGCAATGGCGCGCAGCACCACCGACACCTCCTGCTCCACGAAGTCCAGCACCACCCCATCGGGCGTCTTGCGCACGATGGCGGTGTCACGCCCGGTGCCGCGCTGCGCCTGCGCCAGGCCGGGCAGGGCGAGACAGCACACGGCGGCACACGCGGCCACGCCCATTCGCGCACGGCGCGCGGCTCCATGCCGTGGGGCAGGGGAAACGATTGGCGCAGCAGTCATCGTACGGCTCCTTCGGGGGGTGCCATGGCATCGATCAAGTATCGTCGTCCTGACGCATCACGAAACTGCACGCGCGCCCGCTCAATGGAGAGCACGGTGAACGGACCCAGCGTGTCGCCCGCGCGCAGCACCACCACGGGCCCACCGTCAAGCGCGCACATGGCAAAGGCCGCCCCGCTGGCGTCGGTGGCGGTGCCATGCACCACCGGCATCGTCATCGATTGGGGCTCGTCGGTCGGCAGGTCATCATCGGTTCCACGCTCCACGTACACGGCGTCGGCACGCGGCGGCTGATAGCGGACATCCGGAGCGCGGCGTTCGGGCGAGAACGGGTCGCGCGCCAGCACCGCTTCGGCATCCACCACCGGCACACGCGACATGGTGGCCGTTGCGGCACCCCCGGCGGCGGGCACCGCGGTTGTTGCCGCGAACGCCGCGAGGGTTGCCGTCATGAGCAACGGCGCCGTCCCGTCATCGGCGGCACCGCTGCTGGGGGCGAGCTCCAACTGCTCCACCCGCACCAGGCGCGGCCCGTGCTCGAGCGCCTCGAGGAAGCCAAGCAATCCGGCCATGTCGCTTTCGGCGCGAACATCCACGCGCAGGGTGCGCAGCTGCGCGTCACCCGGCACGGCCGTCCGGTTGGAGACGAGCTGCAACCAGACGCCGTGCGCGGTAGCCAGCGCCTCCACATGTTCGGCAAACGCCGCGGCCGTGGCGACGTTGTCGCTGCCGACAAAGAGGCGCGCGATTGGATCGCGCCCGGCTGCCGCGTCCGCAGTGGCGCCCCCAGTGGAATCGCCGGACGCCGTCAGCGCCTCCTGCTCACGCGTGAGCAGCGATTGCTCGGCGTCAATCTGGTCGGCCAGCAGCGTGCGCCGCGCGAGGGATGGCCGCACCACGAGCGACACGAGTACCGCCAGCATCGCCACGGCGCCGCCCAGCAGCAGCGCGCGCCGGTCACGGGGCGAGAGGGCGCGCCACCGGCTCATGGCGTACCCGTCCCGGAGAGGGTGAAGGCAAAGCGGTCGAGCGGCACGCCATCCACCGCCGTTTCGCGACGCACCGGCGACGCCGCGGTGACCGTGCCAATGGCCGGCGCGCCGGTGAGCGCCGACCAGACCGCGCCGGCCCGCACCGCGCGCCCTTCGAGCGTCATGCTGTCGCCGCGCACGCGAACGCGCGTGAGATACGCGGCATCCGGGAGGGCCGTGCTGACGGCCGCCAGACGACGGGACACGGTCTGCCGGTTCGTGGCGTCGAGGGTGCGCAGCAGCCGGGCGCGTTCCACCTGCAGGCGTTGCGGCGCCGTGCGCTCGAGCTGCGGTGCCAGGGCTGCCCGATCAGCGCGCAGCTCGTCGAGCGCAGCACGTGCTCGCCATTCGAGCCCCAGCACGGCAACGGCTGCCAGCGCCGCCATCGCGATCACGGGTGCGACCCAGCGCGGCATGACCGTGGCGGCATCGTGGGCCGCACGGTCGGCGTGGTCGAAGCGCAGCGGCCAGCTTCGGGGTGACGTTGCAGTGAGTGACACCGCCGCCGCCAGTGATGCATCGCCGATGGTCGCCAGCGGACCGAAGGCACGCACCGCCTCGGCAAGGGCCAGCTCGTCACCCGCCTCGCGGAAGCGCCGCAGTGCACTCGGGGTGCCACCCTGCACCTCGATGAGCTCCTGCTGTCCCGCGTACGACACCAGCAGGCCGCGCTGGGCTGGTGAGACACCGCGGCTCCAGGCCGTCACGGCAGGCACGATTACGTCGACCGTGCATCCGGCGTCGCGCGCGGCCTGCCGCACCCGGGTGAGTACGGGCGCGGCCACGGCGGCCGCCAGCCGATCGACCAGCGCCCCTGCCTGCGCGACGGCCCCTCCACCACGTGCCGGCGCCACACCGACTACCGGCGCCTCGCGCACGTCGAGAAAGTGCCGGGCCGCCGTACGCGAGAGCAACCGCTTCGCGTCCGCCTCATCCACCGGAGGCAGGGCCACCATGCGCACCTCGGCGAGCGGCGGCAGCAGCGCCACGCGCAAGGTGAGCGCTGCGCCACCGCGACGCGCACGGTATGCCACCAGCGCCTCCTGCAACGAGGGCCAGCGATCGCCCAACGGGGGCTGCAGCGTCGCGCGGAACGTCTCCGCGTCACCGGTACCCGTGATCACGACGTCGGTGGCGGACAGCGCCATGCCGGCGGTGGCCGTGGCTCCGGAGGTCATCATCGCCGCCACCGCACATCGGTCGTGCCGTCATCGAAGCGGCGCAGCACCACCACCATGCCGGTCGTCGGCGGACCGGGTTCTCCCACCACCGTGAACTCCAGCGCGACCTCTCGGGTCTCGAGCAGCGTGCGCTCGGTCAGATCACGCACTAGGGCCTGATACGCCCCGTTGGCCGCGTCGTCCCCGCGCTGTGGCCCGCGTGTTCCACCAGCAAGCGCCGGAATGGACTCCACCCGGCGTCCGGCGCTGCGGAGTGCGAGTATGGTGGCGAGGACCGGCGGGGACATACCGGGCAATGTACGCAGGATCGGCTCCGGTGCAGCGTTCAGGTTGACGCGCACGTTGGCCCCGTCGACGGTGAGGAACGGGCGAATGGTGGCGAGGATCTCCGGCGTCATGCCAAGGACGTCCCGCAGGTCATCGAGGGCACGGAACGGTCCGTTCGTTGGCAGGGCACTGCGCAGCGCGCGGCGATACTCGGCCGCTTCGGCCCCGTTGGGACGCGACAGCGTGTCGGCATCGCGCCAGTCCGCAATGCGCCGGGCGAGTCGATCGGCCAGCAGGTCGTCCCGCAGCAGTGTTCCGAACAGCAGCCCCAACTCCCGCTCGCCGGCGAGATTCACATTCAAGACGGTCCCCAAGTCGGTGCTGCGCACGGCCACGAGCACCTCCCCCACACGCACCCCGTCGCCAAGCTGGGCATCGAGCGCCCGCCACGGATCGACGCGCGTGCTGCCGACCGCCGACCGGCGCCGGGCAGCTCGACCAGAGGGCATGCGGGACGGTGCGCGCAACTCACTCTCCAGACGGGCCTGCACGATGGCCAGCGCCCCCTCCAGCGCAACGTGGTCACGTCCGCGATCCACCGCCGACAGCGCCAGAAAACGCCGGTCGCGCGAGACGGCGGCGAACTGCAGTCCGGCGGTGGTGATCATGACCACCAGCCAGAGTGCCGCCAGCAACGCCAGGCCACGCCGGGGGCGGCGCGGCCGGGGGCCAACCGGGCGGGCGTGACCGCGTACGGTGCGGGAACCGGTCACGAGGCGCCCCCGGTCAGCGGCGGGGAGTCCACCACGAGGGTGAGCGGCAGCTGCCAGAGCGGGGCCTGCGTGTCGTCTGGCGGAAGGGTGAGGCGCACCGCGCGCGGTCGTCCGGCCAGGAGTGCCGGTTCGCCGACCCACTGTCCCGTGGCGCGATCGAGATACTCGACCCGCAGCGCCGTCATGGTGCCGTCGAGTTCCTGCGTTCGCTGCGCTGCGCCACCGGTGGCACGAAAGGTGGCGCACAGGCCGCGTGTGGGAGTTTCCGGATCCGTGTCGATGTACAGGCGCACACGCGCACCGGGCGTACCGGTGGGCGTTCGCGCGTTGGTGATGATGTGCAGTTCGCCCGGTGGGGCAATGAGCGTGTCGAGCGACGCCGTGCTGATCCACTCCCGCAACGTGGTCCGCAGCGCGGCCGCGCGCTCGGTGCTGCGCGTGGCCTCCACCACAGTGATCCGGCGGTCCACCACCTGGCGAAACGCCAATGCCCCCACGGCGGCCACGGCGGCGGTGATGACCAACGCCACCACCAGTTCGAGCATGGTCGTGCCGCGGCGGACGGTCACAATCCCTCCTCCAGCGCTGCGGCCGGCGCACGACGATACAGTGCGCTGGCGAGGCGATGCGCCCCCTCGGGCCACGTCACCGCGATCTCGACTGTCACGAGGCCGGCCCACTCCGCGTGCGGACGTACCGTCGCGCGCCAGTCGTACTCGGCAAACGGTTCGGGAAACTGTCCGCCAGCCAGGGAGTCCGGGAGCGCACGCAGCGCGGCGTCGCTGGCGAGGGCGAGTCGGGCGTACACCTCCAACGCGAGCGCCTCGGCTTCGACCACATGGCGCGCGCGCGTGGCGGTGCGGAGTCCCGCACCTGTTGCGGCCAGCACCCCTGCACTCGTCGCGCCAACAATGGCCAGGGCTGCCACCGCTTCCAGCAGCGACAGGCCGCGCCGCGGGCGAGCCAGACGTCGTGCCGCACCGGGCACGGGGCGTGGCCGGTCAGTACGCATGGCGCGACACGTCGCCGCTGAGGGCATCGATGTGCACGGCCACCCAACCCTCGCCGTGACGAACACGCAGCGATTCGCCGAACGCCGCGCCGGAGGGATGAAAGGTGACGCTGGTGAGCAGATCACCCGGCTCGAGCGATTCACCGGCGGCCAGTGGCAGCGGGCCTTCATGCCAAACGCCGCTCCCGGCGGCGCCACTGGTATCGGCCCGCATGGTACGATTGGCCACGTCGAACCGGACCGTGACCACCTGACGCGTGGCGATGGCGTGCCCGCGCGCCAGCAGGAGGGTGCGCGCGAGCAGGGTGCCCGGGGCGTCGCCGTCGAACAGCGCGTCGGCGCCCGCGGCATCGGTGGCCAGCGGGCGGTTCCATCGCGGCAGCACGAGGAGCCCGCCAATGACCGTGATGGCCAGCACCACCGCCACCTCGAGCAGCGTGAATCCGGGGCGGGCGCGCGTTCCGGTCATCGCGCAAAGGTCCCGGCATTGATGCTGTAGATGGCCTGCAGCAGGGAAAACGCGATCAACGCGACGACCCCACCGAAGAGCACGATCATGGCGGGCTCGATCAGTGCCGCAGTGCGTTGCGCGGCGCGCTCGGCGCGTTCGTCCAGCAGATCGGCCGCCTTGAGGAGAAACTCCCGCAGGCGGGAGGATTCCTCCCCGACGCCAACCAACTGCGAGAGGACCGGCGGAAAGAGCGAGCCGGCCTCGAGAGCGGCCCGCAGCGACAGCCCTTCGCGAATACGCGCGCGGACGGCCGCGGCCTCCTCACGAGCCACAGGGTCGTCAAGCGATTCGATGACGTCGCCCAGCGCCGCATAGAGCGGCGCACCACCACCAAGCAACCCGCTCAGCAGTCGGGCGAAGCGCGCGGCCAGCACCTGGCGCCGCAGCGTGCCCACCGCCGGCAGGCGCAGCAGCGATCGGGCCAGCGTGCCTCGCCCCGCCTCGCTGCGCTGCAGCCACAGCAGCGTCACGACTCCACCCACGCCGAGCGTCACCAGCACCGGCCAGCCGCGCACGGCCAGTGCCGAAACGGCCACCAGCAGTTGCGTGCTGCGCGGTAGCGCCGCGCCGGCATCGGCGAGCAGCGTGGTGAACTGCGGGAGCACGACGACCAGCAGCACCCCAATGGCGAACGCACCAGCGACCGCGAGCAGTGCCGGATAGAGCAGGGCAGAAACGAGACGACCACGCAGCTGCTCGTTGCGCTCCAGCTGTGCGGCCAGCTGGGCGAAGGCCACGGCCACTTCCCCACGTCGCTCCCCGGCCCGCACCACGCCGACGTAGAGGGGAGAGAAGAGCGTGGGGAAGGCGGCGAGCGCCTCCGCCAGCGATTCCCCGCGGATGACGGCGGCGCGGCATTCGGCGAGGGAGCGGCGGGTGGTGTCGCTGGTCAGGTCGGTCGCACTGTCCAGGGCCCGCGCCAGCGGCAAACCCGCCGGCAGGAGCGCGGCCATGGCCCGCGTGAACTCCAGCACGTCGCGCCGTTGCCGCGTGGCGAACAGCGATGGGCGCTCGACGGCGCCCTCGGTCGCATCGAGCAGATACAGTCCGCGCCCTTCGAGCGTCCGCGCCAGCGCGTCGGCATTGACGGCACTCTCGGTGCCGCGCGTGCGGGCTCCGCTGGCGTCGACCGCTTCGAAGGAGAACTCGGGCATGCGCGCGTGTCTGGCTACTGCCAGCCGAGGATGTCGGCGTTCTCGCCGTCGCCACCCGGGCGGCGGTCGGCGCCGTATGACAGCAGGTCGAACCCGTCGGGGTTGCTGGTCCCGGGTGCGAGATACACGTACGGCGCGCCCCACGGATCAACGGGGACGGCTCGCCGCAGGTAGGGGCCCCGCCACGTGGTCGTCGGATCCCCCGCGGGTGCGCTGACGAGTGCCGCGAGCCCCTGCTCGGTGGTTGGGTACCGGCCCAGGTCGAGGCGATAGGCGTCGAGCGCGGTCGCGAGCATCTCGAGCTGGGAGCGCGCGGTCGTGGAGCGCGCCGTTCCCACGTGCTGGAAGACGCTCGGCGCCACCAGCGACGCCAGAATGGCGATGACGGCAATCACGACGAGAATCTCGATGAGCGTGAAGGCCGCCCGACCAGCGGCGCCAGGACGGGGGCGGGGGTGGTTCAGGAAAGTCGGCCTCATGCGGAAAGTCTATCTCCCGGGCAAAGCGCCCACTACCAGTGGCAGACAGTTGCGCGCCGTGAGGCGCCGTTGCGCGATCCTGCCGTGACGCGTCCCCTCCGCGCGGGTGGCGGACCCGGCCCTTCTGGCAGAGGAGACTCCACGCGATGTAGCGTTCCACTTCACGTGACGTGGAAACCAGGGCGTTTGTAACGGCGCGATCCACCGCGGTGATACCAATCACGTGACTCCCGGCTGATTTGGCATTAACGTTTCGGCCGGAAGCGAGGTCGACAGCAGGACTCGGTTCACGGAGGCGACATGCAGCAAGTCGGACCACAGGAGCTGGCCACGCCGGAGTCGCGCCGCGACTTCCTGCGCATGATGAAGCGTCGTCCGGCTGAGCCGCCGTCGGCCCCGTCCGCTCCGCCGTCGTCGGCGTCATCGCCGTCGTCGTCGGCGAGCACACACTGGGACCCCGCCATGGCGCGAGTGGCCCCGCCGTCGCCATGGGCCGATGCACGCATACGCCTCGTGCGGCGTGCCACCTACGGACCGCGCGCCGCCGACATTGCCGACGTGCGCGCCGCGGGTTACCAGCGGTGGCTCAACGACCAGGTCTCGCTGCGCATCGATGACGCCGCCGTCGACGCCGAGGTGGCCGCGCGCTGGCCCAACCTGTCGCGAAACGGCATCGACCTGGTGAACGTGAATGCCGGCACACTGCGCGCCGAGCTGCAGGCGGCCACGTTGTACCGGGCCACCTTCTCGCGCCGCCAGCTGTACGAGCGTATGGTGGAGTTCTGGACCGACCACTTCAGCATCGACATCGAGAAGGTCGGTTACCTCAAGGTCCTCGATGACCGTGAGGTCATTCGCAAGCATGCGCTGGGCAAGTTCAGCGACCTGCTCAAGGCGAGTGCCAAGAGCCCGGCCATGCTGGCCTACCTCGACCAGAATCTCAGCCGCGCCGGCGCACCCAACCAGAACTACGTGCGTGAGCTCATGGAGCTGCACACGCTGGGTGTGGACGGTGGGTACACCCAGCAGGACGTGGACGAGTTGGCGCGCGTGTTCACCGGCTGGACCATTGCCGGCGCCGGGGATTTCGCCTTCAACGCCTCGCGTCATGATTTTGGCGCGAAGACGGTGCTGGGCACGACCATTCCGGCCGCGTCGCCGAGTACCGGTGCGGAGGGCGTGAAGGAAGGCGAGCTGATGCTCGACGTGCTGCTCAAGCACCCCAGCACCGGCCGCTTCCTCGCCACGAAGCTGCTCAAGTGGTTCGTCACGCCGGAGCCCACGACCGAGCAGATCGACGCCGTGGCCGGCGCCTACCGGGCGACCGGCGGCGACATCAAGCGCATGGTGCGCGCGACGCTCAACGAAGGGTGGCTTGCGCAGGCGCCGCTCAAGCTCAAGCGCCCGTTTCACCTGGTGGCGTCGGCGCTGCGTGGCACGTCGGCCGTGGTGGCCAACATTTCGGGATCGGTGAACAACGTCACGGCACTCGGCCAGCCGCTGTTCCTGTGGGACACGCCCGACGGCTTCCCCGATCTGATGGAATACTGGGTGGGCAACATCACCCCGCGCTGGGCCTTCGCCACTTCGCTCGCGAGCAGCAACTCCACCACGACGGTGCGCGTGAACGTGGCCCCGTATCTCACCGGTACACCCGACGCGGCGCTCGATCGGCTGAACGCCGAGATGTTCGGTGGCGAGATGGCCCCGGCCACCCGCGACCAGCTTCGTGCGTATCTCACCGGCGGCACTTTCAACGAGACGCGCATGCGCGAAGCGCTGTCGCTCGCCATGTGCAGTCACGACTTCCAGTGGTTTTGAACCCCGGAGCCTCCCGATGAGCGACCACGATCATTCGCACCACACCGGCTGCTCCGAGTATCGCGACCTCTCGCGCCGCCAGTTCCTCGCCAGTTCCACGGCTCTCTCCGCCGCCGCGATCGTTTTTCCCGAGTGGCTGCCGAAGGTCACGTTGTCGAATCACTTCTCGTCGACGCGTGACATCCTGGTGTCGGTATTCATGCGCGGGGCGACGGACGGTCTCGCCATGGTGATTCCGCACACCGAGGCGCGGTACTACGCCATTCGCCCGACCATTCGCACGCCGGCGCCCGATTCCATGGCGGCCAACCGCGCCATCGCGCTGGACAACCGGTTCGCGTTCCCGCCGGCCATGCGCGCCATGCTCGCGCCGTATCAGGCCGGCGACCTGCTCATCACGCACGCGACGGGGCACATCAACAACAACAACCGCTCGCACTTCGACGCGCAGCGGTTCATGGAAGTGGGCAGGCCGGTCGACCCGGATCTCACGACCGGGTGGCTGGGACGCCACCTCGCCTCGGTTCCGCCCATGCACCCCTCGCCGGTGCTGCGCGGAATCGGCATTTCCTCGGGGCTCGCCAAGACGCTGGTGGGCGCCCCGCAGACGCTGCCCATTGCCGACCCGGCCAACTACGGTATCGGCGGCTCGGCCGCCACGCGCACGGCGCGCATGGCGACGTTGCGTTCCAACTTCGAAGGCAGCGCGAATCCGCTGCGCGCGGCGGCGCTCGATGCCATCGGCACCATCGACCTGCTCTCGCGGCTCAACATCAATGCGTATGCACCGGCCGGTGGCGCGGTGTATCCCAACACGTCGTTCGGTCGTGGGCTGCGTTCGGTGGCGGCCCTCATCAAGGCCGACATCGGCATTGAAGCGGCGTCGGTGGATATTGGTGGCTGGGATACACATGCCGCGCAGGATCCCAACGCGGGGCAGATGGCCACGCTCATGACCGGCTTTGCGCAGGCCATGACCGCCTTCTGGATCGACGTCATGAACACCGGGCAGCGGGTCACGCTGGTGGCGGTGTCCGAATTCGGACGTAACGCCATTGAGAACGGCAGCCAGGGCACCGACCATGGCCGTGGTACCGTGATGTTTGCCATGGGCAAGGGCATTGCGGGCGGCCGTGTGTACACCAACGGCTGGCCGGGGCTCGAGGCCGCGCAGCTCGAAGACCGGCGCGACCTCCGGGTAACGCTCGATTACCGTGACGTACTGGCGGAAATCGTCCAGCGCCGCCTCGAGAACAACAACCTGGGGTACATCTTCCCCGGGTGGCGACCGACCTTCCGCGGCGTTACCCGTTAGGCGCGTCGCTCAACGCACGACCACGTCACCATCCATGCCGGGATGGATGGTGCAGGTGTAAGGGAAGGTCCCGGTACGCGTGAAGGTGCGCGGCACGACCACGCCCTTCACGATGGGGATGTCCGCCGGCTTCCCCGGCGCGTTCCCCGAGAAGATCACGTTGTGCCCGCGGCCATCGGGGGATTCGGAGATGCGCCAGCGGATCGTGCCACCCACGCGGATCTCCGCGCTGGTGGGCGAGAAGATGTTGCCGGGCGTGAACACGTCGAGCGTGTCGGGGCGCGCGGGGCCGGGGTTGGTGACCGCGTTGTCGGTCCCACCGGTATCGCCGGACGAGCAGGCCGCGAACAGCAGGAGCAGCGCAGCGGATCGCAGAATCGGATTTGCCGAACGAGGACGCATCATGATCGGATTGGGCGTGAGAGACAACCGTTGGACGCGCAATACTCGGGACTCGTTACGGCCGCGTGCCACCCGATGGACGGCGCTGGCCGCGCTGGTGATGCTGGCGGCGTGCGGCGACAGCGCCACCGGCCCCAAGCCGCCCAGCGCCAACGATCCTGCCGCCGGTACATTCGCGCTCACCACGGTGAATGCGCAACCGTTGCCGTTCACCCTGTTCAACGAAGCCGGTTTCCGTCTCGTCTTCGCGGCAAGCACGCTGGCGCTGCAAACCGATGGTCAGTTCGTGCTGGCCGAATCCACCGTGGAAACGGTGGCCGGCTTCGCGTCCACTTACGTCGATACGGTGCGGGGCACGTGGACGCAAAACGTGGGCACCATTGCCATGCGTTCGACTGACGGCGCCACCACCAACGCCACGTGGGATGGTCGGCAGATTGCGCTTGACCTGGTGAGCGAGGGGCAGCAGCTGCGTACCATCTACCGCAAGAATCCGTAGCAGCCTGCGGGCGTCTGCCTGATGCCGAGCCTGATGCTGTTCCTGGTGCCGGACAAGACGTGACGGCCGCCGAACGTCGCGCGCTGCTGCAGCAACTCGAGACCCGCTTCCTCGCCCATGCGGTGCGCCATCCAGGCGTGGCATGGACTGACGTGCAGACGTTGCTCACGAGGCGGCCGTCGCTGCTGGAGACCGTGCATCGCATGGAATCGTCGGGCGGGGAGCCCGATGTGCTCGTGCTGCCGGACGGCGCACTCGCCATGGTCGATTGTTCCGCGGAGAGTCCGGCCGGCCGTCGCAGCCTCTGTTACGACGAGGCGGCCCGCACCGGGCGCAAGGAGGCGGCGCCGGCCTCGAGCGCCGCGGAGATGGCCGCCGACATGGGCGTCGCGCTCATGACGGAAGAGGAGTATCACGCGCTGCAGCAGGTCGGGGCCTTCGACCGCAAGACCTCGAGCTGGCTGGCCACGCCGGCCCCGCTGCGCGCCCTCGGCGGCGCCCTCTTCGGTGATCGGCGCTACGATCGCGTGTTCATTTATCACAACGGCGCACCGTCATACTACGCCGTCCGCGGCTTTCGCGGCGTGCTGCGGCTGTGAACTGATCCGGCGCACGCCGCGGGGCGCCACGCCGCCATGGCGATCATGACCACGAATTCTCCACGCCAACGGTCCTGACTACCTTGCAGGAGCAGCGGGCGTTCACGGCTAGCATAGGAGAGTCGGTGTGAAGATCGGGATCATCGGCATGGGCAAGATGGGCGAAGCCGTGGCCCAGGGGCTCGCGAGGAACGGCGTGGACGCCACCATGCGCGGCGCCACGCGTACCACCGAGAGTGCGACCGACGTGCGCGATCGCCTCGGGATTCCGTGCGGTACCGACAACATCGAAGCGGCGCGCGGCGCCGATATCGTGCTGTTGGCGGTCAAGCCGCATCAGGCCGAGCGTGTGGTGCGCGGTCTGTCGGAGGCGTTCACCAGCGACCAGGTGCTGCTCTCCATTTGCGCGTCCATCACCACCGCGCAACTGGCGGAGTGGTCGGGCGGCGTGCCCACGATCATTCGCGCCATGCCCAATACGCCGTGCCTCATTGGTGAAGGCATGACGGTGTTCAGCGCCGGTGCGGGCGCACGGCGCGATCAGCTGGAAGCCGCCGAACGCCTCTTCGGGCCGCTGGGGCGCACCGCGGTGGTGGAGGAGTCGCTCATGGACGGCGTCACCGGTCTCAGTGGCTGCGGTCCCGCCTACGTGTACCTCATCATCGAGGCGCTGAGCGAAGCGGGGGTGAAGATCGGCCTGCCGCGTGAAACCGCCACGTTGCTCGCCGCCCAGACGCTGGCCGGTGCTTCGCGCATGGTGCTGGAACGTGGGGTCCATCCCGCCGCGCTCAAGGATGAGGTAACCACCCCGGCGGGATGCACGATCGACGGCCTCATGGCGCTCGAGGACGGCAAGCTGCGCGTGACGTTGATCAAGGGCGTGCTGGCAGCCACCGAGCGGAGTCGGAGCCTGCGCGGGGCGTGAGGCCCGCCGGAGGCGTAGCCCCGTGGTTCCCGCGCACCGGGCGCAGGAGGGCGACATGGTCCGACAGGCCGCTGATCATGGACCGATGCGGGATGTCGACATGCTGCTCCCCCGGCGTCTGTTCTGCCCGCATATTCGTCCCCGGTTGGTCTCCTCTTTCTCCGGAGTTGCCGGTGCGCCACCTCGTTCCTCTCGTGACCGTTGCGTCATGGCTCGTGTCCGGCGCCGCTCAGGCGCAGCGTCCCACCACGCTGGCCGGACGCTCCACGGTGTATGCCCCGCGCGGCATGGTGGCCACGAGTCAGCCACTGGCGTCGGCGGCCGGCCTTGAAGTGCTGCGCACCGGAGGCAACGCGGTCGATGCCGCAGTGGCGGCGGCCGCCGTGCTGGGGGTCACCGAACCGCACATGACCGGAATTGGTGGCGACATGTTCGCCATCGTGTGGCTGGCGAAGCAACAGAAGCTGGTGGCCATCAACGCCAGCGGACGCGCCGGCAGCCGCATGCTCCGCGACACCCTCGCGGCGCGCGGGTTTCGCAGCGGGTCGCAGCAGGGAGCCATGTCGGTCACGGTGCCGGGGGCGCTGGCCGGTTGGGACCTGCTGTTGCGTACGCACGGCCGCCGCACGCTCAAGCAGGTGCTGCAGCCCGCCATTGCCTATGCGCGCGACGGCTTTCCCGTGTCACCCATCATTGCCGCCCAGTGGGCCAACGAAACCGACTTCCTCAGGCGCGACAGCGCGGCCGCGGCCACGTATCTCCCTGGCGGACGCGCGCCGAAGGCGGGCGAGTGGTTCACCAATCGTGACCTCGCCCGCACCATGCAGACCATCGCCGACAGCGGCATTGGCGTGTTCTACGGCGGTTCGGTGGGACGGCGGCTCGTGCAGCATCTGCAGGCGCGCGGCGGGTTCCTCACCCTCGACGACCTGCGCCGCAACACCCCCACGTGGGTGACCCCCATGTCGGTGCCCTTCCGCGGCTACCGCGTGTGGGAGTTGCCCCCCAGCAACCAGGGGATCGCGGCACTCGAGATGCTGCGCATCCTCGAGCCCTACGATCTCGCCGCCATGGGGCACAACTCGCCGGCCTACCTGCACCATCTCATCGAAGCGAAGAAGCTGGCGTACGCCGATCTCGATCGCTTCGTTGGCGATGCGGATCATCTCGACATGCCAGCCGAGGAGATGCTGACCGACGCGTTCATCACGGCGCGGCGGGCTCTGCTCGATCCGGCGCGCGCCAAGGAGCGGGTGGATCCGGGGCCGCTGCGCACGAAGAGCGAAACGGTGTACCTCTCGGTGGCCGATGCCGAAGGCAACATGGTGAGCTTCATCAACTCCGTGTACGACTACTTCGGCTCGGGGCTGGTGGTACCGGGCACCGGCTTCGCGCTGCACAATCGCGGCGCGGGGTTCACGCTCACACCAGGGCGCCCCAACACGGTGGCGCCCGGCAAGCGTCCGTTCCACACGCTCATCCCCGGCTTCGTGACGCGCACGGTGAACGGGCGCGATGAGGCGTACATGAGCTTCGGCCTCATGGGCGGCGGCGTGCAGGCACAGGGGCACGTGCAGTTCCTGCTCAACCACTTCGTCTTCGGCATGGACCTGCAGGCCGCCATCGATGCCCCGCGCTTCCGCCACTACGACGGATATCGGGTGGCGCTCGAAGCGCCCATCACCGATGGCGTGCGTACGGCGCTGCAGGGCATGGGACACGTACTGTTCGAGCAGCCCCCCATAGCCTTCGGCGGCGCGCAGGCGATCGTGCGACTCCCCAAGGGGTGGGGCGCGGGGAGTGATCCGCGCAAGGACGGCATGGCGGTGGGGTACTGAGGCAGGCTACGCCTTCACCTCGCACGCCTCCAGCGCGTTGCCGTCGAGATCGGCGAACCGGAAGAACCACACCCCCGGCGTCTCCATCAGCACGCCCACCTCCACGCCCTGCGCCGTGAGCGCCGCATGCGCCGCCTTCGCATCGGGTGTGGCAAGGATGGGATACGTGTTCGACGGCGCCCATGCCACACCGTCGTCGAGCTGCCAGAGGGTGAGCGTACTGGCGCCGCTCCCATCGTCGTCCCCGCCGATTTCGATCACCGCGAGGCGTTGCTCGGCGTCTTCGTAGATCGCCTCGGCACCAAGGTGCTGCACATACCACGCGGTGGCCGCGCTGATGTCGCGCACGCGAATGATCACGGTGTCGAGGCCGGAGAAGTGGTGCGGCACAGGCAAGGTCTCGAAGAGGAAGTCACGGGGCCGCAGTGACACGGCCCGGTCATGCACGCGGTTATGGAAGGGCAGGGGCGCGTCGATCAGGAAGCCGGGGCCGCGGCCCTTCGTTCTTCCCCCTGACCGCCTTCTCCCTGCTTCCTCAGTGTCAACCTAAGGACGCGCCGCGAGCCGCGCTCGCAGCCGCGTTGGCAGCACTTACAGCCGGTACGCCATCCCCAGCTGCACCAGGCGCGGCAGCCCGGGGAGCAACCCGCGCGTACGGTCCACCACCACCGTGCGATCGGTGAGGTTCTTCACCGCCACCCACGCCGACAGCGCCGTGTTCGGCACCGGCACATTGGCGGTGACGTTCCAGAGCACGTTGCCCGCCAGCGGCCCCTGCTGCCCATCGGCCACCAGCACGCGGGTGTTGGCGGCATCGCCGAACTGTTCACTGATCGCCACCGCCTCGACCCGCAGTTCGCTTCCCGAGTGATGGCGCGCGCCCACCGTGGTGGTGAGCGTGTACTCCGGGGCGTAGGGGAGGCGGTTGCCCGTCACCGAAACCCGTGTGCGCGAACCGCCGGCGTTCTGTTCGGCGTACACCTTGCCTGCCACATCGCCGCCGCCGACGCCGAGGTACGCGAAGCGGCGGCCTTCGAAACGGGCCACGGGCGTCCATGCCGCGGCCACTTCCGTGAACAGACCTATGCCGGCCACGGTACGTGCCGGCTCGGCGCGCAACGACAGCTCGGCCCCGCGATGCAGCGTGCGGCCGGCGCTGGTGAGCGTGGCGCCGGTGCCACCGGCCACGCTCGCCGGCACGATCTGGTTGCTGAAGTCGAGATTGAACACCGTGGCTTCCACGCGCAGCGGACGGACGGGAAGCCAGCGCAGCCCCACTTCGCTGTTCCAGCTGAGTTCCGCGTCGATCTCCACGACACCACCGGTGCTGTTGCTGATGATGTCTTCCGGACGCGGCGGTGCGAAGCCGCGGTGAATGCCGGCAAAGGCCGTGAGTCCTTCACGCAGCTGCAGGGTGGCCCCGGCGCCCGGAATGAGCGTCTGCATGGTGGTCGCGCCCTGCACGCCATCGGGGGTCGCGGTCGTGGGACGCCGGTTGATGCGCGTCAGCCGCAGCGCTTCACCGCGCAGCCCGCCGCTCAGGGTGAAGCGGCCCGTGGCCACGCGGGCCTGCACATACGAGGCGAAGGCGTCGGTGGTGCGTCGGTTGTCCTCCACCAGGCCGGCATTCACGTTGCCGCTGAGCCCCACCGTGCGCCCGCGTGGCGTGGAGGCGTTGACCTGCTGCCGTTCCTGCGTCTCATGGTGGGCGCGCGCGCCGGCATCGAGCTCGATGATCGCCGCCGCACGCACCCACTGCCAGGTGGCGCGTGGCTCGATCCCCACCACCACATACTCGCGCAGGCGCCCTTCGTTGCCGCAGGTGGTGACGAGGTTCGTCATCCCGCCGCAGGTGGGATCGTTGCGATCGTTGGGACGCTGCGCGGAGTTGGAGCTCTGTCGCCACCAGTCCCGGTTGATGCGATACCCGTACAACGTCGTGGTGAGGTTGCGCCGCTCCGAGCGCCCCACGCGGTGCGAGATGGCGCCACCCACCCGCGCAATGTCGAACCCGTCGTTCACGAAGGGATTCTGGCGCGCATCCGCTGCGTACTCCGCTTCGGTGAGTCCCGAGTACGTGACGGTGGACTGCTCCCGATAGGCATTGCCGCGCACGGTGAGCTGCTGGGTGCGGCTGAGCGGCACGAGCAGCTTGAACGATGCGTCGTCCACCGCGGAGGAGGTGTTTTCGCGCGCCCCGTCGCCGCTGCGGCGGATGTAGTCGGCAAAGACACCGGTTCCGCCGGCCTCGCCGAAGGTGCCCCCCGCCCTGGCGTGCACGTTCGTGAAGGCGCGCGAGCCACCGGCAATGGAGAGCCCGGCGCCCGGCGTGCGCGGAATGGACGGCGTGAGATAGTTGATGACGCCCCCCACGGTCTGCGGGCCGTACAGAATCTGCCCGGCGCCCTTCAACACCTCGATCGACTCCATGCGCTCGATCGGTGGGTGGTAATAGGCGGCGTTGTCGCCGTAGGGTGCGACGGTGAACGGAATACCGTCTTCGAGAAGCAGGACCTTGGTGGAGCGGGTGGGGTTGAGTCCGCGCACGCCGATGTTGGGGCGGAGCCCGAACCCTTCTTCGTCGCGCACCACCAGGCCGGCAACCTTGCGCAGCGCCTCGTTGGTGGTGAACACGCGGCTGGCCTTGAGCTGCCGCGCGTCCACCCGGTCCACCGAGCCGGGGATGCGGGAGAGCCGGTCGGGAGCGCCCACCACCGAAACGCCCGGGAGCTGGACGGTGTCGCGGCCAATGCGGGGCGTGGTGCCTTGCGCCTGGGCACGCAGGGCCTGCGGGAGCGTCAGGAGCAAACCGATCAGCGCGAGGCCGGTGCCGACACGAAGCGTGGAGAAACGAACGAGGTCCATCTTAGATGAGAATAAGTTTCAACAAATGTCATTGCAACTAAAACAATCGGGATTGCCTCGTCAAGGACGGCCAACCCTCGCGACTCCGGTGCGTCTACGGCTCGTGGTTGACGATCACTTCGAGGAAGTAATCGCCGTAGCGCTCGAGCTTCGCCTGGCCGACCCCGGGGACCTGCAGCAGGGCCGAGTGCGTGAGCGGTCGCCGGGCCACCATCTCCAGCAGCACCCGGTCGCCGAACACGATATAGGGCGGCACGCGCGCCTCCTCGGCCAACTCGCGCCGCAGGGTGCGCAGCGCGTCGAAGAGCACGCGATCGTCGCCATCAAGGTCGTCGGCCCCAAGCGTGGCGCGACGCACGCCGCGAGCAAGCGACGACGGACCGGTGCGCCATCCGGCCCGCGCGACACGCTCCAGCTCGAGCGCCTCGGTCAGGCGCGCTTCGACCGTCTGTCCGGTGCACGCATCGCAGGACTCCCCGCACGGAGCGATCTGTTCGTCGAAGTGCCGGACGAGCGCCTGATGCCGACACCCGGGCCGCTCGATGAGGTTGAAGAGCGCCTTCGTGGCGGCCCGGGTGCGCTCACGCAACTGTTCATCCTCCAGCCGATCGGTGAAGCGCTCGTGCGCCATGACATCGGCCCACGAGTAGAACATCACGCAGTCACTCGGCAGGCCATCGCGTCCGGCGCGGCCGATCTCCTGATACCACGACTCGATGTCCTTGGGCATGTCGCGATGGATCACGAACCGCACGTTCGACTTGTCGATCCCCATGCCGAACGCCACGGTCGCCACCATCACATCCACGTCGTCGCGCTGAAAGGCGTCCTGGTTGCGCGCGCGCTCCTCGGGGGCGAGGCCCGCGTGATACGGCAGCGCCTTCACGCCCTCCGACACCAGATACTCGCACGTCTGCTCGACGCTCTTGCGGCTCTGGCAATACACGATGCCGCTTTCCCCGCGATGCGCGCCAACGAGCGTGAGGATTTCGCGTCGGGTGTTGCCGCCCTGGCCCTTCTTGCGCAGGCCAATCCGCAGGTTGGGGCGAAAGAACGAGCCCTTGAAGCCGGCGGGCTTCCTCATGCCCAGCTGCCGCAGGATGTCGCGCGCCACGTCGCGGGTGGCGGTGGCCGTGAGCGCCAGCACGGGCACGTCGAGCTGCTGCTTGAGGCCCTGCAGGCGCCGATAGCTGGGGCGGAAGTCGTGCCCCCACTGGCTGATGCAATGCGCCTCGTCCACCACCAGCAGCGACACGGGGCACCCCTGCACGAAGTCGCCGAGGTAGCCGTCGAGCGCTTCGGGGGCGAGGTACACCAGTTCGTACCGGCCCGCGCGGAATCCGTCCAGGCGCACCCGACGTTCGTCGGGATCGAGCGTGGAGTTGATGGCGGTGACGGCGTAGCCGAGCCCGGCCACGGCGTCCACCTGATCCTTCATGAGCGAGATGAGCGGCGAAATCACCAGCACCGTGCCGCCCAGCAGGCGCGCCGGGATCTGGTACGTGAGCGACTTGCCGGCCCCGGTGGGCATGAGGGCGATGCAGTCGCGCCGCGCGAGCACCGCGTCGATCACTTCGCGCTGGCCGGGCCGGAATGCGGTGTAGCCGAACACCTCGCGGAGAATGTCGTCTGGCGTGCGGGTCGCGGGCGGTATGGCGGTCACGGGCAGATGGCGAGGCGAAGAGCGGGCCGGGCGTCCTGCAGGTTAAGGGAACGCGTCCCCAAAATCACCTGCCGGTGTCGCGCCAGATGCACGGCGCGCCATGGCCCGCCCGGTTGCGCGCCGTCAGCGCGGCGCCGTATTCACGCGCGCGCCGCCAATCCACACCGAATGCTGGCGACGGATGTTGCGGATGTCCTCGATCGGTGACGCGTGCAGCACCACGAAATCGGCCTGCTTTCCCGCCTCGAGGGTGCCCACTTCGTGGTCGATGCGCAGGCAGCGCGCCGCGTCGCGCGTGGCGCTGGTGAGCACGGCTGCCGGCGTGAGTCCCGCGTCCACCATCATCTCCATCTCCATCCACTCGAAGAATCCCTGGAAGCGTCCGACCGGCCCCGTATCCGTGCCCATCGCAATGGGCACGCCGGCCGCCACCAGCGTGGCCAGATTCCGCATGGCCACCGGCAATTGCGCCTTGTAGCGCTGTGCGCTCACGCTGCGCCGCGTGGCGGCCATGCGGGCCGAGTCGGTGACCGTGGCCATCCAGGCGCGATTGGCGTGCGCGCGGAACTGCGAATCGGCGAAGAACGCCGGCACCGTGTCGTACACGAAGGTGGAGACCTCGCGCATGAGCGTCGGGGAATAGCACACGCCACTTCGCCGCAGCGATTCCACGAAGGCGGCATCCACCGGCTGGTCCCGCACGCTGTGCGCGAGGTAATCCGCTCCGGCCGCCAGCAGGGCGCGGGCGTCGTCGAGATAGTAGAGGTGCACCGCCACCCGCTGCCCACGCGCGTGCGCTTCCGCGATCACCGCGCGGTACACCTCGGGGGGCATCTTCGGCGCGGTGCCCAGGTTGTCGTCCACGCGAATCTTGATGATGTCCACGCCGCGGGCCACCGCCGCCCTCACCTGCGCGCGCGCCTCGTCGGGAGTCGCCGGTGCAAGCACCGGGCCCGCCAGGTACACCCGGGCATGTGCCGGTGGGGCACGCCGCTGCGCGTCGCGCGCGCCGAACACCTCGGGGCCCTCGTCGCCGAGGGAGTACACCGTGGTCACCCCGTACGCGGCGTAGGTGGCCAGATTGGCCACGGTGGAGGCATGCCCGTGCCCATTGATGAGTCCCGGAATGATGACCGTGCCATCGAGCGGGACCCGGGTGGCGCCGGCGGGCACGGTGATGCTCCCGCCCGCACCGGCGGCCAGCACCTTCCCCTCGCGCACCAGCAGGGTGGCGTTGGGTACCGGGGCGCGTCCGGTGCCGTCAATGAGGGTGGCGCCGGTGAACGCCGTTACGTTGGGCGCCGGCTGCGCGGGCAGCGCGTGCGCGAGCGCCACGCCAGCCGCGGTGATGACCCGCATCAGGAGGCGGCGGCCACGCTGGGAAGCGGCGGGCGATGGGAGACGATGCAGCATGGGGAGAACATGCCGCGCCGGCGGAACGCGCGATAGCCAGCCATGCCGCCGTCTGCCACGCAGCGAGCGGAACGGCCCACTGCCGCCGAACGTCGGGCCTCGGCAATATGGAGCCATGCCGCCATTGTCCGTGCTTACCGACCTGACCCTCGTGCTGGGGCCGCCGTTGCACGACCGCACGCGGTTTCTCGATTTTCAGGCGGCGTCGAAGTCTGGCAACACCGCGGCGCCCCTCGCCGATCACGAGTGGGTACGGCACGAGCATGCCGCCGTGGATGCCCTCACGGCGCGCGACGGTTCGCTGACCGCCCGCACGCTGCTCGAGACCATGATCGGGAGCGTGCTGCAGGTGGACGTGACGATTGCCGACGCCGATCGCTGCTGGGTGCGGCATGCCGATGGGCAGCTCCACGCTGCCGTGCGGGTGACCACCGCCGACGTGCGCCCCCGCGCGGCGGCGCTGGCGTTGCAGCAGGCGCAGGCGATCGAGGCGCTCAACGCCGTGGCCACGTCGTTGGCGACGCTGGATGGACGGGCCTGGCTCGCGTGGAGCAGTCACAGCGAGCCCGACGAGGGCGGCGAGGAGCAGACGGCACGTGTCGTGAACGTCGTGGCGGCCATGGCGACGGCCGTGCTGGGCGAGGCATCGGTTGCGACGCCGGCCCTCGCGCGTGACGAGGAGGCTCCACTCGACCTGATCAGCGAACTGCTGTTGGCGATCGAGACCGGTGTGCAGCACGCAGATCAACCACAGCGGCCGCTGTCGGTCGAGTTGCGGGCACTCCGCCATCGCGACCCGTTGTGTCACGAGTGGCAGCGTGTAGCAATGGATGCCTACTTCCTCGCGGCGCAGCCCCCCGATCGGGTACGGGCTCACGTGGCCGAAACGGATGCGGCGGCGCTGGCGTACCTGTTCGTGGGGAAGGAGCGCACCGACCGGCTCAAGGCCGATCCCTTCGTGTCACCGCGCTTTCGCCGTGAACTTGCCGCGCGGGCATTCATGACGGCCTACGCGCTGCAGCGCCTCGCGCCGGCGGTGTGCGCGGCGCTGCGCGCGTACATGGCCGCGGCGCGCGCCTAGGCCGCCGGGCACCCGCTACCAGCGCACACGCGTCACGGCGCCAGCCCGCGGGGCCGACCAGCGGGTGTCCACGAACGGCGTGAGGCGACGCACGAGGGCTTCCGCATTGGTGCCCCGCACCACCCGCTCGGGGCGGCTCGAGGAGCGGAAGAAGTCCTCCCAATGCCCCACCAGCACATGCTGCGGCGTGAGGTGCGCCAGCAGCACGTCGGGGTACGCGTTGGCCTGATCGAAGTTGGCCGCCGTCATGATCACCACGGTCACGTGGGCTGGGGGCATCGTTGCCATCACCTCGGCGGCGCGGCGTTGCACGTCGGCATCGGCTGCCGCGTCGTGATACACCAGGCGCACGGCCACCGCGGCGGAGGGATCCGGCCGTTGCCGTACGTCCACCACCCACGCGTAGGGGGTGCCCATCTTCCAGCCGTGTACGGTGCGCGGAAGCGTGCGGCGCGGGGTGCGTTGGTGGCCGGGGGCGATGGTGAGGGAACCGATGTTGGGGGCATGCGCCCACGTGATGGCGCGCAGCTGGATGAGCGGACTCACGGCAATCGACTGCCCGGCCTGCGCCCCATGCCGCGCGGCCAGCGTGTCCACCGCCACCCGCATCGAGTCGGCAAGTGACGTGACAGGGGCCAGCAGGTTGCGTACGGTTTCGCTGCCGTAGACGCGCGCGTGAGGCATGCGTGGCAGCAGCGGCGGCAGATCGAGCAGGTGATCGTAATGGCCATGCCCCACCAGCACCGCCCGGACCCGGCCGAGGCGCTCGGTGCCGGCCGCCGGCATGGCCGCCAGGCGTCTCGTGATCTGTGCCGTGTCGGGACGTGTCCCCAACAGCAGGTCGCCCAACACCAGCCACGGCACGGTGGGGTTGGTGAACATGGGCGGGGTGAGCACGAGGCGGGTGGTGTCCTGCCACGGCACGAGCAGGTAACCGGCCACGCCCATGGCCACGAGATCGAGCGAATCGGCGCACGCGCTCGCACACGCATCCACGACCTGCACCGCATTGGCAGGCGCCGGACGCAACGCGGTGGGCGAGCCAGTGGTCACCCAGCGGCAGGCGGAGAGTGCGAGCACGGTCAGGACCGCGACGGATGCGCGAACGGGCCGGATTCGTGTTGCCCACGGTTTCACCATGGGGCAACGCTGAACCCGACCCGTGATTCGCACAAGCGGCGCCACCACCGCGACGCGCAGCACGTGTCACCAGGGGGAGGTACATCACGAGGACTGCGACGTGGTCCCCGTCGCCAAGCGTGAGCGCCGGCGTGCTGCGCTCGGCCGCGCCGGCCGGCCGAGCGAGGATCCGTACGGTCCCCGCGCTCAATCGCATGGCCGTGGGCGGAAAGGTGCCGCGCCCGCCCGTCCGGCACCCTGCGGGGCCGACCGGCGCCTGGGGCGCCGGGCGTGGTCGGGGGCGGCGCGCCGCCGTGAAACGCCCAATCCTCCGCTGACGTATCTTGAGTATCGCTTCGCAATTCCCCCATCTTCAACGCCATGACCAACTCCCTGACGCTCCTGTCCCGTGGCCGTGTCGGCGTGGCTCTGGCCGCACTGGCACTTGCCGCCTGCGGCCGTGCGCCCAAGCCCAGTACGGCCCCCTCGCCCGCCACTGATCCGCGCAACACGCTCAAGGCCGGCCTCTTCGATGCCGGCGAGTTCTCGTCCAACATGCGTGTGCTGGCCAAGGTCCCGAGCCCCAAGGGCTTCCTGGGCGAGACCAACTCCGATCTGGCCTTCACCGGCAATTACGTCATCCAGGGCAACTACAACGGCCCGGTGGTGTGGGACATCAGCAACCCCGCCAAACCGGAACTGGTGGTGGCCTACGAGTGCCCCGCGTCGCAGAACGACGTGTCGGTGTACAAGAACCTCATGTTCATGTCGGCCGAGGCGATGAACGGCCGCGTGGACTGCAAGCCGGGCGGCGTGCGCGAGGCGGTGAGCAAGGACCGCGTGCGCGGCGTGCGCATCTTCGACATCAGCAACATCCGTGAGCCCAAGCTGGTCGCCAACGTGCAGACCTGCCGTGGTTCACACACGCACACGGTGCTCGAGGATCCGAAGGACAAGGAGAACATCTACATCTACGTGTCGGGCTCCTCGGCCATCCGCCCCAAGGGCGAACTCGAGGCGTGCAGCAACATCGCGGCCGACGACCCCAACTCGTCGCGTCTGCGCATCGAGATCATCAAGGTGCCGCTCGCCGATCCCGCCAAGGCGGCGGTCGTGAATCGGGCGAACATCTTCTCGGGGCTGACCGCGCCCACGAACCATGGGCCGTCCGATGCCGACCGTGAGGCAATGGAAGCGGCCAAGCGCCGCGGGGCCTTCGTGGCCTTCATCCCCAGCATTGGCGTGGAGTTCGAACTGCCGCCGCAGATGGTCAAGCCGACCATCGACAGCATCATGAAGGCGCGTGGTGCCACCACGCCATCGGCTGCCGACTCGGCCGCTGCGCGTCCGGTGGTGGACGGCCTGGTGAAGCGCATGCTCGCGATGCAGGGGATGGGCGAAAACACGACCGGCAAGCTCAGCGAAACGTCGCAGTGCCACGACATCACGGTGTACCCGTCGCTTGGCCTGGCCGGTGGTGCGTGCGAAGGGCATGGCCTGCTGCTCGACATCAGCAACCCGGTGAATCCGGTCCGCCTCGACGCCGTGGCCGACTCGAACTTTGCCTACTGGCACTCGGCCACGTTCAACAACGATGGCACCGCGATGCTCTTCAGCGATGAGTGGGGCGGCGGCGGCGGCCCGAAGTGCCGCGCGGGTGACAAGCAGGAGTGGGGCGCCAACGCGATCTTCGACATCGTCACCGATCCCGCGTCGGGTCGCAAGTCGCTCAAGTTCCGCAGCTACTACAAGATTCCCACGTACCAGACGTCGAACGAAAACTGCGTGGCGCACAATGGGTCGCTCATCCCGGTGCCGGGGCGCGACATCATGGTGCAGAGCTGGTATCAGGGTGGCATCTCGGTGTTCGACTGGAGTGATCCGGCGAAGCCGTTCGAGATCGCCAGCTTCGACCGCGGCCCGGTGGACGGGACGCGCATGGAGATGGGCGGCTCGTGGTCGGTGTACTGGTACAACGGTCACATCGTGAGCTCGGAGATTGCGCGCGGCCTCGACGTGGCCGAACTGGTGCCCAGCCAGTTCCTCACGCAGAACGAGATCGACGCGGCCAACACGGTCAAGTGGAGCGAGCTGAACGCGCAGGGGCAGCCGAAGATTTCCTGGCCGCCCAGCTTCCCGCTGGCCAAGGCGTTCACCGACCAGCTGGAGCGCAAGGGGTGTGCGGCGGGTGCGGTGAGCGCCCTGCGTACGCAGATCGCCGCGGCCGAGAAGGCCACCGGCGCGGCGCGCAACAGCGCACTCGACGCGGCAGTGTCGGCGGCGGAAGGGGCACGCGGCTGCGATGGCAAGAAGACCGACCTCCTCAAGAAGGCGCTGCAGGATCTCCGCTCGCCGGCCATGTGAGGTACGGGACGAGGGCGGCCCGATGAACGATCTGCCGGACGGGCCGCGCCTCGTCACGCGTCGCACCCAACGCACGGCGCGCTACACCGTGCTGGGCGCACCTGTCGAGTCGGCGCAGTGTATCTGGTTCGTGTTGCACGGGTATGGCCAACTGGCCACCCGGTTCATCCGCAAGTTCGCCGGGGCCATCCCGGCGAACACGTGCGTGGTGGCACCCGAAGCGCTGTCGCGCTTCTATGTCGAAATGCCACGCGTGGACGGGCGGCACCTGCAGCGTGTGGGGGCCACCTGGATGACGCGGGAAGCGCGTGAGGATGATATCGCGGATACCCTGGCGTGGCTCGACCTGGTATACCGGGACGTCATGTCGCAGGCCTTGCCGGCGGCTCGCGTGGGTGTGCTGGGCTTTTCGCAGGGGGTGGCTACGGCCACCCGCTGGATCGTCAGCGGTTCGGTGTGCCCCGAAGCCTTCGTGGCGTGGGCCGGCCGCCCGGCGCACGATGTGCCCGATGCGCAACTCGCCACCGCGTTGGCGAACGCGACGGTCACGTTTGCCTGTGGTGACGCCGACGAGTTCCTGAACGCCGAGCAGCAACAGGATGTCGTCGCCACGCTGCAGCGGATACAACCGCACGCGGCAATGGCGCCGTTCGCCGGCGGCCATCACCTCGATGGCCCTCTACTGTCGAGCCTGTTGGCACTGCCTGAGCGCGAGGGGCCAAGGGACTCGCCGGAAGGGCCGCCCGCAGGATAGCTTCGCGGCATGTCGCTCTTCACGCATCCCATTGCGCGCGCCACGTCCGCCCGATTGCGCGCCGTCCTGCTCCCCGTCGCTGCCGGCGCCTGCGTCGTCCTGCAGGCATGTGCCACCGGACGCGAGCAGCTCGCCGACAGCACCGCCGCCGGTGCCGTGGCCGATACCCTCGCCTGGTCGGAGGGGATGATCGATGTGCCGGGTGGCCGTGTGTGGTACCGGCGCATCGGGAGCGGACCGGGGACGCCGCTGCTTGCCCTGCATGGGGGGCCCGGAGGGACCTCCTGCCGCTTCGAAGTGCTCGCCCCGCTGGCTCGTCAGCGTCCGGTGATCTTCTACGACCAGCTCGGCTCGGGACGCTCCGATCATCCCAGCGACACGTCGCTCTGGAACGTGTCGCGTTTCGTGGCGGAATTGGATGCCGTGCGACAGGCCCTGCGGCTCGAGCGCGTGCACCTGCTGGGTCATTCGTGGGGCGGAGCACTCGCCGCCGAGTACATGGCGGCCGCCAAGCCGGCGGGGGTGGAGAGCGTGATCTTCAGCAGCCCGCTCATCGACACGCCGCGGTGGATTGCCGACGCGGATTCCCTGCGGGCGCAGCTGCCGGTGTCGATCCGTACCGTCCTCGACGAGGAAGAGCGCAAGGGCACGCTCGACTCGCCGGCCTATCAGGCGGCCACCGACTCGTTTTATGCGCGCCATGTCCGCCGCCTGCCGGTGGCCGACGAGCCGCGGTGTGCCGGGGTGGCGAGCAACGACACCATCTATCGCCAGATGTGGGGCCCCACCGAGTTCCTGAGCACGGGGAGCCTGCGGCAGTGGAGCCGCGCCGCCGATCTCGACGACATTACGCAGCCCACGCTGTTCGTGGCGGGGGAGTTCGATGAAGCCCGGCCGTCGACGCTGGAGGAGTTCCGGCGCACGATGCGCGATGCGCAGCTGGTGGTGATTCCCGGGGCCGCGCACGCGGCCATGCGCGAACGTCCGGCCGAGTACCTGGCGGCCATCGACGCGTTCCTGACGCGCGTGGAGCGACGGCCGGCCCCGTGACCGATACGGTGCCGACCAATCTGACGCGGCTCACCTTGCCCGCCCTGGTGGCGCAGTGGGCGCGCATCGTGGACTATGTGGCGCGCCATGAGGTGGCCACGCACGATCTGGCGGCCGACCTGCAGGTGCGGCACGAGATCGCGCAGCGGCTGCGGGCGAAGCCCACGACGCTGGAAACGCGCGAGATGCTGGCCGAGCTGGACGAGCACTTTCGCGAGGCCACGATCGAGTCGGCCGACTGTGTGCTGGGCGCGGACCGTGCGGCGGCGTCGGGGTGGAGCGCGGGGCGGGAGTGGTACCTGTGGCGTCGGGTTGCGGAGCGGGGGAATCACAAACCTGCTCTTGGCGGCTGATCTTGTGAAACTTTTCACAAGCGGCGATCGTTCACGGCGTGTACCCATGCCGGAGCCGTCATGCCATACCGTGCCACCAACCGCCCCGCCGATCCCCGCGCCGCTGACAACGGGAGCGCCGCGCGCGGCATTCATCATTCGCTGACGGCAACCGGCACGCATCGCGCCGACCCGCGGCCCCATGTCGTCATCATCGGAGGCGGCTTTGCCGGCCTCTCGGCCGCGCGCGCGCTCGCCAAGGCGCCGGTTCGCATCACCCTGCTCGACCGCACCAACCATCACCTGTTTCAGCCGCTGTTGTATCAGGTGGCCACGGCGGTGCTCAATCCGGCTGACATCAGCGTGCCCATCCGCTGGCTCCTGCGCAAGCAGCAGAACGCCACGGTGGTGATGGCGGAGGTCGACCGCATTGACCCGGAGGGCAAGACGGTGTCACTCGACAGTGGTACGGTGCTGCTGTCGTTCGATTACCTCGTGGTCGCGGCCGGGGCCCGGCACGCCTACTTCGGACACCCCGAGTGGGAGCAGCATGCCCCGGGGCTCAAGAGCATCGAGGATGCCCTCGAAATGCGCCGGCGTTTCCTGCTGTCCTTCGAGGCTGCGGAGCGCGCGAGTGCGGCGGGTGAGCGCGACGCGCTGCTCACCTTCGTCATCGTGGGTGGCGGGCCAACCGGCGTGGAACTGGCCGGCATGATCCCCGAAATCACGCACCATGCGCTCACGGGCGAGTTCCGGCGCATCGACCCGCGTCAGGCACGCGTGCTGCTGCTGGAGGGCGGACCACGCATCCTGCCGGCGTTCCCGGAGGAGCTCTCTGCCCAGGCGCAGCGTGATCTCGAGTCGCTGGGCGTCGAAGTACGGACGCGCTGCGTGGTCACGCACGTCGACAGCGATGGCGTGGTGGCCGGGGGCGAGCGCATCGATGCGCACACGGTGTTCTGGGGGGCCGGCAATCAGGCGTCACCGCTGGCGCGTCAGCTGGGTGTGGCGCTGGACCGGGCGGGCCGTGTGGTGGTCAATCCCGATCTCAGCGTGCCGGGGCACCCGCACATCTTCTGCGTGGGAGACATGGCGGCGACCACCACCGCCAACGGCGCGCCCGTGCCGGCTGTCGCTCCTGCTGCCAACCAGATGGGCAGCCTGGCTGGCCGCAACATTGCGCGCCACCTGGCCGGCGAGACGGCGGAACCGTTCCGGTATCTGAACAAGGGTGACCTGGCCACCATTGGCCGACACAAGGCGGTTGCCGTGATTGGCGGACTCCGGCTGCGCGGCACCTTCGCCTGGCTCACCTGGCTGTTCGTGCACGTGCTGTATCTGGTGGGCGTGCGCAACCGCGTCAGTGTGGTGGTCCAGTGGGCGTACCAGTACTTCACGTTCCAGCGTGGGGTCCGGCTCATTACCGGCACCACGGTGCACCGGCTGCTCAAGGCCAGCCGCGCCGCGCACGAGAAACGCCGCGTGGCCTGAGCCGGCACGTCCTCACCGGCGAAACCGTCGCGCCCGCGCCGTCGTACAGGTGACATGATCTTCCTCGTCAACCTGCTCTGGTTCATCTGCGGCGGCTTTCTCGCGTGGCTGGGCTGGATGCTCGCGGGCGCCGCCCTCGCCATCACCGTGGTGGGGCTGCCGTGGGCATTCGCGGCCTTCCGCATTGCGCCATTCGCCGCCTGGCCGTTCGGCCGGACGCTCGTGGACGCGCGCGTCGTGGGCGAGGGGCGTATCGTGGGTACCGGCCTCGCCAACGTGCTCTGGATCATCTTCGCCGGCTTCTGGCTGACGCTCGCGCACATCGTGGCCGGCGTTTCCCTGTGCCTCACGATCATCGGCATTCCCTTCGGCCTCGCGCACTTCAAGCTGGCCGAGGTGAGTTGGGCGCCGCTGGGCAAGCGCATCGTCCACCGATGAACCGCGCCGGGGACCGCTCGCTGTCACGCGATCTCCGGCGCGGGTGACGTGATCCCGGTTACGGGATGATCGTACGTGCGGGCAGCGCAATGGCGCCCAGCTTGAGTTGACTCGCGGCGGCGTTGAGTGCCGGAATGTCCGTGTTGAGGATCTCGGTCCACTGCGCGCGCAGCACCGCCCAGCGGGCGTTGAGCTCCTGCAGCCGTTCTCCGGCGCCACGTGTGGGCTTCCCGTCCACGCCGCCATTGATATAGCCGTTGGTGCCGGTGAGGTTGCCGTACAGCTCCGCCCACTGGTTGTCCAGCATGCCGGCAAAGCGAATCGGATCCTGGCCGCTCTTGCTCCGTACCTGCGTGAGCTGCACTTCGAGCCGGGTCAGCTTGCGCGCGAGTGAGTCGGCGAGTGCCGCGAGCGCCGCTTCGCTCCCCGCGCGCGTGGCGGCAGCCATGAGCGCCTCCCGCTGCCGCTGCACGTCGCGCAGGTCGCTAAGCGTGGTGTTGAGCGTGTTCATGGAATCGCGCACCTGGCTGGCGAGTCGATACTGCTCGGCGTAGTCGGCTGCCGTGATATGCGGCAGCCGCGGGTCGGGGAGCACCTGAAAGGCCTTGCGCATCGTCACGCCATTGGCGGTAAGCACGGCTTCGTAGCGTCCCGGTGGCGCCTTGACGCCACCGAGATACCCCCACGTGACCACGCCTTCCACGCGCTGCGGGCCGGGGTAGGTGATGTCCCACACCACCCGGTGCAGCCCGCGGCGAACAGGAAGCCGCGCCGTCTGGGCCGCACGCGCGGCCGCCGAATCCGACGAAAAGCGCTGCACGACGCGCTGTGTCGCGTCGACGATGTCGAGCGTGACCGGCGCCGTGGCCTCGCGACCCAGCCAGAGGTGAATGGCGGCCCCGCGATCGGCGGCATCAGGCACTTCCGGCACCGGATCGAAACTGTCGCCACCGCGCTGGGCGCGCACGAAATCGCTGGACGTGAAGAGGTGGGCTGCCGACGCCACGATGGAGGCCGAGAGTTCACGCAGCGGGGCCAGGTCGTCGATGATCCACAGCGCGCGTCCCTGCGTGGAGATCACGAGATCGTCGTGCCGCGCCTCGAGATCGGCGATGGGGGTAATGGGCAGCCGCCCCGGCATGGGCTGCCATGCCCCGCCGCCATCGAACGAAACGAACAGGCCGTACTCCGTGCCGGCATACAGCAGCGAGGCCACCTTCGGGTCTTCCGCCACCGAACGCAGCGGGTAGTCCGCCGGGATGCCGTTCGTGCCCGTCGTGAGGCGGGTCCAGCTTCTCCCGTAGTCGTCCGTGCGCCACAGATACGGCCGGAAGTCGTCGAGGCGATAGGCCTGCACGGCAACGTACGCGCGCCCCGGCCGGTGCGCCGACAGGGCGATCTCCTCCACCGTCCCGTACTGCGGCATGCCGGGCGGCGTGATGTCGTTCCACGACGAGCCGCCGTCGCGCGTGATGTGCACGCGGCCGTCGTCGGTACCGGCCCACAGCGTACGCGCATCGGCCCGGTCCTCGGCCAGCGCAAACACGGTGTTGAAGATCTCCACGCCGGTCACGTCGTTGTTGATCGGCCCGCCGGCGGCCTGCTGATGCTGCGGCGTGTTGGTGGTGAGATCGGGGGAGATCCGGTCCCACGTCATGCCCGCGTCCCGCGTGCGCAACACGTACTGCGCGCCGTGGTACACCACCTGTGGGTCGTGACGCGACACGAGAATGGGCGCCACCCACTGGAAGCGATAGGTGAGATCCCTGGCCGCCTGCCCGAGCTGCAGCTGCGGGTACACGATGACGTTGCGGCGCTCGTCGGTGCGCGTGTCCCAGCGGTTGATGGCGCCACCGTAGCAGCCACCCCAGATCACGTCGGGTGCATCGGGGTGCAGCGCCACGGGGCCGGTTTCACATCCGGCGGCGTACCGATAGTCGGCGAACGGATGCACCGAGTTGGACGACGACCAGCTGGGCACGCTGATCGCGTTGTTGTCCTGCTGCGCCGTGTACACCCGATAGGGGAAGCGATTGTCGGTGATGACGTCGTAGAACTCGGCCGTCGGCTGATTCCAGTAGCTGCTCCAGGTGCGGCCCCGGTTGAGCGAGACCTGCGCGCCCCCGTCGTCGGCGACGATCATGATGCGCTTGTCGCCCGGATTGATCCACAGGTCGTGCACGTCGCCGTGCGGCACATCGATGGGGGTGAAGGTCACGCCGGCATCGATGCTGCGATAGAGTGACGTGTTGAGCGCGTACACGACGTTCTCCTCCATCGGGTCCGCGCGCACGTGCGTGTAGTACCAGGCGCGCTGGCGCAGCTTGTTCTCGCTGTTCGTGCGCGTCCAGCTGTCGCCGCCGTCATCGCTGCGATACACGCCGCCCTGCGGTTCGGCCTCGATGATGGCCCACAGCCGTTGCGGGTTTGCCGGCGACACCGTGAGACCGATCTTGCCGGTGAGTCCCGTGGGGAGTCCCCCGCTGAGCTTCTTCCAGCTGTCGCCACCATCCGTGGAACGCCAGATCCCGCCCTCGTTCGAGCCGGAGATCATCGTCCACGGCTTGCGCTCGGCGCGCCACATGGCCGCATAGAGAATGCGGGGGTTGCGCGGGTTCATTGCGAGGTCGACGGCGCCGGTGGAGTCGTTGAGGTACAGCACCTTCTCCCACGAGCGGCCCCCATCCTTCGTGCGGAAGATCCCGCGCTCGGCATTGCGGCCGAACGGTCGGCCGAGGACGGCGGCATACGCCACATCGGCATTCTGCGGGTGCACCTGGAGGCGGCCGATCTGGCCGGCGTTCCGCAGACCAATGGGCTGCCAATTGCGGCCGCCGTCGGTGGAGCGCCATGCCCCTCGGCCCATGGAAGTGTTGCCGCGCACGTCCACCGACCCCTCGCCCACGTACACCACGTTCGGATCACCCGGCGCGACCGCCACGCTACCAATGGCGCCGCCGAAGAATCCGTCGGAGACGTTGCGCCAGGTGGCGCCCGCGTCGTCGGTGTGCCAGAGCCCGCCGCCCGTGCTGCCCATGAAGAAGGCATGCGGCTGGCCGGGCACACCCGACACGGCGGTCGAACGGCCACCGCGGAACGGCCCGAGCATGCGCACCTTGAGTCCCTTGAGGGCGGTGGTGTCAAGCGCGGCGGAGACGGCGGCGGACGGTGTCGAGGCGGGTGTCGCACGCGCATTCCGCTGCGCGCGGGCGGCGTGCGGCCACGCCACCAGCGTGGCGACGAACAGGAAACGCGACAGGGAGCGGGGCATGAGGGCGAACGGAGACGGGGAAAGGGGAGCGATGGGCAGCGCCACCGCGCAGGTCAGAGCTGTCCCAGCCACGACAGCTTCACGATGAGGGAGCGCGCCAGGGGGGTATTGCCACCCTGCACGGCCTGCCGGTCGTTGTAGACCACGTACAGGAACGAGAGCGGGAGAAACTCCCAGCTGAAGCGGGCGTTGAGCGACGCGCGCTCGGCGGCCGTGTTGTACTGGTAGAACGCACTCCACTGCACGCGCGGATTGAGGAACACGCGCAGCTCCGGTCCTGCGAGGTGCGTGGTGAACGACGAGTCCCGCGTGCCGAGGCTGCGCAACCGGTTGATCTCGTAACTGCCGCGCAGCGAGACGTACGGGTTGGGAGACCAGCGGCCCACCACTTCAACGCGGTTGAGCGCGCCATCGAAGAAGGCGCCCGTTGATGCCGTGAGCGTGGCGGCCAAGGGGGCGCTCTGGTCGCTGCGCGCGCTGAGCCCCGCGCGCAGGTAGCCGTACGATCCGGGAGCGATCTGCACGTTGGGAAAGAGCGGCACCGCCACCGTGGGGCGCTGCATGTTGTGCTCGATGGATGGCGTGATCGTGGCGCCGTTGCGAAAGAGCACTTCACCCGAGTAGGTGAGATTGGACTCCTGCAGCGCGCCCGATTGCGGGTCGTTGAAGGCGATGCCATTGGGGCCATGCCGCAGCCACACCACCCGCGAGGGGAGCCACGCCGGCTGCATCGTCCAGGTGGCAAACGGATTGGTCATGACCACGTCGGGGCGCGAGACGAAACCCATCTGCGGGTTGTAGTCGCGGGTGACCACGGCACCAAGAATGCCGGCAAGACTGGTGTTGGTGTTGCGGGTGATGCCGTACGTTCCCGCAAACCCCGTGCGCCCATTTTCGTTCGACGCCGACACCATGCCCGTGAACTGCACGAGTTCCCCGATGCGCGTGAGCGCATCCATGGCCACGACCACGTTGCGTCGCGATACCACGTCGAGATCCGCCTCGAGGGCGTCCCCATCGCGCAGCGCTGCCGTGGCCCCGATGCGCGTGGCGCGGCCGAAGAAGCGGCTGCCACGCATCACCCCGAAGGTGGCCGCGCCCTGTGAGCCCAGGGCCGCCTGCCGCATGGCCAGGGCGCCGGCCGTCGTCTTCCCGGTGCGGTAGGCGTAGCGCACCCCGGCATCAATGGGCTGCGGGGTGCCGTCCTCCCCCAGGCCGATGCGTCGCGTGAAGAAGGGTTGCACGAAGTAGCGACCGGACACGCCACCGATGCCACCGATGGTGCCGGCGCCCAGGCCTCCCGCGTTCAGCAGATCGGCGTTCTCGAGGAAGAACTGCCGGCGTTCGGGGAGAAAGACATTGAAGCGGGTGAGATTCACCACCTGGCGGTCCACATCGGCCTGCGCGAAGTCGGTGTTGACGGTGGCTTCCAGCAGGCTGTTGGCCGTGGGGGCCCAGATGATCTCGCCACCCACATCGCCGGTCTGGCCGTTGAAGGCCCGCGCCGTGCGATCGGTGACGCGCGTGCCCAGCACATATGGCCGCACGCGCACGTTGGTGCGCGGGGGCGGTGGCTGAATGGAGTCGAGGGCGCCGCCGTACGTGATGCGCCACGACGACAGCTGCCGCGGGTACGGCATCCAGGCACTCCACTGCGCCACGCGGCGCGTGTTGCGGACGAAGTTGATGTCCCAGGTCGTGAGGCCGGGGGCGTACCGCAGCGAGCGCCACGGAATGGAGAACTCGGCCACCCAGCCGCTGTCGCTGCGCGTGGTGCGCACGCGCCACAGTGCGTCCCAATTGAAGTTGAACGCGTCGCCGCCGTCGAAGGCCTGGACATCGGCCTGTGAACCGAGCGGCGTGGTGGAGAACTGCAGCACGGTGCGGCGATCGCCCAGCGGGCCGATGGTGATGCCGAAGACGTCGTTTTCGGGGGGTTCGAAGTCGCGTCGCAGGTCGGGCATGCGCAGCGACGAGAGTCCCGCACTGTCGCGGTTGAACGCGCCCACGTAGAGATTCTCGTCGTCGTACAGCACCCGCACTTCGCTGGGATAGCGCGTGGTGGGGAGAAAGTCGGGACGTGCCTGGACGAAATCGCCCCCCACAGGGGCGCGCCGCCAGTCTGCCTCGTCGAGTCGCCCGTCGATGGTGAGCCGCCCCGTGGTGCGCCGCGCCACGAGTCGCTTGCGCCCCTCTTCCGTGGGCTCGGGAACGGTCGGGGTCTGCGCACGCGCGGCATGCGTCAGGGACAGGCTGCCCACCACAAGGGCAAGCAACAGCGAGCGAGTGCTGAACGGGACGCGACACATCCCCGCAAGGTACGGCCGTCCGGGGCGTTCGTCACGCGCGGGTGTTCAAGCCGCGGCCGGTGCGCTAGCCTTGTGCCATGTCCAAACGGAACCTGCTTGCCGTGGCGCTGTCGCTGCTGTCGCTGGCCCTGCTGTGGCCCGGACTGGTGGAACCGGTGCTCACGATTCGCGCCACCATCGAGCTGTTCGGCACGGAGCGGGAGCTCACCAACGAAACGCGCAGCGTGCTCGGCGCCATTCGCAGCCTGCACGAATCGGGCAACGACTTCGTCGCGGGACTCATTCTGCTCTTCAGCGTCCTCGTCCCGCTCACGAAGGCCGCCCTGCTGGTACCCATCTTCGCGTGGCGGTCCACCCCGTCCGCGTACCGCCTTTCCCGCGTGGTGCAGGCGATCAGCAAGTGGTCCATGGCCGACGTGTTCGCCGTGGGCATGCTCATCGCCCTGCTGGTGGCCAAGGGGACCGCCAATCTGTCGGCGGTCGCGGGGCCCGGGTTCTACTTCTTCACGGCGTACTGCCTGGTCTCCAACGCGGCCTTTCAGGCGCTCAAGATCGACGAGCCGGTCAGCACCCGCTGACGAGGGCCCCCGGGGCTGGTGGCCTGTGCCCTATGGCTGCGGCTCGAGGCGACCCTTGGACTTGCCTGAGGCTGGCGGGGTGGCGGCGGGTTTCGCCGGAAGCGCGCCCGGCGCGATGCGGAACTTCGCCACTGGCTGCCCATCGAGGTTGACGAACCCCTCGATGGACCCGTTGGCGGCAATGGTGCCGCTGTGCTCGAGCAGCTTCCCCTCACCCGCCGTGACCCGGAAGCGCAGCGTGGCTCCCTGGCGCACCACGTTGCTGATCGCGCCGGTGCCTTGGCCAGGCACCATGGCCGTGCCGGTAATGGCGGGGGCGGTGCCGGTGAACTGGTAGGTCACGGGAACGACAATCGTGCTGTCGCCGAGTTGGACCGTGGCGGTCCCCGCATAGCTGCCGCTCACGCCCTCCGCCGGCTTGGTGGCGGACCCCCTGGCGCCGCTGCCACCGGTGCCGGTTCGCGCACCGGCGGGGGCCGCTGCCCGTGCCCCTTGTGCCTGCAGGTGGACCAGTGGCAGGGCGCTGCCGGGGGCGGCCGCGAGCAGGGCGGCCGCTGCGAGGACGGGGAACGAGTGGCGCATGCGCGGGGTGGGTGCGAGGCAACGAGGTGGAACCGAGCGCGATAAACTACACCACCCATGGCTGAACCGTTCAAGACCTTCATCAATCCGGAGGTCGTGACCCGTGCCGCCGGTCACCTGGCACGGCATGACCCTGGCTTCGACGGCGACGCGTTCTGCGCGGCCGTGGTGCCGCACCTGGCGGCGCTCGAGCTCAAGGCCCGCGCCATGTGCGTGGCGGACGCGCTCGAGCGGCATCTCGCCGCCGACTTCGAGGACGCGGCGGCGCATCTCGAACGGGCGTTGCGGCCGCTCAACGCGCCTCCCGGGACCGGGGGGCTGGATGGGTGGTTCCTGTGGGGCGCCGGGGAGTTCGTGGCCCGGCGGGGCATGGCCCAGCCGGTGCGAGCGCTCTCCTGCCTGCGGGAAATGACGCAGCGGTTCACGGCCGAATTCGCCATTCGCCCCCTGATCGCACAGCACCCCGCCCTCGTCTTCGACACCCTGCGGCAGTGGGTGCACGACGACAGTGAGCACGTGCGCCGGCTGGTCAGCGAAGGAACGCGGCCACGGCTGCCGTGGGGGCTGCAGCTGCGCGGGCTGATCGCCGACCCGTCTCCCTCGTTGCCGCTGCTTGCGGCGCTGCAGGACGACACCAGCGCGTACGTGCGTCGCAGCGTCGCGAATCATCTCAATGACATCGCGAAGGATCATCCGGTGGTGGTGGCCGCGTGGCTCGAACGACATCTCCCCGACGCGTCCCCCCACCGGCGTGCCCTGTTGCGCCACGCGAGTCGGACGCTGGTGAAGCAGGGGTATCCGCCGGTGCTCACGCTGTGGGGACGAGCCGAGCCTCTGCACGGAACCGCCACGCTCGCGCTTGCGCCGTCCCATATCGCGCTCGGCGACGACGTGGCGCTCACGATCACGTTGCGGTCGCAGGCCGGGGAGCCGCAGGCGCTGACCGTGGACTACGTTGTGCACCATGTAAAGGCCAACGGACAGACGTCGGCCAAGGTGTTCAAGGGATGGGAGACCCGGCTGGACGCGGGGCAGTCACTCACGCTGCGCAAACGCCACCCGGTGCGGCCGATCACGACGCGTCGGTACCACGCGGGGGAGCACCGTGTGGTCGTGCAGGTCAATGGCAAGGCCGTGGCCGAGAGCGCGTTTCACCTGACGGTCGGGTCGCCGGCCGCCCCGGGGTGAGCCGCACGCCAGTGCCGCCGCACGCCGAGGGTCGCCAGATTCCCGCTCGTCCTGTGTTCGCTCCCTGACCCGTCTGCCCGTTCCGGTTCGCCATGCCCCAGCTCTCCGACTTCTCGCTCGTGTCGCTCGACGGCGCCCCACTGCCCCTCAGCGCCTACCAGGATCGCGTGGTGTTGGTGGTGAATGTGGCCAGCATGTGCGGCTTCACGCCGCAGTATGCCGGACTGGAGCAGCTCTGGCGCAGCTACAAGGCGCGCGGCCTCACGGTCATTGGGTGCCCGTGCGACCAGTTCGGGCATCAGGAACCGGGCACCGAGGCGGAGATTGGCGCCTTCTGCAGCAGCCGCTACGACGTGACGTTCCCCATGTCGGCCAAGCTCGAGGTGAATGGCGACGGGGCCGACCCGCTCTGGCGATGGATGCGCGAAGCGGAGCCTGGGGTGCTGGGGACCACCGCGGTGAAATGGAACTTCACCAAGTTCCTGATCGGTCGAGACGGGCAGGTGATTGCCCGGTATGCGCCCACGACCACACCGGAGTCGATCGCCAAGGACATCGAGACCGCACTGGGCGGTCGCTGACGCGGCTGCGGAAGGGGCCGTAGAAAGACCGAAGAGGGGAACCGCCCCGGTTGTATGGTCATTCAATCGATGTCGCGGGTTTCCTCTTCGTCCATGTCTTCCTTTCCCCCAGACGTACTGCCTGCTCAGGCCGCCGCCATTCGCGCCGGCGATGAGGACGCGTTCCGCCAGCTCTTCGATGCGCTGCACGGGCCGCTCCTCGGCTTCGCGTCCTCGTTCATCAAGGACGATGCGGTCGCGCAGGATGTGGTTCAGGAGGCGTTCGTTCGCCTCTGGGATCGCCGGCAGCGTCTCGACGAGGAGATTCCCCTTCGGGCCTGGCTCTTCCGTACCGTGCGAAACCTCGCGCTCAACATCCGTCGCGACGACACCACCCGTGCGCGGTTGCTCGACGACCCCGCTGCGGCTGACAGTGCCGCCGCTCCCCGCGCCGCGACGCTCCCCGATGCCGCCACCGAGGGCGCGGAGTTGCAGGACCGCGTCGCGGTGTTGGTAACCGAACTCCCCAACCGACAGCGCGAGGCGTTGCTGCTCTCGCGCGTGGAAGGGCTCTCACATGCCGAGGTGGCGGCGGCGATGGGGTGTGCCCCGCGAACGGTGAACAATCACCTGGTGGCCGCGCTCTCCACCCTGCGGCGGCGTCTCGCCGAAGTGGGTACGTTGGTCGCCTCGCTCTCGGTGTGGCTGCCGTGAGCCGGCCCCATGATGCGGGCGCGGAGGCGCCCATGAACCCCGAGCTCTCGAGCATGCTGGAGGCGCGCCCCGATGCGCGCGAGCTGCACGCCGTGTACCGCGCGGTGCCGGTCACGCGGGCCCCGCTGTCGGCGGCGCAGCACGAGGCGGCATGGAAGCGCCTGCAGAATCGCCTGCAGGACCCGGCGCGGGCACCGTACGTCGACGACGCGCGCGCACCGCTCGAATTGGTGCGCGACGACCGGGCCGACGGTCGCGTGCCGGAGGCGCGGCATCCGGAGGCCACGTCGGTGCCACCGACCGGTGTGCGCCCCACCGCCTCACCTCGAGGCCGGTGGGGGCGCTGGGCTGCTGCGGCGGCCGTCGTGGGAATGCTGGTCGGCGGTGGGGGGTGGGCCACCGGGAGCGTCACCCATCAGGTGCCCGCCGGGGGGGCGCCGCGCGCCGTGACGCTGGCGGAAGGAAGCACGGTGTGGATGGCGGCGGGGAGTGAACTGTCCGTTCCCCGTCGGCTGGGATGGCCCGCCGTGCTGGCCACCTCGACGCGTGACGTGCGGCTGACCGGCGAGGCGTTCTTCATCGTGCAACGTGACGGACGCCGCTTCACCGTGCACACGGCCGACGCGCAGGTGCAGGTGCTGGGGACGCAGTTCGCGGTTCGTCGTGAGGCGGCGGGGGGCGTCACGCGCGTCGACGTGAGCGAGGGGCGGGTGGCGGTGGTCGCTGGCGCGCAGCGCGCGGAACTCGGTGCCGGGGAAGGCGTCACTGTGGGTGCGCGCACGTGGCTTCGCCGCAGCGTGACTCCCACGCGCGTGGCCACGTGGCGGACCGGCGGGCTGGCCGCGTTCGACGAGCCGCTCGGCGACGTGCTGGTCGAGCTGGGCCGCCGATATGGTGTGCGCATCGAGCATGACGCCAACGTCGACGTGGCGACGACGGTTTCGCTGGTCTACGCCAGTGCGCCGTCGGTGGATGTGGTGCTCGGTGATCTGTGCACCGCCGAGGGCCTCGTGTTCGAGCGCACGAGTCGCGGGTACCGCATTACCCGCCCGTGAACGGAACGCGGTCGGCGCTCGAGGTCACCGGACGTGTGCGGACGCGCCGGAGCGCGTCCGCGTGTGCCGTTGCGGCCGTGGCCGGTGCCCTCCTGTGGGGCGGGCAAGCGCCGGCACTGCAGGCACAGGACACACGCCCCGGCGCCTCCGCCCCGCGCCCACCGTCCCGCATCTCTCTGGCCCTCATCGACGTCCCGCTCGTCGAGGCGCTCGAAACACTGTCGCGTCAGGCGCAGCTGAACCTCGTGTGGCAGGCGGGTACGCTGGGTCCACGGGGGATGAGGCGCATTTCCTGTCGCCTGGAGGGCGTGCTTCCCGAAGACGCCCTCGTCTGCGTGACGCGAGCCGCCGGTCTCGACTTTGTGCGGTTGTCGTCGGGCACCTACGTCGTGATTGCCGGCGCCGAGCAACCGGCGTCGTGGGGTGCCTTTGCCGGTCGTGTGTTGGATGCCGCGTCGGGTGAGCCTCTGCCGCAGGCCCGCGTGCAGCTGGCCGAGGTCCCTGATGCCGTGCTGTCCGCCGACGATGGTGGCTTCAGTTTCGCGCGGCTGCGCCCCGGCACGTACGAACTGCAGGTTCGTGCCGTGGGCTATCGCCCGCATCGTGAAACGTTCGAACTGCCGCCCAACGGGTCGCGACTCGTGCGGTTGCCGCTCGTGCGTACCGAAACCGTTGCGCGTCCCATCATCGTGAACGGGCTGCGCGCCGGCGCCCTCAGCGCCACGCTGGGGTCGACCGTGGTTGCCGACAGTGTGGCGCGTCGGACGCTCATGGGGCCGTCGCTGTTCCTTCCTGGGGCGCCGGTTCCCCTGGGGCTTTCGCGTCGCGATGGCACGGCGGATCTGCACCTGCAGGGGGGGGACATCGGCGAGCATCCGTGGCGGCTCGATGGCATTCCCCTCTACGATCTCACCGCCCTCTCCGGGCTGCTCGGCCTCGTTCCGCCCGTCGCCATCGACGAACTCGCCGTTCGGCGCAGCGGATATCGCGCCAGTGAGGGAAGCTTCGCCACCGGGGTCATCGACCTCAAACACGCCGTGGGTGGCGAGTCGGCGGGCGGTGCAGACGTGCACGTGGACCCCATTGCTGCATCGGGACGCTGGTCACTGCCGGTGACCGTGGGGGGCGCGCGTGGCACCGTGATGGTGGCGGGGCGCACGGGACTCTGGCAATGGACCGCTCCGCCGGCGCTGACGCGCGCGCTGCGCCATTGGAGCGTGCCCGATCCCGTGCTGCTGGCGCGCCTCAGTGACTTCGGGGCGCAACCCGGCATGGCGGGGCTCGACGGGGCCGCGTTCAGCAGCAGCGTTGGTGACGAACGCGTCCGGCTGCACGATGTGCACACCGCCGGGCGCCTGCAGTTCGGTGTGGCGCACACGCTCTCGGCCTCGGCCTTCCTCAATGAGCATGGCGTCTCGTATCTGGGAGCCGCCGACGATGGGGCGGGGCGCACGTTGCGCACGGCCGATCGCTACGACAAGCGCACCATGGGAGGACAGCTCTCGCATCAGTGGTTGCTGGGGACACGGGTACGGCAGTCGCTGCAGCTGCGGGCATCGCAGTACGAGCTGGGGCACGGGGGCAGCATGGGCATGAATGCCGCGCCACTCGCGGGGACCACCGCCACCGAGAGCAATGCGCTCACCGAGCTTGCGGCCTCGGGAGAGTGGCGCGTGCGTGGCGGGGCGCGTACCGATCTCACGTTCGGGGCGGAGGTCGTGCACGATCGCGCGCATCTCGACCTGTCCAATCGTGTGCTGCGGCCGCTCGCCTACAAGACGGTGGTCACCCGTGGTACCCTCGTGGCCGATGTGACCCGTCAGCTCTCCGCCACGCACTTCCTGGACGCGGGGATGCGCATCACGCAGCTGCAGACGGGGCGGACGTACGCGGAACCGCGTCTGGCGCTGCGCGGTGAACAACGGTGGGATGCGCGCACCTTCACCTGGCGCGTCGCGGGTGGCGGCTATCATCAATTCGTCAATCAGTTCGATGTGGCGAGCACCATGCCGGTGGCCTTCGTGCCGAGTGTGCGCTTCTGGCTGCCCAGCGATGGCAACGCCCCCGTGGCGCAGGCGTGGCATCTGGCCGGCGAGGGCGCCTACTCGCCGGCTCCCGGTTGGGAGCTGCGCGGTGAGTTGTACGCGCGGTGGCATCCCACGCTTCCCATGTTCGACTACGGGGTGATGTACGGCCCCGGGCTCACGCCCAACGTGCTGACTGATGCGGCGCAGTTCATCCGGCCCATGAGCGGGCAGGCGTTCGGTGGTGGGGTGCGCCTGCTGCGTGAGGCCTCGTGGCGCGGCAAGGCCATGCGCACCGAACTGGCGTATGATGGGGGCTCGAGTGTCCGGCGTTATCCGTCCCGCTTCGACGACCGCCTGCAGCCCACCCCGTGGCTGGAGCCGCATCGTGTGCTGCTGGCCAGTGAAGTGCGCCCCGCGCGCGGGCTCGTCATGGCGGTCCGTACGCGCGGCGTATGGGGCCGGCCATGGGCGTTGCGTCAGGTGTACTACGACCTGTTCGGGGCGGCACCCATGACGTCGCAGCTTCCCGTGTCCATGCCGGGGGTCATGCGCCGCCCGGCCTTGATTGACGTGGACCTGGGGCTCACCTGGCAGCGTGACGTGGGAACCACGCGCATGGAGCTCGGCGCCAGCATGCTGAACGTGATCGGCCGCAGCAACGTGCTCGACTACGGACTGCGGCGCGGTGCCGACGGCACGCATACCATGGTGCCCCGCTTCCTTCCCATGCGCCAGCCGGCGCTGACGGTGCGGTTGTTGTATTGACCTGCTGGTGGAAACGATGCCGGGGCGCGGCGGGTTGGTCCGACACCGCTGGTCCTGTCTTCGATTCCATCCCGCTCCAATGAAGCGTGCACTGCTGCTGTGTTTGCTCCTGCGTCCGGCCCTGCTTTCGGCGCAGGTCGCCCCGGCTACCGCCGGGTCAACCGGCGTCGTCACCGGGCGCATCGTGACCGCCACGACGGAGGCACCCATCGCCGGGGCCACCATCCGTGTGGTGGGGCAGGAGGCAGGCGCGCAAAGTGAGGCCGATGGACGGTTCACCGTGCGCGGCGTGCGCGTGGGAATCGTTACGCTCGAGGTGCGGCGCCTTGGCTTCGCGCCGGTACGGCGCGGCGACATTGCGGTCTCTCCCGCCAAGCCGGCCGAGGTGACCATTGTCCTGCAGCCGGTGGACGTCCAGCTCGATGTCGTCACCGTGCGTCCGGAGGCCTTTCCGGCGCGCATGCCCGCAAGCACGCCGGTCTCCACGCAGCGCTATGATGCGGAGGAGGTCCGGCGTCAGCCCGGCGCACAGGAAGATGTGCTGCGCGCCATATCCATCGCGCCCGGTGTGGGGGTCACCAGCGCCGCCCGCAACGACATCGTGGTGCGAGGTGGTGCGCCGTTCGAGAACCTGTTCGTGGTGGACAACATCGAAGTGCCCAACATCAATCACTTCGGTTCGCAGGGCTCCACAGGCGGTCCCATTTCGCTCATCAACATCCGGTTCGTGGAGAGCGCATCGCTCTCGGCCGGCGGCTTTGGGGCCCGCCTGGGCGATCGCACCTCGTCGGCCACCACGCTGACATTGCGTGAAGGCAATCGCGAGCGCGTGGCCGGCGAAGTGAACGTGGCGGCAACGCAGGTGGGCGCCGTGCTCGAGGGGCCACTCGGTCGCAATGGGTCGTTTCTGGCCAACGTCCGCCAGAGCTATCTCGACCTGCTCTTCAAGGCGATCGGCCTCAGCTTCATTCCCAGCTACACCGACGCCACCATGAAGGCCACGTGGCGCCCCAATCGGCGCGATGCCTTCAGCGTCCTGGCCATCGGGGCGCGCGGAACGATTTCCTTCGACAACAGCACGGACTCGGCGCGGGTGAACAACGCGCAGGTGCTCGCGCCAACGCAGGATCAGTACTTCAGCGGCCTCACCTGGAAACGGTTGCTGGGTCGCGGGGTGGCCACCACCACACTGGGGCGCACGTATACGCGCTACGTCACGGCCCAGCGCGACAGTCTGCTGGCGCCCATTTTCGAGAGTCGCTCCACCGAAGGGGAGAACTCGCTGCGTACCGACGTGACGCTGGTGGCCGGGCGCGGCGTGGAGATAGAAACGGGCACGATCTTCAAGTACGCCAGCACGCTGCGCTACGACGCCACGCTCGCCGGGTTCACGCGTCGCGATCAGGCCGGTGCACCGCAGCCACTGTCGGTCGATACGTCGTTCACCGCGTGGCGCAACGGGAGCTACCTGCAGGCCACGTGGCAGAGCACGCCCACGGTGCGCCTGTCGGCCGGCGTGCGAGGCGACTGGTATGGCTTCCTCGACAACGCGGTGCGCCTCGCGCCGAGACTGAGCCTCAGCTACCAGGCCAATGCGGTGACCACGCTGTCGCTTTCCGGCGGGCGTTACTGGCAGGCGCCCAGCTACATCTGGCTCGTGGGGGATCCCGGAAACGCCACGCGCCTGCGCCCGTTTCGCGCCGACCAGCTCATTGCAGGCATTTCCCGACTGGTAGGCCGTGACCTCAAGGTGCAGTTCGAGGTGTACGGCAAGCGGTACGGCGACTACCCGGTGCGTCGATTCCGTCCGCAGGCGGTGCTGAGTCCCAGTGGCTTCGACGATGCCACCACGGATATCCCCTTCGGACTCGAACCGCTGGCCAGCAGCGGTACCGGTACGGCGTACGGCGCGGAGCTGTTCCTGCAGAAGAAGCTGGGGGCGTCGCCGTTCTACGGGCAGCTGAGCGCGAGCCTCAACCGCACACGCTTCACCGGCCTCGATGGCACGGCCACGCGTGGCGCCTTCGATACGCCGGTGCTGGCCAACGGCGTGCTGGGCTGGCGCCCCAACGCCAAATGGGAAGTGGCCACGCGTCTGCGTGGATCGAGTGGCTTGCCCTTCACGCCCTTCGTGGCGCAGGGCAGCCTGGCCGGCACGCTCGACTTCGCGCAGTACAACGCGTTGCGCGTCCCCTTCTTCTTTGCGGCCGACGTGCGCGTCGATCGGCGCTTCCTCGTGGGCAACCGTCAGTTCATTGCCTTCCTCGACCTGCAGAACGTGACCAACCGGGTCAACACCACGGCGCCGCAGTGGAACCCCCGTCTGCGTCGCGCCGAGCCCAACGAAAGCATCGGGTTGCTGCCATCCATTGGCCTGAACTTCGAATTCTGAGGGTGCCGGGATGCAAGAACGGCCGCCGGCAGGTAGCTGCCGGCGGCCGTCTCGTTTCCTGAAGCGGTAGGTTACCGCAGGTTGGGATTGGTCTCGAGTTCGGAGAGCGGAATGGGGAAGCAGAGGTTGCGTCCCGTCATGTTCTCCTGGTCGCCCGGCCGGTTGAGCGCTGCCCAGCGGCGGAAATCGCCAAGGCGACGCCCTTCGAGCCACAGTTCGATACCGCGCTCGCGCTTGAGCGCCGTCCACGCTTCGGTCGCGTTGGCCGCCGTCCACGGGGCGAGGTTGAGTGCCGTACGACGCAGGTTGAGCCGGGCCATGGCGCCCGGGATGTCGTTCGCCACGAGCAGCGCCTCGGCCTCAATGAGGCGCATTTCCCAGCCGCTCGACAGGTTCATGGGCGATTCGCGCACCGGGTACTTGGTCTGGAAGAACCAGCGCACCTGTCCGCCAAGACTGGTCACGGCCGCGTCGCCGAAGCGGATGGTGAGGCTCGAGTCGAACGGAACGCGCGGGTCACGCGTGGTGCGGCGGTAGTTGTCGTAGAACGTGCCCCAGACCGTGTGGGCGCGGTACGGCTGGTTGGCCGATGCCCAGTTGATGCGATTGTACTGGTCCACAGTATTCACGAAGTACGGCATGCGGTACACGAACGCGTTGTTCGTGATGAGGCCCGCATCGGCCGAGGCACCGCTGAGGTTGCCACGCAGCAGTCGCACTGATGCCCGACCGGCCGTGGCCACGTCGCGCAGTGTGGCATTGTTGGCCGCCGTTGCCACGGCGATGGCCTCGGTGAAGGCGGCTTCGGCCCGCTCGAGGTATACCGTGTAGCTCTGGCGCGGTCCGCCGTCGATGACGCAGTCGCAGAAGTTCTCGCCGAGGTGGCGGTTGGAATAGCCAGCCCAGATCAGGGCCTGGGCCAACGTGGCGTTGTTGTTCGCTGCGGCACCGAGCACCTCCTTGATGCGCCGCACTCCCGACTCCGCCGTCCAGCGGGCGCGCTGCGCCTGATTCCACCAGTCGCCGCCGTCATCCGGCGACAGCACGCCGAGCTGCTGGCGCACGGTGATGCCGAAGGCGCCGGTGGATCCGGCGGGGAGGACTTCCCGTGTCACGGCGGCCCCCGTGTACGCCGTCCAATTGAGTCCTTCGCCCAGGTCGCGTCCGGCGCCGTTCACGATGGCCGTGAGGGCGGCCGGATCGTTGAGGAAGGCGGCCTGCACGGGCCCGGGATTGGTGACCTGCAAGTCGCATCCGGCCGCAAGCGCCAGCGCCGCGACGGGAGCCATGCGCACGAAGGCGCGAAGTGTCATCGTCATGGTCAGGGGCCTCAGAACGAGATGCGCAGGGAGGTCAGGAACAGCGCGGGCGCCGGAATGTGCTCGGAGATGTAGCGCACGCCCACGTTGAATCCGTCGTTGCCCGACATTTCGGGGTCGAACAGCGGCATGCCGAAATTGGTGCGGAACACGTTCTGCGCGGAGAAGACGAGCGAGCTGCTGGCCGTGTGCGGAATCAGCTTGCCCAGGGGCACCGTGACGGTGATGTCGCGAATCTTGAAGAAGTCCGCCGGGAAGATGAACATGTCCTGGCGCGCATTGCGCGGAATGCAGGTGAGCGTCTCACGCGGCGTGAGCGGCTGACTTGCCGCGATGGCCGCGTAGGCCCGCGTGCACGTCGGCCACAGCACCGACCGCGACAGCGCCTGGAACGAGGCGTCTTCGTTGATGAACGCGCCGCCCTGATACTCGCCGCGGGTCGAGATGTTGATGCCCTTCCAGGTGGTGATGTTGAGCGATGGCGAAAGAATGAGCGTCGGCTGCGCCGGGCCGAAGGTGTGGTTGAACACCGTGTCGATGGGGGCGCCGATCACGTCCTCATTCTTGATGAGCCGGCCGCGCAGCACCGGCGCCGGCTGTCCTTCAATGACCCAGCCGAAGTTGCCCACGCTGAACGACGGTGCGCCCCCGAGGCTCAGCACCTTGCTCTGGTTGGTGCTGACGTTGAGGCCGGCCTTGATGTCCAGGTTGGTCTTCTCGAGGAGCGTGGCGTTGATGGCCGCTTCGATGCCGCTCTTCTCGATCTTGCCGGCGTTGCCGAGCGAACTGGCCAGGAAGCCGTTCGAGGGCACGTTGCGCACGAAGAAGAGCGCGTCGTCGGTCACGGCGCGGAACCAGGTGAAGTCCACACTCAGGCGGCCGCCGAAGATCTGGTTGTCGAACCCGATTTCGGTTTCGGTGGTGCGCTCGGGGCCGAGGTTGGGGTCACCGAGGTTGAGCGGCCGCACGGCAGGAGCGGTGCCCCAGCCCACGGGGTTCCAGGTCTGCACGGCCGCGAAGGCGGTGGGGGCGCGGCCCGCCTGGCCATACGCCGCGCGCAACTTGAGCGTGCCGAACTTGTCCGACCAGAACCCTTCGTCGGAAACGACCCACGAGGCGCTGGCCTTGGGGTACGTCTGGAAGCCGAAGTCTTCACCGAAGGCGCTGTTGCCGTCCACGCGCGCGCCCACCGTGACGAAGTACTTGTCCTTGATGCCGAAGAGCGCCTGGGTGAACGCGCCGCCGGTGATGTTCTTGAGGCGGTTTTCATCGGCGTTGCGCAGCGACCCCGAGGCCACCGTGGGGTTGGTGGGTGCCGGGTAGTTTTCCGAATACGCCACCACGTCGCTCACGAGCGAGTTGATGTACTGGGTCCCGGCGGAGAAGGTGGCCTTCATGCCGTCGCCGAACTGCATCTCGTAGTTGTTGGCCCAGTCGAGGCTGATGATCTTGTTCTGCCACACCTGGTTCTGGATGATGCCGAGCGCCGCGCCGGGAAAGCCGTAGGGGCGCACGTTGCGATTTTCGAGTGCGGAGCGGTCGAAGCCCACCACGAGGCGGCTGGAGAAGCGCTCGATGGGCGTCCAGGTGGCCGTGGTGCCCAACAGCAGGCGATCGATGTTGCTGTTCAGCTGCTGCCCGTACACGAGCTTGATCGTGTCGGGATTGGCGTTGCCGAAGTAGTTGCGCTCCTGCCGGAAGGCGTTGAGCGTGATGCCCTGCGCGTTGTTGCCGGCCGGCGTCTGCGTGATGAGCGAGTTGTTGTACGCCGTGTTCCAGCTGAACTGCATGTTCTTGAACGGGCTGAAGTCGACGTTGGCGCGCACCTGATACTTGCGCTCGTTGTCGAGCTGCAGCACGCCGTCGCTGTTGTCGGCGCCGAAGGAGAACAGGTACTTCACGTTGTTCTGGGTGCCGCCGGCCACCTGGGCCTGCATCCCCAACCGGCCGCCGTCGCGCACGAAGGCGTCCATGTTGAGCAGCGGCACCGAGTCGGTACCGAACTGCTGCAGCCGCTGGAAACCCGAGTTGATCTGGGCGTTCCACTTGGGTGCGCCCTGCGACCCGCGCTTGGTGAAGATCTGGATCACGCCGGCCGCGGCGTCGGTGCCGAAGAGCGTCGTGGCTGCCGCCCCCTTCACGACTTCGATGCGCTCGATGTCGTCGGGATTGATGTCGTTGAGCGGGCTGCCGTAGGCGTTCGCGCCGCGCTGCGTGGCGCCCTGGAAGATGCCGTTGCGCGGGTACTCATCGGAGCGGGTACGCACGCCGTCCACGTAGATGAGCGGCTGGTTGCTGAGCGCCAGCGACGTGGCGCCACGCAGGCGGATGGCGCTGCCACTGCCCGCGTTGCCCGTGCCACCGGAGATCTGCACGCCGGCCACGCGCCCGGCGAGCAGGTTGGACACGTTGGTGGGGACTTCGGGGAGATCCTTGGTGGACACCTGACCAATGGAGTTGCCCACTTCACGCTTGCGCGCCGAGCCGGCGGTGCCGGTCACGACGACCTGGTCGAGCGAGACCGGCGAGGTCTTGAGGACGAAGTCGGCGGTGGCCGTCTGCCCCGCCGCCACCGCGACGGCCTTCTCCGTCGGCTCGTAGCCGATCATGCGGACGCGCACCGTCACCGTGCCGGTGGTGACGCGCGTAATGGTGTAGCTGCCGTCGGCGCCGGTCTGTCCGCCGTTCTGCGTGCCGGCGATGAACACCTGCGCGTTCGGGACCGCGCTGCCGGCAGCATTGGTGACCCGGCCGCGAACGGTCCCGGTGGCCCCCTGGGCCTCTACCACCGCCCCGGTACCCCAGGGGGTACCGAGCAGGCCGGCAACGACGGCGCACGTCGTCAGGGCCCGACTCCACACACGTGAACAGAGCATCCGCACCTCTCCTGAAGTCTTCGTACTGCTGCACGAACCCGCCCGAACCGGGCGGGGGGGAACTCGGGGGTGACCGGGTCGCGGCAACGTCGCCGTGGTCGATCGGGCCGAACGGTTCGTCCGTTCCAAGAAGGCGCCTTCATCCCTTGCGAGGGACAGGACGAATACATGAGGGACGATAGTCCCGATAGTGCACCCAAGTGGCGCACATGGGCAAGCGTTCGTACCAAATGCCGGACCGTGCCTTGCCGCCCCCGGCACCGGGGGGCAGAATCTGCGGCAGTCGGTTCGCGACCGACCGGCCCTCACTCGATCCCGGAGTCTTCGTGCGCCTGCGCCCCCTTCCGCTGTGCGTCGCCCTGCTGGCCGCGCTGCCCCTTGGCGCCCAGGCGCCCGCTGACTCCCCTCGCGGCGCCGCGGCGCGTCCCCTGCCGCTGGAGGCCACGCGACGCTTCCCGCTGGACACGCGCGACGGCACCTGGCTGTCGATCGACGTGAGTCCCGACGGGCAATCGCTCGTCTTCGACATGCTGGGCGACCTGTACCTGCTGCCCATGGCCGGCGGCGATGCCGTGCGCCTCACCAGCGGGCTCGCCTTCGACGCGCAGCCGCGGTTCAGTCCCGATGGCAAGACGGTCGTGTTCATCTCCGACCGGCAGGGCGCGGACAACGTGCACACGCTCGACCTGGCCACGCGCGAGGTGAAGGAGGTCACGCGCGGGCGGAGCAATGTGTACCTCTCACCCGAGTACTCCCCCGACGGCAAGTACATCGTGGCGAGCAAGGGCGGATTCCGTGGCGGCCTCCCCACCCTGTGGATGTATCACGTACAAGGCGGGAACGGTGTGGCGCTTTACACCCCGCCGGCGAACGCGGCGCCCGGCGCCGCAGTCCAGCAGGCAGGGGCGGCCTTCACCGCCGACGGGCGCTTCGTGTACTACACGCAGCGCACCGGTGCCTGGAACTACAACGCGCAGTTCCCGCAGTACCAGATCTGGTCGTACGACCGCGAGAGCGGCGAGCGCGAGCCGCTGTCATCGCGCTACGGGTCGGCGGTACGCCCCACGCTGAGCCCCGATGGCAAGTGGCTCGTGTACGGCTCGCGCTACGAGAACAAGACCGGGCTGCGCCTCCGCGACCTGGCCACTGGCGACGAACGGTGGCTGGCGTACCCCACGCAGCGCGACGAGATGGAATCGCGGGCGCCCATGGACGCGCTCCCCGGCATGAGCTTCACGCCGGACTCGAAGGAACTGGTGGCCAGCTACGGCAATCGCCTCTGGCGGGTGGCGGTGGACGGCAGTGGGCAGCGCGAGATTCCGTTCCGCGCGCAGGCGCAGGTGGAAGTGGGTCCTGAACTGGCGTTCACGTATCCCATCGCCGACAGCGCCACGTTCACGGCGCGGCAGATTCGCGACGGGGTGCCCAGCCCCGATGGGACGCAGTTCGCCTTCGTGGCCATGGATCGCCTGTACGTCATGGACTGGCCGGGAGGCACACCGCGCCGCGTGAGCACGCTCGAGGTGATCGAGGCCGAACCGGCCTGGTCTCCCGACGGCAAGTCGCTCGCCTTCGTGACCTGGACGGAGCAGGGGGGACGCCTCTACAAGGCGACGCTCGCGCCCGGCCGCACCACGCGGCTCGTACCCTTGAGCGCCGGCCTGGCCACGCTGCGCCAGCCGGTGTTTGCTCCGGGCGGATCACGTGTCGTGGCGCTGCGCACCCCGGCGCAGGGGCGCCGCGACCAGACGGGTGTGACCGGTACTTCGGAACTCGTCTGGTATGCCGCCTCGCCGGCCGCGACCGACGGCGCAGCGCCCACGGTCATTGCCCGCGCCGCCGGCCGCAGCAAGCCGCACTTCACCACCGACAGCACGCGCATCTATCTCTCCTCGAGCAATGGCCTGGTGTCGCTGCGCTGGGATGGCACCGACGAGCAGCGCCACCTGCGCGTGGTGGGAGCCGGCGGCACCGGCGCGGCCGACGATGACCACGGCCACACCGAGCTCACCCTGTCCGAACTGGAACTGCTGCGCGGTGAGGAGCCGGGGCTGCAGGGGCCACCGGCGCAGCTCGTGCTCGCGGCGCCATCGGGAGATCTCGCGCTCGCGCAGATCGGTGGTGACTTCTACACGGTGGTCGTCCCGCCGCGCGGCACCCAGGCCACGGTGAATGTGGCGGAACCGGCGAGCGCCACCTTCCCGGTACGAAAGCTCACCGACATCGGCGGCCAGTTTCCCGCCTGGTCGGCCGACGGCAAGCGCGTGCACTGGTCCATTGGCAATGCGCACGTGGTGTACGATCTCGACGCGGCCGTGGCGCGCGACGCCGCGATCGCCGCCGCCCGCCGCGACAGCACGATGGCCGAAAGCGCGCGTCCGACGGCGTACACGCCCGCGGAAACACGGGTGCGTGTGGCCGCCACGCGCGACCTGCCATCGGGCACGGTGGTGCTGCGCAACGCGAAGATCGTCACGATGCGTGGTGACGAGGTGATTGCGCGCGGCGATCTGGTGGTGCGCAACAACCGCATCGCCGCCGTGGGCGCGTCAGGCGCCGTGACGGTGCCGGCCGGCGCGACCGAAATGGACCTGAGCGGCGCCACGGTCATCCCGGGCTTCGTGGATACGCACGCGCACCTGCGCGCCGAGCGTGGCACGATTCACGAAACGCAGCCGTGGGCATATCTCGCCAACCTCGCGTACGGGGTGACCACCACGCGCGACCCGCAAACGGCCACCACCGATGTGCTCACCTATCAGGACATGGTTGACGCCGGCCGCATTCTCGGGCCGCGCATCTACAGCACGGGCCCCGGCGTCTTCAGCACGGACAACATCCGTGACCAGGAGCATGCGCGCAGCATGATGAAGCGCTACAGCCAGTACTACGACACGAAGACCATCAAGATGTACGTGGCGGGCGTGCGGCAGGTGCGGCAGTGGATCATCACCGCCGCGCGCGAGCAGCAGCTCACGCCCACGACCGAAGGGTCGCTCGACGTGAAGCTCAATCTCAGCGAAACGCTCGACGGGTATCCCGGCCTCGAGCATTCCATGGGAATCACGCCGTTGGGCGGTGACGTGACCAGCTTCATGGCCTGGGCGAAGCGCGCCTACACCCCCACGCTGCTGGTGAACTACGGAGGGCCGTGGGCAGAGAACTGGTTCTACACCAAGGAGAATCCGTGGGCCGATCCCAAGCTGCAGCGATTCACCGCCTATGAGGAGCTGGCGCTGAAAACACGGCGGCGCATGGCGAGCATGCCCAACGGCGGCACCGCAGGGGGCTGGTTCCGCGACGAGGAGTACATCTTCCCCGAACTCGCCACCGACGCCACGAAGATTCTGCGCGCCGGTGGACGTGTGGGCATTGGCAGTCACGGCCAGCTGCAGGGCCTTGGCTACCATTGGGAGCTGTGGGCCATGGCCAGCGGGGGCATGACCAATCTCGAGGCGCTGCGTGTGGCCACCCTCGTGGGCGCCACGGCACTCGGGCTGCAGACCGACCTTGGCTCCATCGAGACGGGCAAACTCGCCGACCTCATCGTGCTCGACCGCGATCCGCTCGCCGACCTGCGCAACACCAACAGCATTCGCTACGTGGTAAAGAACGGCCGGGTCTACGACGGAAACACCCTGTCCGAGCTGCATCCGACCAAGCGCAACGGGCCGGAGGTGCCAAACCGACCGATCGCGCCGAGCACCAGGGCCGGTACGGGCAAGTAACCGCGGGGAACCGGGGGGAAGCGGCTCGGTGCCCCATCCCCGCCTCCCCGCCAGCCCGGTAGATTGCCCCCATGCCTGTCCCTCCCACGTCCGCTTCCTCCGCGAGCCACGCCACCAGCGCCCCGGCCACCACCACGGCGCATCTGGGCGCCCTGGCCGTGTGCCTTGCCGCCGCGCTGCTCCTGCTGTGGCCCCTGCTGACCGGCCAGATCATGTTCGGCGGCGGCCGCTCCGACATGTTCATTGCCGGCTACTCGTTCCGGCTGTTCGGCGCCGAGTGGTTCAAGGAGACGGGCAGCATTCCCCAGTGGAACCCGTATCTGTTCGGTGGCCTGCCGTACATCGGTGCCATGCACGGCGACATCTTCTACCCGTCGGCGTGGCTGCGCTGGATCATGCCGGTGGACCTGGCCATCACCTACGCCATGGCCCTGCACTTCGTGCTGGCGGGGTGGTTCATGTATCGCCTGGGCCGCTCGCTCGGCCTCGGGTGGGGCGCCGCGGTCGTGGCCGGCGTGGCCTACGAGCTTACCGGAATCGTGGCGTCGCAGATGAGCCCCGGGCACGACGGCAAGCTGTTCGTCTCGGCGCTCACGCCACTCAGCTTCTGGGTGCTGCTGGCGGCCATTCGCCACCAGAAGCCATGGGCGTTCGGTGTCTTCGCGATCACCGTGGCACTCATCATTCTCGGCCATTATCACATGGCCTACTTCCTGTTGCTGGCGCTCGGGTTGTGGGCCCTGTACCTCGTGTTCTGGGATCCGCAGCGCCCGGCGGAGGTGAAGCCGCTCCCCACGCTGGCGCTCGCCGCCGGCGCGGTGGCCCTCGGATTGGGGATCACGGCATTGCAGGTCATGCCCTTCTTCGCCTACATCCCGTTCTCGCCGCGCGCCGACGGCGCCACCGATCTCGGCTGGGAGTTTGCCACCAGCTACGCGCTCCCGCCCGGCGAGGTGTTTACGCTGCTGCTGCCGCAGTTCAACGGCGTGCTCGACCACTACTGGGGCACCAATCCGATCAAGTTCCACACCGAGTACATGGGGGCGTTGCCGCTGGTGCTCGCGGCGTTCGCCTTCGGTGACAAGTCGCGCCGCACCATGGCGTTCACGCTCGCCGGGTTTGCGCTCTTCTTCCTGCTGCTCTCGTTCGCCGGGCACACGCCGTTCTATCGCCCGTTCTACGAGTTCATGCCGCTGCTCAAGAAGATTCGCGCCATGGGCATGGTGTTCTACCTGCCCGCGTTCTTCCTCTGTGTGCTGGCGGGCATCGGCGCCGAGCGCGTGTTTGCGCGCACGGTGCCCATGAAGACGGTGCTCGGGGTGGGTGGCGCGGTCGTGCTCTTCGCGCTGCTGGGCGCGGTGGGGGCGCTGCAGGGGCTCGCCGAGTCCATGGCCATCAACGAGCGCTACGAGGCGGTCGTGGGCAATGCGCCGTATCTGCAGAGTGGTGCCGTACGGCTGCTGCTCTTTGCTGCGGCCGGCCTCGCCGTGCTGGTGCTCACGGTGAGTGGCAAGCTGGCGCGCCCTGTGGCCACCGGGTTGCTGGCGGCCGTGGTGGCCTTCGACCTGTGGAGCGTGAATCGCGAGTTCTACACCTTCTCGCCGCGTGCCACGGCGCTGTTTGCCGATGACGCCATCACGACGCGGTTGAAGGAGGTCAAGCCGCCGTATCGCGTGCTCGACGCGGCCAATGCGTACGGGTGGTCGTTGCTCATGGCGTACAAGGTACCCACGGCGCTTGGCTATCACGGCTTCGAGCTCCAGCGCTACCGGGAGCTCGGTGGCAAGGACAACGGGTGGCAGAATCTCTTCTCGCCCAACCTGCTCGACCTGCTGGCCATTCGCTATCTCATTCTGCCCGATAGCCAGCCCGTGCCCGGCTTCCGGCAGGTCGTGCCGAAGATGACCACGACCTTCGGCACGCCGGCGGTGCTCTACGAGCGTGATTCGCTGCCGGCGTACGCGCGGGTCATCCCCGCGTCGGCCAAGCTGGCCAAGGAACAGGCGGCGGCCACCATTGTGGATGCGCGCTTCCCCGTGAATCGCGTGGCCATCTTCGACGACAGCGCCACCGTGCAGTCACCGGCCGCTGCGCAGCCATTTGCCGAACCCAAGGCCACAGCCACGGTGACGAGTTGGCAGCCCGGCGCCATGGAGATCCAGGTGACCGGAGCGGAAGGCGCACCGTCGCACCTGGTGGTGAGCGAGAACTGGTACAAGGACTGGACGGCCGAAGTGGATGGCAAGCCGGGTGTGGTGCGCCGGGCCGATCTCTCGCTGCTGTCGGTCGATCTGCCGCCTGGGGCAAAATCGGTACGCCTTACCTTTGCCTCGCCGGAATACGCCACCGGCAAGCTCGTGAGTCTGGCGTCGCTCGCGCTGGCGGTGGCGTTGTCGCTGGTGCCGCTGGCCATGGGGCGCCGTCGTGCGGCTCCCGAGGGCGCGGCGTAATTGCCGTCGCGTGACCACGTTGGCCTGAGCGGCGCGGCGTGAGCGATTCACACCCTCGTCATTTCGGGTTCGCCGGTGCCACCTCGGTGCTGGTGGCCAACATGGTGGGGACCGGCGTCTTCACCTCCCTCGGTTTTCAGGCGCTCGACCTGCACACCGGGGGCGCGCTGCTCAGCCTGTGGATCGTGGGCGGGGTGGTGGCGCTGTGCGGCGCCATTGCCTACGCGGAGCTGGGGGCGCTGTTTCCCCGCTCGGGTGGCGAGTACGTGTATCTCGGTCAGGCGTGGCACCCGCTGGCGGGATTCCTGGGCGGGTGGGTCAGCATGACGGTGGGTTTCGCGGCGCCCATTGCCCTCTCGAGCCTGGCCTTTGGCCGCTACCTGTCGGCGATCATGCCGGTCGACCCGCGCCTCGCGTCGCTGGGCATGCTCGCGGTCGTGGTGGCGGTCCACCTGGCGGGGCTGCACACGGCCAAGCGCTTCCAGATCGGCATTACCGCCACGCAGCTGTGCCTGGTGGCGGCGTTCGTGGTGGCGGGGCTCACCTTCGCCCGTCCGGTGCCGCTCGACATGGGGCTGACGGGCGGCGCCGCCGTGCGTGAGGTGCTGTCGGCCCCGTATGCGGTGAGCCTCGTGTACGTGTCGTTCGCCTTCACCGGCTGGAACGCGGCCGGGTACATTGCCGGCGAAATCGTGGACCCGGAGCGTACCATTCCGCGCGCGGTGGTGGCGAGCACGCTGCTGGTCACGGTGCTGTACCTGCTGCTCAACTTCGCCTTTCTGCGCACGGTGCCGCTGGCGGAGGTGGCGGGCAAGGTGGAAGTGGGGGCGCTGTCGGCGCGGGCCATGTTCGGCACGTGGGGCGGTCAGGCGATGAGCGGGATCATTGCAGCGGTGCTGCTGGCGTCGATCAGTTCAATGGTCATTGGCAGTTCGCGCGTCACGCAGGCGGTGGCGGAATCGCTCCCACAGTGGCGGGTGCTGGGCGCGCGCGGCGCCGACGGCGTGCCGCGCAACGCCATTCTGGCGCAGGGAGGGCTCATTCTGCTGCTGCTGCTGACCAACTCCTTCGAGGCGGTCATGCTGTACGCGGGCTTCACCCTCAATCTCATGTCGCTGCTCACGGTGCTGGGGATGATGCGCCTGCGGCGCACGGCGGCGGGACAGCCGCGCCCCTACCACGCCTGGGGGTACCCGATCACGCCGCTGGTGTACGTGGCGCTGAGCCTGTGGACGCTGGGGACGCTGCTCGTGCAGCGACCGGCGGCGTCGCTGGCGGGGCTGGGGACGGTCGTGGTCGGGGTGGGGATATGGATGGCGGGGAGCCGACGGACGGGATGAGGGACGGCGTCATGGGTAACAGCGTCATGGGGGACGGCGTCATGGGGGACGGCGTCATGGGGGACGGCGTCATGGGGGACGGCGTCATGGGTAACGGCGTTATGGGGGACGGCGTCATGGGGACGGCGTCATGGGGACGGCGTCATGGGTGACGGCGTCATGGGGGACGGCGTCATGGGGATACGGCGTCATGGGGGCAACTTGGCGGTTACGAGTCTGCAACCTGGGCGCCATGCGCAAACGCGCGGCATCCCCTAGACTTGCTGTGCGTATCGGCGGCCACTGGCAGTGCGGCGATGAAGCCCCTGCCGGCGGACGCGAACCGGGCCTGTCACCGGTCCGATTGTTGGGATTGAATGTGTGCGATCGTATTGCGTGGCAGCGAGAGGCTACGGCGTGTGGTGCGCGCCGTGGATGAGGCGCGCACACGCGAGTAACGCCTCGTCCTTCCCGGGCGCTGCCAACAGCGACAGCCCCACCGGCAATCCGTCCACCTGCGCGAGCGGCAGCGACAGCTGCGGCAGTCCACCGAGTCCAGCCGGGCAGAGCAGGGCCAGCATGCGCTCGCGCACCGCCACCGTTTCCTTGGGC